>JAALLO010000096.1_pt1 | contig 23956 bp, 19 predicted proteins | sample 7245941 | NCBI WGS metagenome assembly JAALLO01 (sample SAMN13049198, study PRJNA578106) | oil field metagenome | isolation source: filtered produced water from oil reservoir A2 | place: USA:offshore Texas | collected 2016 | reverse complement strand
GAGGTCAGTAAAGATGAAAAAAGAAAATGCAAGGATGAAAAAGAAAATCCATGCAACGAGCCGGCATCATAATCTGCCACTGATTAAACCAGATCCACCTGTATCTCATTACCCTGCATGACATCCTCTTCACTGACGGCAGTTTCCCGTACAACGGTCGCATTCTCAAGGAATACTACAAAATTCGGGTCTGTGCTTATCTCAGGAATGTCGTCGTTTGTGGAATAGGGAACACGCATCTCGTAGTACCCCGACTCATCCGCAATGGCCATATTCTCATAGATGAACTGCCTGTCCTGGTTGGAAGTCACTCTCAACCTGGCGTATACCGGATCTCCGGGCTCTGCCGACCCGTATATCTTTGCCCCGGGTACATACTCGAATACCTTCACGTTCTTAATAGGTGTGCCTTCCTCCTCATCCTCATTAAAGACAAGGCTCATCTGGCTGTTAGGGGATTCATGTACAAGACGCAGCCTCCCAAGGTGTGAACCGTCAAGTATGTGCAGTTTTGCAATAGTAGTTTTCCGCATATCCAGACTGTTGTAGAAGGAATCGAAATTCTGCCCCATCATGTATTCTTCTCCTGCGATGGAAAAGATTGCACTGGACTTGGTGGCATACATCTTGTTATCGGTAACAACATACTTTACATTATTACCATCAAGGATGGAGTTGGATTCCGACTCATTGGCAGTCGCAAAAAAACGCGACGAAGCCTCAAGCCCCGTCTGGAAATTATTGGCAACAACAGGTCTTTTGGAAATATAGAGTATCCAGTTGCCGTAATCCCACCAGCTCATAACACCGTACTCAGGTTCTGAGGATGGATCAAGATAATGCGATGTTTCAGGACTGTTCGCACCAAGCCATATAAGAGACTCCTGCCAGTCATAGTCAGGAACTCCCGGATGTGAAACGAGACTGTACACAGGAGTGAACAGTACAAATGACAGTATCAGCACAAGAATGGCTAAAAGTACTGGAGTTGTGGTTCCTTCCAGCATGGCTCCTGTGGGCTCTTTCACAGAAGCCGAAGTATTAGCTGCCCTGGATGCGGATTTTCCAGATCTTGATTTCTTTTTTCCGGATGCCGGTTTCGTGGTCCTGTATCCTGTCCTGCTTCCGGCAAGGCTCACATAGGCCATGTTAATGAAAAATCCTGAAAGCATGGCAACATTCACCGCAAGCAGGTATGCAAACCGTCTCTGGGAAATGGTCAGCACAATGACCACAAGCGACCAGATCATGAAAAATACCATCTCAGGCATGTACCTGTCACGGTGCATTTTCAAGATACTCAGCACCAGGCCTATTATTCCTGTGATGCTGAATATGAACAATGTTTTCCACAGAGGTTCCAGTGTGAAACCATTATCATAGAAAAGCGGCATTGCTTCTGATATGGTTCCAAGAACTGCCGTAGCATCGCCAAGCAGGTAGAGAACTCCTCCCATGGTATTATCATAGAACTGAGGAGACAGGATACGTAGTATCACAATTCCAACACCTGTCAGCACTGCAACTATCAGAGGATAATAATACCAGTTCAGCTTTTTCGAAACCACATATCCTGCTAAAATTCCCAGTACAAGAATGCCGATAATGATCGCTGCAATGTATGCTGCATGGAACCAGGAAAGGAACATTCCGCTGAATTCCATTCCAGGGCGGACGACCGTTGCAATAAAGGGAATAACGATTACAAGAGCTGTCAGCAGAGCTGTGACCGATATTATCAGGGCGTGTTCCGAAAACCGCTCCTGTTTGAGTGATGCTGTAAGCTGGGCAAAGACGAACAGACCAATAAGTCCGATAAATATCGGAGAACCAAGCCATGTAAAAACCGCAATTGCAAGCACAAATCCACTGCCAGCTGAAAGAAGCATGGCTTTGCCTGAAGGATCTGACCAGTTCAGCAGTTCTTTCCCTTTTGTTCTGATATCGGATATGGATAGGTTCGCTTTTCCTCCAAATTTCAGAGCCTGTAAGAAGAATGCATAGGCGGTTGTGGAAAGGAAAATCTCTGCCACATGATGATCCGTAGCTCCCGCCATTGTAACTGACAGGTTTATCGGGATCAGGGAAAGGATTGCAGCGCTGATAAGAGCAGTCCTTTTATCAAAAACCGCGGAGGCTGCATAGTAAAGTGGAATCAGGGTCAAAGCTCCCAGAAGTGCCGGGAAAATAGCACCTGCAAATTCAATGGTGCCGGTATCGGGGTTTCCCAGTCCCAGTACCAGGGCAAGCAGAGCAATGGCCTGATCATATAAAGGTGGCCATCCAAGCTCGAATCCTGAAGGGTAATTCAGATAGGAGTCAAACGTAAAAGACGACGGGAAATTCTCGGTAATATAAAGTACCCTTCTCATATGGTAAAAGGCATCAGTTCCCACGAACATGAATCTTCCTTCCGTGACTATCCCGGACAGGGAAACCGATCGGAGAAGAAATGAGAATAGCACTAACAAAGGCAGTAAGATCGTTTTGCTGAATAGCTTATTTCGATCCACCATGGTTATCATTCTTATATTTACAGAGTAGGAATGAATCTTAACGCTTAAATAAATAGACTAAACAAAAATACTACTGTAGCTTAGCAAAGTTTCTACTTCTCTTAAGTAGTAGAAGCATATCAGAATATAGTACTGATATTATGAGAATCGCGATTTTTCACGATTATTTCGGTGCTATCGGGGGTGGGGAAAAGCTGGTGCTGATGCTTGCCGAGAGGCTGAATGCGGATGTGATAACAACGGACATGGATCCGGCATCCGTGGAAAAGATGGGATTTGATCCATCGAACATGATCAGCCTTGGCGGTACACATATGACGCCTCCTCTGAAACAGATCCATGCATCCTATTTGTTTGCCACCTGTGACTTTTCAAAGGATTACGATTTTTTTATCTTCTCAGGCAACTGGGCCTATTTTGCTGCAGGAAAGCATAAACCCAACCTCTATTACTGTCACACGCCCACACGGGCTTTCTACGACCTATACGATACCTTCCTTGGAAGACAGTCGGCTTTTACTAAAATACCCTTCATGCTCTGGGCTAAATCCCACAAAAGGTTTTCAGAACACTATCTTTCCCATGTGGACAGGATAGTCACAAATTCCGAGAACACACGCTCAAGGGTCACCAGATATTTTGACAGGGAAGCAGAAGTGATTCATCCTCCGACAGATCTGTCACGATTCAAAAGCGGACAATCCGGTGATTTCTGGCTTTCTGTAAATCGCCTGTACCCTGAAAAAAGAGTGAAGATGCAGATAGATGCCTTCAGGAGGATGCCAAAACAAAAACTGCTCATTGTCGGAGGTTACTCAAAAGGGGACCATGCAGAATCCTATGCCAGAAAAATGATCCATGACCTTCCTCCGAATGTGACTTTACTGGGAGAGGTTTCTGAAGAGAAATTGCTTCAATTGTATTCCGAATGCAGGGGTCTTATCTGTACTGCACTTGACGAGGATTTCGGAATGACACCTGTGGAAGCCATGGCATGCGGAAAACCTGTGGTTGCGGTAAACGAGGGAGGTTTCAGGGAAACCGTTGTGGACGGGGAGACCGGTGTACTGGTAGATGCCGGACCGGAAGGTGTTGTTGCGGGTGTGAAGTTCATCTCCGATAATCCTGTGGCTTTCAGGGATGCCTGTATTGCACGGGCGAAAACGTTTGATATAGATCTTTTTGAAAAGAAGATCAGAAACGTGATAAATGATGGCAATCGAACATATTAGAGAATTATATCAGTACAGGCACCTTATATGGAACCTGTCCGTGGGAGAATTCAAACTGCGCTACAAGAATTCCATTCTGGGGTATTTCTGGTCCCTGCTGGAACCATTGCTGATGCTAACTGTTTTGTACCTGGTATTCTCCAACCTGATGAGGGTCCAGGTAGAATATTACCAGTTGTTCCTGTTGCTTGGTATCATACTCTGGAACTTTTTCAGCAGATCCACCAGTATCGGTATGTTCTCAATAGTCGGAAAACCAGGTATGGTCAAGAAGATCTATTTTCCAAGGGACATCTTTGTGATATCATCGTGTGTCACCGCCCTTCTCATGAGCCTGTTCGAATCGGTTGTGTTCGTGATCTTCATGATGATCTTCCGGGTACCGATATCCTCAAACCTGGTCTACGTTCCGTTTATACTGGTAATGCTCTTTGTATTCTCACTTGGTGCATCCATGGGATTGTCCGCCCTTAATGTCTATTTCAGGGACATGCAGTTCATATGGGATGTGTTCATGCAGGCCGCATTCTTCGGTACTCCCATTCTCTATACTCTCGACATGTTTCCCGAGAATCTCAAGACCATAGCCCTGCTCAATCCCATGGCAAGAATAATCATATCTGCACGTGATACCATCATCTATTCAACACCCGCAAGTACCGAGAATATGATATATATTGCTGCGTCTGCATTCTTTTTCCTTGTACTCGGTTATGTGGTGTTCATGAAACTGGAACCCGGTTTTGCGGAGGAGATCTGATGACGGTAATAGAAGTCAGTAATCTCCATAAGGTATTCCGCATCCCGCATGAGAAAAGGAATACAGTGTTCGAGACACTGACCGGTTTTATGAAGCCTTCCGGCTATGAGACCTTTCACGCACTGAACAATATAAACTTCACCGTGGGCAAAGGTGAGGCTCTTGGCATAATAGGAGAGAACGGAAGCGGAAAAAGTACTCTCTTGAAAACGATCGCTCATATACTCCGTCCGACAGACGGGTATGTGAAGGTCAACGGAAGGATCACTCCTTTCCTGGAACTGGGTGTGGGTTTCCAGCAGGATTTCACAGCAGCTGAGAACATACGGACGTATGCAACTATCATGGGCATATCGAAAAGGGAGATCGAATCAAAGCTGGATGATATAATCAGTTTCGCAGGTCTTGAAAAGTTCCGGGATACAAAACTGAAGAACTTTTCATCGGGTATGCAGGTAAGACTTGCCTTCTCCACTGCCATCCAGACCAATCCAGAGATTCTGCTCATGGATGAGGTTCTGGCGGTAGGTGATATGGATTTCCAGCAGAAGTGCATTGATGTGCTGAACCAGTATCGGAATGAAGGTGTGACCATCGTTTTCGTATCCCATGACCTGGGTTCTGTCAGGCGTTTCTGTGACCGGACCCTGCTTCTGCACAAAGGAGAGCAGATGACTCTCGGGAACACCCAGGAAGTCATTGACAGCTATATGTATAGCAGAAACGAGGATGACCCAAGTTCCGATAATCCTGACAGCCTGCAGAACTCTGGGAGTGATAGGAGGTGGGGTAACCGGAAAGTAGAGATCACAGATGTGGAAATGTACGATAAATTCGGTAACAAAAGTAGCCGTTTTAATTCATTTGATCCCATGGATATACGAATACACTTCAATGCCCGTGAAAAGGTCAATGATCCTGTTTTCGGCATACAGCTCTATTCAGAGAAAGGAGAGCATCTTTTTGGTACCAATACCGAGATCAAGGAAATAATAATCGACCATGTGGAAGGAGAGGGTCGTATCGACCTCAGGATCGAAAAGATCCCAATGCTCACAGGCAGGTTCCAGCTAACATTGGCTGTCCACTCACATGAAGGTAAGATATACGACTGGCATGACAAACTATACCGTTTCGATGTCTATCCCACTTGCAGGGACTCGGGACTTTTCCATGTTCCCTGCACCTGGGGATTGTGAAGGTTTTTTGGTCTGCTTACATGTGCATAATCGGAGATCAGTTCATCGGTGTTTGTTTAGGATGAATATTCCATATGCCTGTTACCTATCGATATAAATTTTACATGGTTTCATATATGATTGCATGAGCAGTTTCCTTGATATACGCGATGATGAAATAGATGTCGAAGAGCTCATGCAGAGGATACATGAGAATATAACAAAGAGAAAAGAGAACGGGAAATATGATGAGGAAGAGATCTCGAAACTGAACAGTTTGTCCGCAGTTTACTATTCCGGCAACGGAGAACTTGACCCGCAACTTGATCTTGAATATATACTCAACAACTGGGATGTCAGGAATGATACCTATTCCATTACTTCACACCGGCCGATCACCGGAAAACTACTCGTTAAAGGCAGGGAAATGGTTCACGGCGAGGTAAAGCGATATGTTGAACCTGTGAACTACCTGCAGTCAGAGTTTAACGAACATGTGGCTGACTTTAACACTGCTATCTATCAGAAATGTTCGGACCTTGAATCAGAGAATGAGACTTTGAGGTCGGAGCTGACCGCGTTAAAAACAAAATTCGACAAAATGTCGGAAATGCTTTCAGATATCCTTCAGGATCATCCTGATCAATATCTAAAAGACGATTTAACGAACGTTGCCGGTGAAAACGATAAAGGATCAGAGCCAGGAAATGAAACAATTCCCTTATCTGGGGATAAGGACCGTGCTGATATGGTAAAAGGTCAGGATCCCATGAACTATTTCCTTTTCAGTGAAGAGATGGGTAAAGCATGGATAAAAGGAGGAGGTCCGTGTGTTAACGAACCCAATGTTTTCGAGGATTCAAAGGTACTTTTCAAAGACAGCAAAAATGTACTCGATATTGGCTGTGGCACAGGTACATTCCTCAAAGTACTGAAGGAAGCCGGGATCGGGGGTTATGGTATAGACCTCAACGAGGACTATGTGATGCTTTGTGAGAGGCTTGGTCTCGATGTTGTACGTGATGATGCGATCTCTCATCTAAAGTCACTTGAACTAAAGTCTCTTGACGGTGTTTTCATAAGCCAGCTTGTTGAACACCTTTCAAGTGAACAGCTACTGGAGATACTGGGGTTGTGCTATGAAAGGATGCAGTACGAATCCCACATTGTTATAAGCACACCCAATATCAGGAGTATGCTGGTGTCAACAAATCTCTTTTACATGGACCCGACACACAGGTCCCATGTTCATCCGGATGTCCTTACATTCATGCTTCGCTCATGTGGTTTCCGGGAGATAAGGGAACGGTACTATCAGCCTGTTGCTGAAAATATCAAACTCAGGAGAATCGAAACCGGTGAGATGTCATCCGAGAAAAAATCTGGCAACGGGTGTGAAGAACTGGTTGATGTATTCAATTCCAATACAGACAGGCTGAACAATCTTCTTTTCGGTTTTCGTGACTACTGTGTGATAGCCAAGAAGTGAGTGATTTCGATGGAAATTAATCAGGTTGCTCCGGCTTTGATATACGGGGACGCTGTAAGTAACAATGTCATTGCCCTCAGGGATACATTCAGAAGCATGGGATATAAATCCCAGATATACTCCAAATGGATCGATCCGGAGGTATCGTATCACGCCAAACCCCTGAACAAGTACAAAGGCGATGAGTCCAATATCCTGTTCTATCATTTTCCCCTTGCAGGTGGTGAAATAACCGACTTTGTGAAAGACCTGCCTGACAGAAAGATCCTGATATATCATAACATCACTCCGCCTGAGTTCTATTTTAAATACGATAAGCTTAGTGCACTTCAGTGTTCGGATGGTCTGAAAGAGGTTAAGGGTCTGACAGATGATTTTGAACTGGCGCTGGGCGTTTCGGAATTTAACCGGCTTGATCTTGTGAATTTTGGTTTCAGGAATACAGGGGTTCTTCCGATTTTCTCTGATTTCGGAAAGTTCAATTCTGCGGGAAAAACGTTGAAAGTGGATTCAGCAGAGGATAACGGTGTTGTGAACTTTCTGTTCGTGGGAAGGGTTGCACCCAATAAATGTTATGAGGATATCATAAAATCATTCTACTGCTATAACAGATACATAAACACAAATTCAAGGCTCTATCTCGTCGGAAGCACACACATAAAGGCTTATGTCTCTCATCTTGAGAACCTTATTAAAGGACTCGAAATAGAAGATTCGATAATTTTTGCAGGAAAGGTAAAGGATGAGGAACTGGCAGAACATTACCGGAATGCCGATGTTTTCCTGTGCATGAGCGAACATGAGGGATTCTGTGTACCTTTACTTGAAGCCATGCATTTTCATGTTCCCATAGTAGCCTACAGGGCAACAGGTGTCCCCTATACCCTGGGCGATTCAGGTCTGCTTGTGGCTGAAAAGAATTACGTGAAAATAGCAGAGTTGATCAATATCCTTCTACTGGATCAGAAGTTCAAAGAAAGGATAGTAACAAAGCAGGATAGACGCCTGGAGAACTTTGACAGGTCTCATGTCCGGGAGAAGATAAACCGGATTATTGAAACGATTGCAAACTCTCAGGAAAACTCAGATCTATCAAAGCCGGTATCTTCGGAGGTCTGAATGAAGGACAGCCCTGAAATATCGGTTGTGGTCTGCACCTATAACAGGGCAGAATATCTTGATGTATGCCTGCTTTCACTACAAAGGCAGTCTCATGCGGATTACGAGATAATCGTTGTGAACGGTCCTTCCACCGACGGAACGGCTAGGGTCCTGAAAAAATATCCCGGCATAAAGGTAATCCTGCAGAAGGAACTGAATGGCCTCTCCTTTGCACGGAATCTGGGAATCCGTGCTGCAAAAGGTGAGATAGTTGCCTTCATTGACGACGATGCCGTAGCCGATGCAAAATGGCTGGAGAGGCTGGCTGTCGGTTATACAGATTCTGATATAGGTGGTGTGGGTGGTCTTGTTTACGGCCCTAAAAGAACTCACTATCATTTTGACAACGGTATCATAGGTAAATGCGGAATACCCGAGCCCATCAGGGAGCCTGAAGCTGTTGCAAAAAAAGGTGAGTTTACCATACTCATGGGTACCAACTGTTCGTTCCGCAGGTCCGCGTTATTGGAGGTTGGAGGTTTTGATCCCTATTTTCGCTACTATCACGATGAAAGTGAGCTCTGTGTGAGAATAACAAAAGCAGGTTACAGAATAGTCTATCAGAGGGATGCCATTGTCGTGCACTACATGGTGGAAGGGCATAACCGCAGGTCTCCCTATGATCAGAACTGGTCCGAGATAGTGAAGAATGTGATCTATTATACGATGAAGAATTTTGGCAACGAGCCACTCTCATATTCTGCACGTCCTGCATATTCATGTTACTGGTGGCTCAGTCATTTTAAAGATGATTACTTTGCCAGACAGATGTCCTTCGGGGAGCTCATGGGTATTTACAAAAAAATACTTGGAGGCACTCTGAAGGGTTACAGGGACGGCCTGAACTTCAATTTTGCTTCTGCAAAGGAGGAGCGAGGTCGTGATTATATAAGTGAGATTCCGGTGGAAATGTTCGAGATAAGAGAAGCACTTGAGAATGCATCCGTATATCATGTCAGGCAGGATAGTAAACCAACTGATCCTGTTTCCGATAAACTTAATATCGCATATATCAGTCAGGAATATTCCAAGGACTGTGGCGGTGGGAACTGTTTCCATACCCGCAATCTGGCCCGCGGATTTACGGAAATGGGGCATGAGGTGCATGTCATCGCACTCTCAGAAAATGGCCGTGCTCACAGTTATATGGACCAAAATGTCCATGTACATAAGATAAAACCATATCCTCTAAGATCACTTAACCTGGATCTCGCAGACGATATGCCGGTTTCGAAAAAGAATATCGCTTTCAGCTATGCTGCAGCACTGAAACTCATGGAACTCAAAAGCAGGTTTGGTGTACAGATTGCAGAAGCACCTTTGTGGGATGCACAGGGTTTTGTACCTGCTCTGATATCCCCGGTGCCTCTTGTAATCAGATTGGTGACTCCATTATGTAAATTCATGGAAATACAGGAAATGGACAGTACAAAGGACCTGCGTCTTGCAAACTGGCTTGAAGGCGAAACCCTCCGACGGGCTGACAAATTGATTGCCATCAGTAACAATATCGGCACACTTATAAAAGAACATCATGGCATCGGAGATGGAAAGATAGACTACGGACCTCTTGGCATAGAAGCTCCTGACAGAGGATTGCTCAAAAACGAATCTAACGGCGATGAACTCAATATACTCTACGTCGGCAGGCTGGAAAAAAGAAAGGGAATTCACACCCTGTTCAAAGCCATTCCGGAGATAGTAGAAAAAATACCTGATGCCAGGTTCACAATTGTAGGAAGGGACACAGACATGGCGCCGGATGGTGGCTCTTTCAGGAAATATCTGTTAAAGAACACTGATAAAAAGTATCATAAATTCATTTCTTTCACCGACTTTGTAAGCTCCGAAAAACTGCAGGAGTATTACAGGAACTGTGATATTTTCGTTGCACCCTCGATCTATGAGTCATTCGGCCAGATATATATTGAGGCAATGGCATGGGGAAAACCTGTCATCGGTTGTAGTGCAGGAGGCATCCCTGAAGTGATCGAGAACAGGCAGACAGGTTTTGTCATTACCCCGGAAAATGCCAGCGAGCTTGCAGAGCGTATAATTTCACTGAAGGATCATGAACTCAGAACCAGAATGGGTATGCAGGGAAGAAAATCAGTGGAAGAAGTCTTCTCCATCGGGAATATGGTCGATAGAACCTGCCAGGTTTACAGGGAACTGATGTAAAATCAGAATTTATAAAATAATCTTCACAGGAATTTTGTTATAAATATCCACCAAAATGTCATGAATATTTATGCCGGCAGAATCCAATAGTTCATTGGTGAAATGTTTGGATCTTTTGCATCATATATTTCTGTCCATGTCCATCAGTATTCTTAAAAACCTTGGAATCAGGGATACACGTTTCTTTGTCTATGCAAACCTGATCGATCTTGATCACCTGCTGACCTTTCCTGTAAACGATCCGTCCAGAAACTCCTTCGGGACGCATATAATCCATCGGAATTGGTTAGCGCTTTCCATTGTCTCCCTGGCCATTGTGTTTACCCGCTACAGATGGCTGGGTCTGGGGATACTGTTCCATTTTTTCCTTGACTTGATACATCACAGGTTCAAAACAGTGTCGGAAAACAACAGAACAAGGCTCTACCTGCCACATCTTTTTTCATAAGATCTAACTTTTTCATATTTTCTCATGCTCGGGAAGTTATATTTTCCCTGAATTGCCGGAGCACTATATCCCAATCATAGTTTTCAGCCTTTTTTCTTGCTGCATCTGAAAAATTCCTGTAGTTATCCCCGATAAGCAGTGTTTTAGTCTTTTCAGCCATTTCCTTCTCATCCGGGTTTACTACAAAGCCGTCAATTCCGTCGCTTACAAGATACTGAGAGGCATTATACTCTGCTTTCACAGTGATTACAGGAAGTCCGCATGCATGGGCTTCTATAACACTTATGCCAAAACCTTCCCGACTTGACGGAAGAATGAATATCTTTGAAACTCTCAGTTTTTCTATTAATGAGCCATAATCAAGAAAATCCGTGAATTCTACGTTGTCACTTAGATCCAGTCTAAATGCCAGATCCGTTAGCTCCTCCTTCCGGGGACCTTCGCCTATTATGCAACATCTGATATCCGGAATATCCCTTTTAAGCAGGGATGCCGCCCTGATGAGCATATCCACATTTTTCTCACGGATGAGCCTTCCTGCAAATACAATATCGTATCTCTTTTTTTCAGGGTCATGTGGAGTAAATTCTGCCCTTTTATCTGGCTCTGCAATACTGCTTATGTCGATACCATTCGGTATGACACAAACATCTGTCTCCGGCACGCCCAGATCTTCAAGTCTCTTTTCTGTAAGTTTCGAAACAGCGATATTGTTATCAGCTATTTTTGAAACAACTCTTTCAACCACTTTGCCGAAAAAGCCAGCTCTTCCCATATAATCATACCAGTAATCATCCCATACCTCATGCCATGTATAGCGTACAGGGGTTTTTGTTTTTCTAAGTCCGGATACAGCCTTTACCGTAAAGCATGAAAAATACGGGAACACACTCACATCAATAAGGTCAAAACTCTCACTTTTCAGATGCGGATACAGACTCACTGCAAATACAAGCGCTTCCCGGATGGATCGCTTGTCACCGTTATAAAGATTCCTGGATTCACAGACACCATGCAATACCATACCTTCGTTTTCGATCACATTCTCCCCTTCCCACCACTTGATACCAAAGAGATGAACCTCATCACCTTCACGGACCAGACGCCTGCCAAGCTCATAGATCCGTTTTTCAGCACCACCCTTCACCCAGGGGTATACGGCATCATAGACAAAGGCGATCTTCATTCATTATCACTTAATTCCAGCTATTCCTGTCCGGGTCACTCTTCAGCATCAGTATCAAGGAGCATCATACTTGTAAAAATAGCACCAAAGATCACCTGGATGCCTACGGCAACGAAAACCATTGAGATAATAGCGTACTGTATCTCGGAAATAGTGCCATAACCTGCAGATATCCACTGGTATACGATATACAGCCCGGAGGATATACCTGCCACGAGAATAACGGAACCAAGCAGCAATTCTCTTTCCAGAGACCGATATGACAGGATTTTGTTATTATCGTTCTTTTCCTCATACAGGCCGTGAATGGACCCGTATGTCTTCACATAGCTGCCAGTGGAAAGTATCTGCGCTCCTATGATCAGCAGCATACTGCCAAGTATGAATGAATGCAAACCAAGGCTGATAACCGAACCCCTGAGCAGCAGTGCGGTTGTCATCAGCGTACCGATCAGCATGACAATGGCACCCGGTACAAAAAGGAATGGAACAGGACGGTAAAGCATCATGAAACGAACGTGTCGCCAGCCATCATGAAATGATCTCAGTTTTGAGGGTGCATCCCTTCTGTAATATGTGATTGGAACCTCTTTTATCCTAAGTCCCTTATAGGCTGCTTCGATAACCATCTCTGAAGCAAATTCCATGCCCCTGGCCTTGAGGGCAAGCCTGTCAAGTGCGTCTCTTGTGAAGGCTCGCATCCCGCAATGTGCATCCGATATATTCATAGTAAAGAGCCTGTCCAGCATCCAGGTAAGAAACGGATTACCTATATACTGATGGAGCCAGGGCATAGATCCTTCCTGAATATCGCCTTTAAGCCTTGTGCCGATAACAAAATCGGCTTCGCCCTTCATCAGGTAATCCAGGAAGCGTGGCAACTCCTCGAGGTCATATGTGTTATCTGCATCAGCTATTGCTATATAGTCCCCCTGTGCGTTCGCAAGACCGGTTATGTAGGCATTACCGTAGCCTGTCACCGATTCAATGACCCTTGATCCCATTGACCGGGCAATTTCTGCGGTGGAGTCACTTGAGTTGTCAACAACTATAACCTCACCCTCGACTCCGTAGTGACCAAATATTTTCTTTGATTTTTCTATACAGGTCCTGATAGTTTTTTCTTCATTCATTGAAGGCATAACTATGGAAATTACAGGCATATACAAAACCACGTTTCAGTCCCGGACGATTATTCAAAGATCCGGATACTTGTAAGTATAATCAGCTGTGATATCTCTCTGCTAAGGGTTCGTAAAATAATCCTCACGAACACTTACCCCCTAAATCCAGTCATACTATGGTGTTGCACTACTTAATCTAATTCTAATTGAATCTATTAGCCAGAGATTTATTTTGCAGATATTGAAATTCATTTTGTGATTGTAGACACTAATTCAATATTTATTTCAGAAAAAATCTCACTTTTCAGCAGGAAATGTTACTAATGAATACATGTGACAGATGATTACTTATGTTCATTCACCAATAAAGTAAAAGGGTTAAGTGGGATAGGTGTATACAAAATGCCCGGGGACTTCGTAGCGGGGTATACTGAAGAGACTGAAAAAGTAGTGGATGCTATCCGTAAATCTGGCATCGAGCCGGTTAATATAGCTATATTTTCCGAGCCTTTCGCAGGTAAAACAACTTTCTTAAATCACATATATGCCATATTCAGGGGCAGGGGCGCAAGAATCAGTATTTCACATTCTGATGATATCAGCTACCTCAAGCAGCATTTAAAGGACATCCGGGAGAGCATTATTTTCATTGATGATTGTCACCTGTTATATGACAGAAAAGTGGACGGTTTTGAAGAACTTAAAGACCTTCTGGATTTCATCGGGGAAAGTACTGAAAAGATCTTCATCACGAGCTGGAACATATTCTCATGGAACTACCTGAATAAGACACATCATATCGAAAAACACTTTCCCTGCCGGATAGAACTTCCAGAATTTGGAGTGGAACAAATAAGATCTGTCCTTCTGGATCCATACATATCAGGAGATATTCTGTTCGAGTCAGGAGAGAAAAACGGCATAGAACATGTTCTTGAATTTAAGAGCTATACCCTGAATTTAAAGCGGATGGATAAGAAGATCAATATACCTTATCCGAATTTTCATTATAATCTGTTAAAAGAGAAACTAAGTTTTAAAAAGAAGGCAACACCGGATGAACTGGCATTTACTAAAATAAAGGAGAACTCCTCAGGGAACATACTGCTGTCGAAAATAATATGGGAGAAGAGCCTGCAGGGTTCCACTATCAGAGTAACTGATATATATTCTCCTTCTTATGAGGTAAAACTCGAATATGATACCTTGTTTATTGGATTTTTGATACTTTCAATGGGTAATATATCCAAAAAAAGACTCGAATCCACTATAGGCGATGAAATAGACATTACGAGATCATTATCATTACTGCTTGAGCACAAAATAATAAGGATCAAAGACGGGATTTGCTCTATAAGACCTGAAGCAATGCACCACATCGGATCTCTGGCCAGAAACAGGAGGTTGCTCTGATGGCAAACCCGTCATCCAATGCTGCTGAAACACTGCTTTCTCTATTCAACATTGAAGTCATTCTGCAGATCATTTTTCTGTTGGTGTTCTCTTATGTGTTTGTAAGGATAATGATCTTCTTTATCCTGCGCCTGTCTGAAAGATTTGATAAATACAGGGTACAGATACGTATGATCTCACCGATCATCAAGATTACAGTATATGTGCTTGTTCTGTACCTCATAGCTTCTTCTATACTGGCTATTTCAACCAGTCAGCTGGTGGCTTTTAGTGCTGTTGCCGGTGCAATCATCGGTTTTGGACTTAAGGACCTGTTCTCGGATCTTGTGGGAGGCATAGTGATCATACTGGAACACCCCTATCATGTAGGCGACCAGATTGAGATGGGAGATTATTACGGAGAGGTGGTTGATATTGGTCTCAGGTCAACCGTACTCCAGACACCTGACGACAATATGGTTTCCGCCCCCAATAGTCTCATATTTACGGAAAGTGTGGCCAGTGGCAACTACGGAAGTGCCGAGATGATGATCGTTACTGACATGTTCATGGACCCTAAGTCCGATGCATACCTTGCCATGAGGATAGCAGAAGAAGCTGCCTTTACATCCAAGTACATTTTACTTGATGAGGATCACCGGATAACAGTACTGTTGAACGAGTTCCCGTCTCATCTCAGGGTACGTGTAAAAGCATATGTAAACGATCTCAGATACGAGTTCAAGTTCAGGTCTGATATAACCCGACGAAGCTGGAAGGCCTTTTCAGAACATGGTATCAAAGCCCCTGAAGCCTTTTTCCCGGGTTACTATGATAGGGATTCCACAGGCGGTCGATCATCCGGTAGAAGTACTGGTGGTTCCAGTGATCGGTGAAGCCAGAATCATTCTAAATGATTGAGAGGAAACACAATCGATCTTACAATTTACTGACATTGATCCGTATTATTCTATCATCAGTACTGACAGGATCTCCTCTTCCGTCACGGTTGCTTGTAAGCAGATAGAGGTTTCCTTCAGGTCCTGCCACAACATCTCTTAACCTGCCGAATTCTCCGGTAAAATGGCTCTGCAGACCGACAGATACGGCTTCTGCATCTTGATCAATGGAAGCCTCATACAGACTCTCTCCCCTGAGGCCGGCAAAAAATACAGAACCGTTTAGATAGGCAGCACCCGAGGGAGCCCAGGTATCTTCACCACTATGGATTACAGGTGATACCATGTCTTCTGCAGTCTCATCTCCTATAATCTGCGGCCATCCGTAGTTATTCCCGGCTCCTATCAGGTTCAGTTCGTCATGAGCACTGGAGCCATGTTCTGTGGCCCACATTCTTCCCTGCTCATCCCATGCAAGTCCCTGGGGATTTCGATGTCCAAGGGTGTAAACAGGAGAATTCTCGAAGGGATTATCTTCCGGTACATCCCCATTATCATTCAGTCTCAATATCTTTCCGGCAAGGGAATCCGGGTCCTGGGCAAGGGAGGATTGTCCAGCATCTCCCGTTGTGATGTAGAGCATACCATCAGGTCCGAACTTGATTCTGCCTCCGTTGTGTATTCCGCTTGCAGGTATGTTATCAATAATAAGCTGATCTTCTATAAGCTCATTGTCCTGATACGTATACCTGACCACTTTATTAGACAGAGCCCCTTCTTCAGTGTATGTATAATACAGATAAATGAAGCTGTTATTTTCATAATCGGGATGTACAGTTACTCCGAGCAGTCCTCCTTCTCCTGTGGAACTAACTTCATCTATGCGCAACAGAGCTTGGTCAAGTAAACCCTGCTCAGGATCTATAAAGCGAACGTTTCCGGATCTTTCTGTAAAAATAATACTGCCATCAGGTAAGAAATCTAGGCTCCAGGGAACTTCAAGATCTTCGGCTAACACTACGGCAACAGGCTGTTCGCTACTGTTGCCGGAATCTGATGAGAGATTACCGGCTTCAGGAAGTTCCGTTTGATCCTGTGAATCAAGACACCCGGAACCCATTAAAGTTACAAGTGAAATGATTACGATCAGGAATATGGAAAGAACGAAGCAACTGGAGTGTTTCATATTGATATCAGTTCCATAATAAAGAAAATAAGTAGTGAATTATTTATTTTTGTACAGAATCAGGCAGGAGTAACGTATTTCCTCATAGCGGGAATCATACGCACTGGAAAATTTTACATCTATAACCTTTTTATCAGTATTTTCACTAATCCACCTGTTCACATCCACTGCAGACTCGCAGAACTTTACACCTTTAACTGATGTCAAATATATCTCCCCACTTAAGATAGCAGTTCTCTTCAATATAAATCTGCTGATTTTAACCCTCACTTTTCATTGTCAATATGAGAGTAAAATGTAAAAGAGCATCAAAGTTCAAGAAGAAGCAATATTACTCCTGAAAGTCCCAGCACAGCGGCAATGACAATGACCCATAAACTCTCTGTTTTTACTTCGGATGCATCAGAATGCAATGTGAAATAACCGGCGTGAAGCAGATAACCCACACCAGCAAGAGTAAATAATGCTAAACTGATGCTAAAACCCTGTGTGAGCAAACCGTGAACACCTATTACTCCCAAACTTAAACCTAAAACCAGTGTTGATGCACGATAAAGTAATTTATGCTTCATGTAATTTCAATCTGGAATAAACGAATAAATATCTATTGCTTTTAAATAAATACAAAATTATGGCTCATTAACAATAGCATTTATTATTGTAAAGTTACATCCTATATAGTGTAAATATCGGGTTGGTAAATAGTGGTGGGCTATAAGTACATCGTAGAACTGTTTAGTATGTAAAAACGATTTGTCAGGTATCTGTGGATCGGGTCTGTCTGTTGTGTGATACATATATGAAAGAATCGTTTATTCCGGGCTTCGTGAAGGAGAAACGTAAAATCAGTATTGATCGATTATTTTTGAGTCTTAAGGACCCGCTTTATAGGAACTCCCTCTTTCTTCTTCTTGGAAGGTTACTGAATGTCGGGATGGGATTTCTATTCTGGTTGATAGCCGCCAGGCTCTATCCTACGGGGGAGGTTGGTATTGCAACTGCGCTGATCACATCCCTTGGATTGATAGTGTTTATTTCCAGTCTGGGATTCAATTTCTCTCTCATTCGTTATATCAATATAAATGTTAAAGAGAATGTGCTGAGCACTTCTATTATAATTACTACTGTAGCAGCTGCTATTGTAGCGATAGCATATCTGGTGATCGTCAATAACGTATTACACAGTATATCCATTCTCCAGAAAACAGGATATGCCCTGTTCTTTTTTATAACAGTGGTAGTAAATTCTGTCTTTTTTATGAGTGGAGAGGCTTTTAAGGCTCTGAGGGATACAAGGGATTTCTTCCTGCAGAACCTTGCTCTTGCTATCAGGGTCCCGCTACTCCTTCCATTTGTCTTCATGGGAAACTTTGGGATATTCGGAGCAATAGGTGTGACTTACATGATTTCAACTGTTTTTAGTTTACATCTATTGCTTAAAAGAGCCAATATAATCCCTAAAATTGACAAAGAATACCTGAAAGAATCCTTCACTTTCTCTTCTGGAAACTACGTTTCAAACCTGCTGTATGAAAGTCCCGCACTAATGATGCCTACAATAATACTGAGCCTTCTCGGAGAAGAGGAAGCGGCTCTGTATTACATTGCATATTCGGTAAGTAACCTGATATGGATAGCACCCATGGCAATAAGCACCTCTCTTTTTGTGGAGGGTAGCTACGGGGAAGGGATCAAGAGGAACCTGATAAGATCAGGGGTTGTGGTTTTCATATTGCTTATACCAAGTATATTAATAGTATACTTTTTTGGCAATTTCATTTTGCAGATATTCGGAGAGGATTATGTAGAGGCTCTATCTTTGCTTCACATTCTTGTGCTGTCAAGCTTCTTTGTTGTACTGCATAACTTTTTCGTTCCTGTATTGAATATACAGATGAAGGTAAAAGAGCTGATGAAAGTAAATTTCATCCGTTTTTCACTATTGCTGGGGCTTTCTTATATACTGCTTGGAGAATATGGAGTCGTTGGCTTTGGATATGCCTGGATGCTAAGCTACATGGTACTTACACTTGTAATGCTGCGAATCTCATGGAGAGAGGGATGGATATGCATCGGGAAAAACAAATAATTGTTAATTAAAAAATTTTAGTAGCCCGGCACGGATTCGAACCGAAGTTGCGGGATCCAGAGTCCTGCATGATTGACCACTACACTACCGGGCTTCTCTGAAAGTACTCCTACATTGCAATAGTCACATATTAAGATATCGGTCGGATTCGTTACAGACTTTCCGGACCTTCATCGAGTACTGCAGTCCACCACCATCTGGCCATGTCTATAAGGTCTTTGCTGAACTGACCTGAAAGCCTGTATTCCCCGTTACGGTTGGATATCAGGCCCGCTCCAAGTAATTTATTGCGCATGGAATAGAATGACGCTCGGCCGATATCAAGCTCTTCAAGCAGCTTCTGCCATTCATTCGTTTTAATGGGATCGCCACTTTTCTGACGCTCTTCCACCATTATCAGAAATTTCTGTCCTCTTACGGCAGTTTCTTCTTCCTGGAAAAGACGCCGCATAAGGTTGTAGTAAGGATCCCTTGAGTGAGTGATGCGGGCATTTGCATCGGAGCGTATCACTATTGTCGTGGAAGTTCTTGGTGCGTTTTTGACTATTGACATAGTAATCTAAAAAAATCAGGTAGCAGGAGTCGATTCTTTTGATTCGAGAGTACTTTTAATAAGGTCAACGTATTCCTCTTTTAGAGAATAGACTATCGGGGTCTTATAAGATTCCTTATGGGACCTCAAAACACCGAGTTTAGAGTAAATGTATCCTACCATTGATGCAACCGCGCTGCGTGAGATGTCATACTTCTGAGTAATGGACGTATGCAGCTCATCCACAGTGGTTTCTTTTACATCAAGGAATTTTGATAGAATATAGCTTCGAAGACCCTTTACATCAAGTTCGATAAACCGTTGTAGTCTCCGTTTTATTTTTGATCGAATTGAATCCACAGTCACACCTCATGCTATTTGCATATAGCATTTTTTATATGGACTTCTATCTATAAATAGGTTTTTAAATTTTTGTACCATGATATCCTAAAAAACTTATAGGATATTGACATAAGACCAATCCTCAGTTTTCCCGGTGATTCTATGTCTTACACATATGATCCAAAAAACAACACGCTGTTCCATAAAAAAACGGAACTCCCCCTGGACGGCCTTGAAAAGAACTTCATCGGCGCATGCAGTAAGTGTAATGCCGATGTCTGTAGCATAAGTTATCACACATATGATGATCAGAATGCAGTTGCTGCAAAATGTACAAACTGCGGCCAGATGTATGCTATTTTATATGATGCATTGTGGAACTGGACCGGTGAACACATAATCAGGTATAATTGTCCCAATTCTGCTAACCCAGAGAAAGAAAGCTCACATGCTACTGAAAACGAATATTATGAGTGCACAAATGAAGAGCTAAAGACTTTACAGTCAATTCCTAAAAAGAAACTTGAAACAGTTTTCACTCCTGCAGAAATTGATACTCTGTTTGCCAAAGCAGCTGGCAAGAAACACGTCCGACAATATCTATACAGGGCCAGAAAAAAGTTTGATGATTTCAATGAATTATTTGATATTTACCTGAAAATATAATATATCATAGCCAGAGAACTTACAAAAAAAGCACCATAAGTAATTACTATAATAGTCTAATGTATATGTTAAACAATTGGTTGGAGTGTAACAAAAAACAGTTACAATCAATAATACTGTAATTATAATAACTAAAATATTAAGTTAATATTATAATATAATTTAAAATAATTTTATTTGTTCGTTATCAACCAAACAAAGATGCATTTTCAGCTATGTTCAGAAAATGAGAGCTGTGTAATAAATGCGTCATATATAATTACTATTGGTTATTACATGTGTGCTCTTACTAAAATTCTATACATCTGCGACATTTTATTAATACTATTTTTATATATACAAACTTGGCATGCATAGTATAGCCTAAACAAACTATAAACCTATAAGTTGATATATCCCAAGAGTTAATATTATTTTACATAGTTAATTGTATTTTTTGATCTGCCTTCCTATGATTTGGATGAAAATTATAACAGGTTTTTACTTATTCAAAAGACTATATGCATGAAATGCGATAAAACTATGAATATACGAATCTCACTATTTTTTTGCAGATAATCACGGGGTTGAAGGTGACAACATATCCATTCTTATAGTCTTTGTAACGATCGAGTTCAGAAAAACATACCCTTTCACTTAACTTTGTAAATCCATACTATATACAATAGGAATAAGCTATTTTTGAAATGCCGATTTTTGCAGAAAAATAGCCTATTTTTCAAAAATGAATGCAAGAAAAACAGTTAAAATTTTATTTGCATTAATTCCAGTCAAGATCTGAGCAAAAATTATCAATTATTACTTTTAGTTATAGGAACTATCATTAATATTACAAAATTACTCATTTTGTCAGGAAAATCTAAAGATCATAGATTTTAGCTGAATTTTACCTGGATTTTCTAAGGCCTAACAATATTATTATTGCGCGAATGTTATAATTATGTTTTCGACTTACAACCTATAGACTAAACAAAACAAAAATAATATTATAAAAATAGTCTTAATTAATAATACTCCGTAATAAAATTTCCAAAATAACTTACTAAATAATTATTACTTTCACTTGTTTTATAAATTACTTTCACCAAAACATAAACTTTATGAAATAATTTGATAGTATTAATTCTGCAAAATTTCTATATACTACAGTATATGCTTTGATAAACTTTTGAGTGTAACTTATATTAGTTACACTATTTTATTTTGGAGACACTTTGTAATTCTCGCATTCTTCTACTCTACTTTGAATACTTCCTAACTTATACCAGACAGAAGCATTAATAGCAGTATTTACAACTATCCCAATAGACAGAATAACTGTTTCAATTTCCTGCATTATCTTCCTCTCCTGTTGCGAAATAGAAGGCAATCACGGAGCCGGTAAGCGTCAGAATCTCCGATGATGGAATTTGCAGAGCAGTAAAAGCAATACTTGCACATGTTAAGGAGATCGCCAGGGCTGCCCGGATACTTCTTTTAGGTAGTTTAAGACTCAGAAATTAAATAAGATTTAGGAATAGGAAGTTCAAGCTTTTAGAAGTTTAAAGAGTGAGTGAAAATTGCATTAAAGAGGTTATGCAGCGAATGGGAGTGGGATATTTTGGGTTGTGCAAAAAAATAATTCCTCGCTTTTTTAATTTGTGACTATGCTACAGACCTGTTTAGCAAAATAATATAAAAGTTAAATCACTTAAAAATTGTTTGCTATAATATTATTAAAGCAAAGGAGTCCTCCATACCAGCAACATGAGGCGGGTTTCAAAATCATGGTTGTAATGGATAACTGAAAATAGCGTCCTTTCAAATGGGAGTGGGGGGGTCTTTAAAACGGGGAGTTCTAAAGATTTTACAAAATAGTTTGAAAGGACGCTACATAGTATTTTAGTTTCTTACCTTAAATACGTATTTGAACTATCTTATTATAATAATTAAGTAGCTTTCATATCAGCAACATGAGGACAGATTTTAAATTACCTCTTTTGACCTACCAGAACATAATGATAATTTTCAAGCGCCATGACTGCATCTCCTAGGCTCTAGCTGATGAATTCCATGTATTGATGATCATTTTGCAGGTGAGTCAGAGGAATACCAGATAATATGCCAGCCAAGATCGATATTAAACTTTGTTTGCATCCAGGAAGGTACACGGTTGACTAGCAGCTCACCGATCCGGTCAGGCGGGTGTTTCTGTTGGGACAATAATGGTTAGCCTCATCAATCATGAAGAACTGCGAACAGCCTTTTTCTACATTCATCCATTTATGAATAAATGCGTCACTGACGACGCAAGATTATTCTACCACTCAATCCGCACGACCGCTCATGTGTGTGGTGAAATAAAAGTTTTCAGGAAGGAGATATTTATCTTTTCTAAACAAAAGCAGATATTAGAGAAAAAGGGCATCGATAGAATCTATCGATGCCTTCCTGTGAGGAATGGGGAGTGGGGTTATGGGTTGGCTTATTTTAAAAATGATTCCTCACAAATATAACTTGTGTGCCACTGATATATAGCAGTATGCAGCAAAAGATATATTATGTATACCTAAAAACTACGCCAATTTTTTGAAAAGTAGTATAATTTCAAGATATCAGTAACAGAAAAACATAGAGTTACAGTTCTGGAAATAAAGTATTCATGGCGCCTTTTTATAAGTGGGGGAGCGGGTCTTTAAATATGATTTAAAGACTTGTTTTAAAAGAGTGCCTTAAAATTTAGGACACCTATTTACAGTAATTTACTTAACTAGTATATATTATTACCTAAATTACTGTAAATTATAGCGAAATGTCTGATTTTATTTTAATTTTTGCTAACAGAATCAGAACATGAAAGTTTTTCAAGGTGCCCTTGTTCCATACTTACGATAAAACAGTAGCTAGCGTCAGACTACTGGTGGATTAAACCACATTTTTATTGTTGGTTGGGTTCTTTAAGAGCTGTCATTGATAAGGGCACCATTATATTATCTTTCACAGAATGCATATATCGTTTTTGAATCTTTGTTTCCTCATATAATTACTCCTGTGTATAATGAAAAATAGATCTTGAGCTTTGTTTGCAAAGTATAGTGTATTTCCACATATAGTCTGGTTTCAAAAAACCATCACAACATTATTCAAAATGAAGGTAAAAATATGTATTTTTTTAAAATGTACTCTTTGAATAATAGTATTTTTATAAAAATAGTTTTTGTTGGTAACTGATAGACTATTTGCTCATAAAAGGTTATTATCAAAATAACCTAATATAATACTCTGTATAAACTTTTTTCAAGGATCTGGCAGATATGAATACTTTAGTGACTAATTTAATTTTTTACTATGTGACGACAGATAGATACTTTATACTATTTTTTAAAATTACACACACTAAACTAAATAAAGTAAATTTTTTAATTTATAAATTTTATTTTAACAATGTAATATAAAACTCGATATGGAAGACATACATATCACGTTTATCTTCTTAATATGATACTTTTAAATTGAAAGACCTGTCAAAAATCACAGCGAAATTAATAAAGTTTACTGGATTAATTTTAATATTGATTTTTTTATTAATTTATATA
>JAALLO010000092.1_pt1 | contig 25362 bp, 23 predicted proteins | sample 7245941 | NCBI WGS metagenome assembly JAALLO01 (sample SAMN13049198, study PRJNA578106) | oil field metagenome | isolation source: filtered produced water from oil reservoir A2 | place: USA:offshore Texas | collected 2016 | reverse complement strand
GGAGCCTCACCAATTGTCAGTAAACTCGTTGCAGACGGCATCATGGAAGCGACCTCCTATCATCAGGTGGAAGTATTCGATGCTGCGGTGAAATTTGCACGCAGTGAGGGAATAGCACCGGCTCCCGAGTCATCACATGCAATCAAATGTGCTATTGATGAAGCTCTCAAGTGCAAGCAGACAGGTGAGGAGAAAACAATACTTTTCAACCTGAGCGGTCATGGACATTTCGACATGAGTTCATATGACAAGTACTTCTCAGGCGAGCTCAGTAATGACTGAGAACTTGAACAATTGAGATTAAAAATTAAAATCTATGTGTGGCATGGATACATGTCACACATCTATTCTTGTTTTCTTGTTTTTCTAATTCCGTTTAATGGAACTTATCACTGTATTTCTTGTAGGATATAACGAACTCTGCATGAGGCCATATAAGCGGTATCGTGACATATGCAAGCCCGTCCTTCCACTTTGGATGACTTCTTACATCATCGATTAGCTTGACCTTGCTATCCCTTAGAATTTTGGCGTTGGTATAATCCTCAAGCCATAGTTCGAATCTCTCGATGGTTGAGATGTGTTCCGGGAGGGTATAGTTATGCGCCATATCCACGACCCAGTCCAGATACATTTCTGCCTGATCCTGGTCATCGGTCTCAATATAGTGGTTTGCAAGCTCACATGTGAAGTGACACCAGGGTCCGTAACCGCCATTGTTACGTCCCCAGTACTCAGGATAGCGGTTAAGTCCGCCAATTTCTTTGTCCCATAGATGTTTATGTATACGCTTCACAGTAGTGATCATCTTTACATCACTATCCTTGATCAGCTCGAAATAGGCCGGAGCATATTCAGCTGCATCGATGTCGAGTACCGTGGAGGCAAAAGGATCGTATCCTATAGGCTTGCTGTTTTTATCCTTAACACGGATACATTTGATAAAAGAACGTCTTCTGGGACTGTACAGGCGGGTAAGTATTGATTCTTTGATAATATCTGCCTGTTCTTCCCACTCGGAAACATCTTTTCCGAGAACTTTTCCCATACTGACGGCGGCATATATTCCCGCACAACATGCACAGTTGGCGTATATCTCAAAACCATGCTCATAGGCGGGATATTCATGAATACTGTTGATCGTGTGTATCAAGTCAACTTCTTCGTTCTTGTTAAGGAGTATGAAGCTTACGGCTTTTTCGATAGTTTCCCAGTATTTCTCTACAAAGGCTGTGTCAGCCATTTCCTTAAAGAACGAACCGCCGGTTGCCTGGAAATACTTGCCGAGCACAAATAGTACGAGTCCGTTACCGTCTATCTGCAGGTCCTTATAACTGGCATCATTACCATCGATGTCGTATCTCTGAGAGAATTCCCCCAGTGGTTTCTGGGAGTTAAGTATAAACTCCAGTCCTTTTCTGGCTTCATCCATCAGTCCTGCATAAACGCAACCAAGGATTGCTATTGAATGGTCCCTCGGGTAGATAAAGGGGTAACGTGTTCCGGGAGGACTTGCATAGAACCCTCCGTTCTCGTGTTGATTATTTTTAAGTATGCGGACACTGTTCTCGTATAATTTCTCCGCTTCTATCCGATTCAAATAACTCACTCCTTATCCGGATATACTATTTTATAAACGTAGAACGCTCTATCAAGCATCTCCCCAACAGTTTCCTTTGATATTCCCACCTTTTCAATGGCTTCTTCATTGAACTGCTTGAAATCTCCCTTCGGGGATTTTGAACCCAGGCTGTATAGTTCTGCTCCTGCAAGTTCTGCCCTTTTTGTACTGTAACTATGCTGCAATACTCCCAGTGCATGTGTCAGTGCAGGATATTCCCAGGGTTTGTCAGAGGCCTTTTTCATTTCATATACCTTTTTGACAATATCGTCAAATTCGGCAGGGTGTCCGTATATTTCATTGAATTCAGTAATTTCGCTACCAAACGGACATATGGGCAGGTAATTGATGCTATCCTCCCTTGCACCCTCAAATCCGGGTCCCTCAAGGGTTGCAAGTTCTTCGCCTATTTCCTGTAACCACTGTATAGTTTCAAGTGTTCCGTCTTTATCCACCATTTTTGTCACACCGACCAAAAATGCCTGTGGAAACATATTTTCCAGTCTTATCATTTGATCACCCCTTCTCCGATGACAGTTAATTGTTACTTAATATTCTATAACAGATATGCCTGACGTGTAATTAATTGATTTTTATCTTATAATAGAATATTGATTTCCGGGACTATAAATACCTGTTCTCATTTTCTTCAGCTAAAGTCTCCGTAAACAGATACAATTAGCATCCTGTTCACTTGTTCAGGATACTATTTCCTGTACGGCCATATTCCATCCTATAGGACCGATGCCTTCCACCCTCCTTATTTCAGAGTCCTCTATCTTAGGATCGTGTTTCCCATCCTGCTTCTGGACAAGTACGGGAATGTCCACAGCCTTAAGCATGGGAAAGTCGTTCAGACTGTCTCCAAGTCCTATTGTCTTAACGTCACCGTACTCTTTTTTGTAAAGTCCGGTCAGGATATTGACAGCTTTTCCCTTATCGTTATCTCCCATGATATGCCAGTACCGTCCACCTCTTGTGTAGTTCAGGCCTTCTGATTTTATATACTCTTTTAGTCGTTCTGCTGTTTCCTCATCACCATTGAGCTTGAAAGCTTCGTCATATTCACGCATTTTTGCAAGCCTTGAAGATTCGATATCAAGTCCTGTATCCTTGCTCACGCCTTTATCATCCATGTCTCCAAAACCAATGATATCCATTTTTTCATGACTACGAATATCTGTGAGTACATGCCTGAGAGTGTTATAGGAAGTTCCCAGTTCGATAACATTATAGTTACCTTCTGTTTTTGATACCGGATAATCCACGCTGAAATAGTCCTTCGGAATGAATATTGCTCCTCCGTTCTCGGATATGAACGGGTGTGAGGATTTGAGTTCTCTGACATAGACTTCAATTTCCGCACGTGTCTTACTCGTACAGAAAATGAGCGGTATGTCTTTTTCTTTCAGCCTCTCTATGGCTGGTTTTGCAGCTTTATAGGAGTAGGTGTTATGGTCTATCAGGGTACCGTCAAGGTCGGTGAATACAACATATCTCATTCTTTGATCTCCATTGGGGAGGATACAACCTGAGCAGTAAGATTGCAAGATAATCCTTCCTTATTGCATAAGGAGCAAGCTTGTGCCACAGGAATAACCCCCTTCCTATATCCTTATTCAATTCTGTATAGTCTGTTTGTCTGATAGTCAATATAACTTTTCATAATAACTTTATTAATAGCTTATTGAACCGTGGGTATGTAATGTCAGAAATTCGGAAGATATGCTGTAAATTATCTTTTGATGATAACAATCCTGGATAAAAAATAGAATTTCGTTAACTTTATTTTGCAGGTGGATTATATTAATTATGGGGTTACTGGAAATTATATTGGAGGGAGTAAATTTGGAGGCTTTTCTTACCTGGTGATTAGAGTACTTATTTGATGACCTTAGGTCATGATCCTTGTATTGAGGCCTGCTTCCTTTGTTTTTTGGTAACTACCAATAAAACAAGGGGTTAGTATGAAAGAGATATATGGCAAGATGGCTACTGAAGCCGTAAATGCCCAGAAGGCAGTTGTTAGCACAATAAACAATAAAAGAGGCACATCTTTCAAGGTGAAAGATGCACAACCTTATGTCGATGCAGTCAATCGCATGAAACCCGAGGGTGAACAAAGTAAAGAAGTCTTCGATCTTCATGTTGATTCGGTGAATGCTCATTTTGATGTTCTTACCGGGTTAACGGAAACCGTAAGGCCGGAAGATGATCCTTTCGTTGAACATTATCAAACCCCTCCTATACTGGAGATCCTGTATGAGGAAGATCCTTCTTTCCGTACATCGGTTGAGAAGTTCATTGAAGAGATAGGAAAGTCCGAAGCCCTTATCGGCAAGGAATCAATTCGCAGATATGCAGGCTTTTATGGTCCTACCTGCGTGGTTGATTTTGCATTCGTTCCCGGCAGCACAAGCAATGTCGTAAACAGGATCCTTCAGGATATGGATATTCCTCTTCAGCATAAAAGAGCCATACTTGCTTCTAAATCCTGGGGTATGAACACATCCTACGGAGTCGGAGCAAAATTCCAGATCGCGATAGAGGATGGTAAGACTCCATCTGAGGCTCTGAAAGAAGAGATAGACATGCTCAAAATGGTTTATGATACACCTGTGGAGGCTCAGTTCAAACTGATGGAAGAAGCAGGTCACAGCTCCTTTGATGTCAGGAAGTACATGGACCAGTACAAGCAGAAGATGAAAAAGACGGTTAGGGCTGCAATGGATGAGGAAGTTTTCTACGGGAACATAGTAACCGTTCCTGCTTATGGTGTGGGAGACGTAGCACATCATATCTCTCAGTCCATGTTCAATATGACAAAGGATGATGTAGTAATGGAAGTCATCAATGTTGTCTCGAACGTGCTCGAGGGTACCATGAACAATGCCATGGGCAATTTCAGGGATGAGTACTCTCCGTTGACCATTGCGACGGATGCCACAGCAGCTGCAACTACTAAGATTCTCTGGATGGACGGCTTTACTACAATGATGGTGCTGGATCTGCTTGTGAAGAGATTCCACAACCTGGTACTCACTAATCCAAGAAGAGGTGCCGCGGCAGAGCTTCACAATGTGGATTTCATTGATCTCATTGAGAAGGGCGAACGTATCATCGACCACAAGCCAAGAGGAGCAGGTGGAATGGTACAGGGTATTAATATTGACCTGAGTCCTATCGAGAAAAGTGAGGTCCTGAATAACCCGCAACGCTACACTTATCCCGCATGTGCCATTACTGTCAGGTTCTCGGCACTGATGCGTCTGGCGGATTTCCCATGCCTGCTGACAAGTGAGCCTGTGACTGCAACCATGATGACAAATATAATAGCACTTCACAAGGAAGAGGCACATTCACCTGCACGTGTATGTAAGTTCTGTTCAGCCAACTACTTCGACTACAAGTGCGGATACTGCAACTGGACGGAGGCAGTTTGATCGAATTTGTGCCTGAAACAGGCACATTTCGGTTTTTGGGAGGTGAAGTATGGTGGAGATCAGTTTGCTCAGGAGGTCGATCGCAGAGCTCATAGGAACCTATGTCCTTGTGTTTCTGGGTACGGGGTCCGTAGTTACGGCAGTGTTGCTGATCGAGGGAGCAGAACTACTGCCAGGTAATACTTTTAGTATCGGCCTGGATATCGCAGCCTGGTTTGCAATCGGTATGGCCTTTGCGATCGCTATTGTGGCTATGATATATGCTTTCGGACATATTTCGGGAACACATATCAATCCGGCTGTCAGCATTGCATTGTGGGCTACGGGAAGATTCCCCACTAAAGACATGGTCGGATACATTGTTGCCCAGCTTATTGGTGCAAGTCTTGCTTCCTTCAGCATAGTTGCTATACTTGGTTCACGTGCGGTCGCAACAGGTCTTGGCGCGACAGCTATGTTTACCGGTGTGAGTTATGGTCAGGCTATATTGTGTGAGACTATTGCAACTTTCTTTTTAATGCTGACAATAATGGGAACTGCGGTCGATAACAGGGCTCCGGCCGGTTTTGCAGGTCTGGCAGTGGGCCTTGTGGTTGCCGCAGACGTAACGGTTGTGGGTAACATCACAGGCTCGTCGCTCAATCCTGCGCGTACCTTCGGCCCGTATCTGGCGGATTTCCTGCTGGGAGGCGAGAACTTCTGGTGGCAGTTCCCTATCTACATAATCGGACCGATTGCAGGTGCCCTGATCGCGGCATTTGTCTATGATTACGTATCAGGGGTAAAGGAGCTTGAATAAAAAGAGCAGCAATCTGCTCTTTTGTTTTTATCATTTATTATTTATTATTCACCGGATCTTTTCACTTTACTGCCATACAAATATCGAGTATATGATGATTTTCCGGATGTTCTTCCGGGGAGTTCAGATATATCTCATAGCTTGCCCGTGACATATCAATTTCAAGCTTATTCTGTACCGCCCACTCAACTATCTTTTCCCAGGCAGGAGCATATTCCTGAGGTCCTGTCAGTTCCACACGCATCACCACGTGCTTTCCTCCGGGAAGCTTTTTCTTTTTTATATCTCCTTCAACCTGCACGTCATCTGCAATGGTCATGCATACATCCAGTTTGAGCTCTTCAGGAGCTGTGACACCCGGGTCATCATAGTAGGCAGACATCAAAAGAGTATCCGGTCCCATCAATTGCTTCGAACCTGCCCAGCTGAAAAGCCTGCCAAATAGTTCTTCGAAGACACTGGCATTTCCCAGATAGTTACCAACAAATGAAACGCATGCTGCATCCCTTTCTTCAAGTTCTGTTATTTCCGGCTCGTTTATTATTTCCAAACTTATCACCAACTTTTGACTTCAAACATTTTCTGCTATAAGAATATAAAAGCTCATGCTAAGGTGGGTGAAAGTAATTTCTATTTGGCCAGAAGCGAAAAGATATGCAGTAAATTACACTTTCACTCTGCTAGGGTAATTTTATTAGTTATCATCCACCTTCTATCCCGATAATATGGAAATAAGATCCCTTGATATTCCGGAAGAGGTCCTTCAATTCTATCTGGATTCCGGGATTGAGAAACTGTACCCTCCCCAGGCAGAAGCTATCGAGAAAGGCTTACTTGACGGGAAGAATATCCTTGCTGCCATTCCCACCGCATCGGGAAAGACACTACTGGCAGAGCTTGCCATGCTCAAATCAATCTCAAAAGGTGGCAAGGCTTTATACATTGTACCTCTGCGAGCCCTGGCATCGGAGAAGTTCGATCGTTTCAGGGAATTCTCATCCGTAGATCTGAAGAACGGAAAGGATGGTGGTGTCAGGGTCGGTATATCCACAGGAGATTTCGAATCAAGGGACGAGTGGCTTGGCTCCAACGACATCATCGTGGCCACATCCGAGAAGACCGATTCCCTCCTGCGTAACGGGACAGCATGGATGGAGGAGATCACAACTATTGTCGTGGATGAGGTACATCTTCTTGATTCTGCAAACAGGGGTCCCACCCTTGAAGTAACGCTCACCAAACTAATGAAGCTCAATCCCGAATGCCAGATCATCGCACTGTCCGCAACCATCGGAAACGCCTATGAGGTTGCAGACTGGCTCGGTGCGGGACTTGTACGCAGCGAATGGAGACCTACTGATCTGCGGGAAGGCGTTTATTATGGTGGGAACATAAATTTCAGGGGTTCCCAGAAACTTATAGCACCTTCCTCCAAGGATGATGCGATCAATATAATTCTTGATACCCTTGAAGATGGAGGGCAGTGTCTTGTTTTTGAGAGCAGTCGGAGGAATAGTGTCGGTTTTGCCAGAAGGGCGGGTGCGAAGGTCTCCCAGCTACTTGACAGGCCCACACGTGATGCGCTTGACAGTATCGTCGAGCAGGTTCTTGAAAACGGTGAGACTGAGGCATCAAAGGTACTGGCTCAGTGTATCAGGAACGGTACGGCCTTCCATCATGCGGGACTGAACTCAGCTCACAGAAGACTTGTAGAGGATGGTTTCCGGGCTAATAAGATCAAGGTCATATGCAGTACTCCCACCCTTGCAGCGGGTCTGAATCTGCCTGCAAGACGGGTTATCATCAGAAGTTACAAACGCTTCGATTCGAACTTTGGCATGCAGCCTATCCCGGTCCTTGAATACAAACAGATGGCAGGCCGCGCAGGCCGTCCTCACCTTGATCCTTACGGGGAATCGGTACTGGTCGCAAAATCCTATGGTGAGATGCAGCAGCTATTCGATAATTACATCGATGCCGATGCAGAGGATATCTGGTCAAAGCTTGGTGCCGAGAATGCTCTGAGGACCCATATCCTGTCCACTATCGTTAACGGCTTTGCAAACACCCGTGACGGGCTTATGGAATTTATCGAAGCCACGTTCTTTGCCCACCAGAACGATACATGGGGGCTTATGGAGGTTGTTGATGACTGTATTGATTTCCTGAAAGAACATGATATGCTCAAAGGTGATACACGGCTTGTGGCCACTCCTCTTGGAAACCTTGTGTCCATGCTCTATGTGGATCCGCTATCAGCAGCAACTATGCTGGATGGGCTGGACAAAGCGGAAAATATCACCGAACTTACGTTGATGCATCTGGTCTGCAAGACACCTGATATGCGGCAGCTCTACCTGAGGTCCGGTGATTACGAGCTAATCAATGATTTTGTCATCACCCATGCGGAGGAGTTTTCCGAGATACCAAATCAGTTCAAGGACACTGATTACGAATGGTTCCTTGCTGAGGTAAAGACAGCTCTTCTAGTGCTGGACTGGATAAACGAGCGGCCAATGGATGACATAAGCAAGAGTTTCAATGTGGGTGAAGGAGACATACATGCCCTCGCAGAGTTATCTGAATGGCTCATGCACTCACTCTCGCGTCTTGCAAGGGTCCGGGGACATACTGCTGCTGACATGGCGGGCATGCTTGAGAAGAGGATACACTATGGTGCACGGCCGGAACTCATGGAACTGGTGGGGATACGTGGTATCGGAAGGGTACGTGCTCGCAGGCTCTATGACAGTGGTCTTAAGACAGTTAAAGACATCAGGAAGGCTGATCCTGCCGTAATCGGAAAGCTTATCGGTACGAAGACCGCCGGGAAGCTGCTCAGGGAAATCGGTATGCACATCGATATAGATCCCGGAAACCCCGATGATGTCAGTCCGAAGACAATGGATTCACTTATCGGGAATGAGCAGAGTACTTTCAGCGACTTCGAAAAGTGAATATTCCGGGAAATTATTGCTTAAAATCAGCTCTTTTGAAGAATCTATATATAATGAACCTGTATTAATCTGCACGATATTCTAAATAGTGATCATATTCAAGTAAATCATATCCAAGGGATCATCATGCTTTATAAAAGACTATCAGAACTAAGCGGGGAAGAAAAAGATAAGCTCATCAATCGCGGAGGAGAGCTTGCGGATGTCGGGGAAACAGTAGCCTCCATCATCCGGGATGTAAAGGTCAACAGAGACAAGGCCCTCCGCAGCTATACGAAGAAGTTTGACAGGGCTGATATCGGGGCAATTGAGGTCTCAAAAGATGAGATCGAGGAAGCTGTCAGCAGTATTGATAAGTCTTTACTCAAACATCTAGAGTTCGCTGCTGAGAATATCCGTAAGTTCCACCAGGCACAGATGCCCGAGAAAATGTGGTTCATGGAGTTATCTCCGGGAATTGAACTCGGGCAGAAGTTCACTCCCCTTGAGAGTGTGGGTGCATACGTGCCAGGAGGCAGGGCTTCCTATCCATCTACCGCACTTATGACAATAATCCCTGCAAGGGTTGCAGGTGTGAAACGCGTGGTCATGTGCACTCCTCCCGGTCCGGACGGTAAGGTGAATCCTCTCACTCTTGCAGCAGCAAAGGTTGCGGGTGCGGACCATGTTTACAGGATAGGCGGGGTCCAGGCTGTAGCTGCCATGGCATACGGTACTGAAAGCGTGGATCCTGTATCCAAGATAGTCGGTCCCGGAAATGTATTTGTCACCGCTGCAAAGATGCAGGTGCGTGATATGGCCGAGATCGATTTCCCGGCAGGACCCAGTGAGGTTCTGATTATTGCCGATGACACGGCCGATGCTGCAATGGCTGCATCCGATATCATTGCTCAGGCAGAGCACGATCCCAATGCTGTCTCCGTACTTGTGACTCCTTCCGAAAAGCTTGCAGAAGATGTTCACAGGGAAGTGCTGGAACAGGCCTCAAAGGCTGCAAGATTGGATATAGTGAATGAATCTCTTGAGAATGCTGCGATACTGGTAGCAGATTCAATGGAAAGCTGTATAGGATTCTCTAATGATTTTGCCCCTGAACATCTGGAGATCATGGTGGAGAATTCCGATTCGGTTCTCAGTGATATCGACAATGCCGGGTCCGTGTTCGTGGGCAACTATGCACCTGTGCCTGTGGGAGATTACGCATCCGGTACCAATCACGTTCTTCCGACTGCGGGGTATGCCAAAATGTACTCTGGTCTGAATATATTGCATTTTCTGAAATGTGCCAGTATACAGAGGATCAGTAAAGAAGGTCTTGAAACTTTGAAAGATTCTGTTATATCTATTGCCGAGGAGGAAGGTCTCATGGCACACGCAGAGTCAATAAGAACTAGGTTCAGGAACTAACAATCCTTTTTTTTTGTCCTGTAAATCGGTAATTATTTAATAGGTAAGCACATACACTAATTTAGTAAGTTCTTCACCTGAAGGACTTTAAGTGAGGGAGTTTCATGAAGATCAGAGTTGTAAGTTCGCGAGAGGAGATACCAAATCTGAATCCAAACGAGAAAGTAATTCATCTTGCTTTCAGACCATCAAACAAAGATATTTTTTCCTTGGTACAGACATGTCCAAAAGTAGAGGTCATACAGATACCAAGTTCTTATCGCCGTACGGTTTCCAAATCGATCGAGATGTTTCTGGAAATGCAGGGAATAAAACTGATCGAAGGGGATGTATGGGGTCACAGAAAGGATATCAACGAGTACTACAGCGTATCTCCGGCACTTCTTGATAAGATCAAGGAGCTCAAGTCCGAGGGTATGTCGGATGAGGAGATAGTAAACAAGCTGGAACGTGAGGGCAAGCTGAACAGGGATATGCTCTTTTACATACTGAGCAAGAAATAACCCTGACTCGGTGACCACTTAATTTGAACGGTAATGTCTTGCATACCTGTCTTACCGGTGGCTGGTCATCGATGGTGGAATCTACAGAACAGTTCTGGAAATCAGGGACGGGGATATAAAGGAATTTCACAATTTATTTTCAGAAACACTCTTTTAACCTTTTTATTCAATGGTTTTATGAATCATCCATAGCGACTTTAAAATTGGATTTTTCAGATGATTCCTTTTAAATCTTTTAAATCTATTTCGGGCATAATTAATTAAAGACAATCGTTCCCATAGTAGTAGCTCAGAACTGTTAGTGGACAATAATTTAATTTTATGCATGGAGGCAAGTAGTTAAATATGGGATTGATCGAGGTATTTTCGCCTGACATATACGATGTCATTCTGCTCTATCTTGGAATTGTTATTCTGATCGCAGTACTCTTTCCAAGGTTTCTGTCAGGCTATATAATCACCGAACCGGTTGTCTACCTTTTGATAGCAGTGGCTGTATTCTCTTTTTTCCCTGCAAGTCCGCTGCCCCACCTGGGAGAAGCTCCCGTCCTTGGCAAAAGACTTACAGAAATGGGTGTGATAATCTCGCTTACAGCTGCCGGACTCAAACTCACACGGCCTTTCTCCTGGCATAGCTGGCGCTATGCAGCACGGCTTCTGATCATAACCATGCCTCTGACAATCGCTTTGATAGCTTTATTAGGATGGAGATTCCTTGGACTTGCACCTGCCACCGCAGTACTTCTGGGAGCTGTGCTTGCTCCCACTGACCCGGTACTGGCTTCGGACATTCAGACCACGCCTCCGCAGAGCAAAGATCATTCCAATACAAGACTGGCTCTGACCACAGAAGCCGGTTTAAATGACGGTCTTGCCTTTCCTTTTACCAATATGGCGATTGCCATGGTACTGGTGGGGAATAGTCCCTCACTCTGGTTCGCTGACTGGCTGGTAGTTGATTTCTTTTACAGGATTATCGCAGCCACTCTCATAGGTCTGGCTACAGGCTGGATTCTGGCAAAAATTATATTCAACTGTCCAAAACCCGAATGTCACAGTTCAGTAATATCTGTAGGCCTGTTGACAATAAGCCTTACACTGCTGCCCTATGGCCTGGCTGAAATCCTTAATTCATACGGGTTTATTACGGTATTTGTGGCAGCCTGTGCTTTCAGATATCAGGAAACCACACATGAACATCTTAACGTCCTGCATGATTTCTCGGAAGAGATAGAAAGGACTCTTATAGTCATTCTGTTCACAATACTTGGAATATACATCAGTCACGGGTTTATATCTGATTTTCAGTGGTACATGCTCCCGGCCGCATTATTGATAGTAATGGTCATAAGGCCGCTGACAGGCCTTATAGGCCTTGCAGGAACAGAGCTTCGCAGATCCAGAAAATATATAATTTCATTCTATGGTATCCGTGGAATCGGATCCATATACTATCTGCTCTATGCCTTTGATCACGCAGGATTCCAACAAAGCAGGGAGACCCTCGCCATTGTCACCACCGTGATAATACTGTCTGTGTTCATACACGGACTGTCAGCCAGGCCGGTTATGAAAAGATGGGCTCCCGAATGAAGTTCAAAAGATATGGATCATTTGATCTCGTTCAGGTCTGCATTTACCGCATCCCTTAATCGTTCACGAAGGTCCGGGATGGCAGACAGAGCACGTTCCCAGTCAGGAAGAAGTGCACCTGACGGATTATCCAGATACTGGTCTCCTGCACCCATAAGTATCTCGGCAAACAGATCCACGTATTTCTCTTCCAGGTGCCTGCTGTAGTGAAGCCCGTTACAGATGGCATCTGCATTGTATTGCCTGATGAGGTCCTGGGCGGATCTCCTGTATTTTACCTGGACCCCTCTTAGGAAGGTATCAGATACGTTTGTGCTTGTGGTCTCGTTCACAATACGCAGGAAGGTGACCATAATATCGTTTACCATTTTGCCAAGTCCTTCGGAGGGACTGCTTCCCATTTCCTTGTGCTTGTGATCGTAGAATCCAAGATCTGTCTGGCATACCTTCTTCATGGTCGTGTTCCTGTATATTTCAGCAAGCAAACCGACTTCAAGTCCCCAGTCTGAAGGTACCCTGATGTTAAGAGCCAGGTCCCTTGTAAAGGCAAATTCGCCAGAAAGCGTGTACCTGAAGGCCTGCAGGAATTCAAGCGTTTCTGATTCATACTCCACGTCCTTGACAAGTGTATCCAGGAGAGGACGCACGAAGAGACGGTAGACCCGCCCGTGCATGGTCTTCTCGTCAAGCTTAATCCTGGCGTAATATCCTTTATTGAAATAGAAGTTGAGCTGCGGGTTCATTATCGGGTAAAGCATCTTGGCAGGAAAGTCCTTGTTGTATGTCACGATGTCAGCATCGTGCAGCACAATCGCATAAGCATAGAGACTTGCAATCCCAACCGCGATCCATGCATCCTTTCCCTTACCACTGAAACCCGTGATGTCCAGCTCGTTATCCTTCATCTCATTGATGACACCGGATATGCGTGGTCCGTTACACCATACGATCATATGGTCCAGTTCCAGTTTATTGAAAAATTCCACAGTGGTCCTGTACTGTTCCTGATCATCAGCTGCAAGTGCCACAACTACTTTTTTAATGTATGCACATTTGTTCAGCTCGGTTATGATGTGTGTCAGGGGTGGATTCTCTATCTCCTGATACAACATCGGTATTACCACAACGGCAGGCCGTATAAAGGATAGGTCGTGCAGGTGTTGTGATATTCTCTCGGTATCGCTGTAGAAGTTGTGTATCGTTGTGATCTTTTCCTGATAGAAGTCCATTATTCTCCCACCCAATATCAGTTGAATATGGATAAAACGCTCTTACTGTAATTAATATTGTTGTTTTAGAACATAAAAGATACCTATGTTCGATCTTTACCGGAACAACGAATATATAAGTTGAAGTTTCATTAGAATCAAAATAAGACAGACAGGATTTCACTAACATGACCCGATATGGAAAAGTTTATTTGGTTGGCTCAGGACCCGGAGATCCCGAGCTTATGACACTGAAAGCCCGCAGATTGCTGGACTCTGTTGATGTTGTGGTCTATGACCAGCTTCCGGGAAAGGCGATAATTGATTCCATCCCTGAAAGAACAGAGAAGATCAACGCAGGAAAGCATGCAGGAAATCATACCTTAAAACAGGATGAGATCAATGCGCTGATAATCGAGAAAGCAAAGGAAGGAAAGAGTGTTGTGCGCCTGAAGGGAGGAGATCCCTACATGTTCGGACGAGGTGGAGAGGAAGCCCAGGAACTCATCGAAGCGGGAATTGAATTCGAAGTAGTGCCCGGTATCACATCTGCAGTAGCCGTTCCTGCATATGCTGGTATACCAGTCACTCACAGGGATCATGCTTCCATGGTAACCTTTGTTACGGGTCATGAGGATCCGACAAAGGATGAGAGCGCCCTCGACTGGGAAACCCTTGCAAAGTTCCAGGGTACACTGGTTATCTTTATGGGTGTAAAGATGCTTGAAAGGAATGTCAACGAACTGATGAAATACGGCAAAGATCCGAAAACCCCTGTGGCACTTATAGAAAAGGGAACACGTCCTGACCAGAGGGTCACTGTGGGAGTACTGGAAAACATAGCCAATATTGCAAAAGATAAAGGCGTCAAAGCCCCTGCCATCACAGTTATAGGTGATGTCGTGCAGTTGCACGGAGAACTTGGCGAGCAGATACTTCCGGCTTCGGCCTTTGAGTGAGGTGTGCCTGTGAGTGAAATGTCCGGGAAACCAAAAGTGGCTATCATGAGACCCGAGAGGTACATGGCAAAATCAAAGGAGCTTGCAGAATCCATGGGATTTGAAGCTGTCATGGTGCCAATGGTCGAGATCACGGAAATGAAGGATGAAGGGTTCGACGGTTTTGTGGAAAGAGTACTCGAGGGCAGCTCTGATTATGTCATCTTCACCAGTGCCAATGGTATAGATTTCACTCTGAAAAAGATTCAGTCGGAGTCCGTAGATAAGTTCATAGGAGCTTTGAATTCCACAAATGTCGTGGCCATAGGTCCCACAACCCGCAAGGCACTTGAAGAGATGGGAATTGCTGTCATGGGAATGCCGGGAGTATTTAGTTCAGAGGGCATTGTCGACTATCTCTGTGATGATGTGAAAGGTAAAGTGATAGATACCGCCAGGAGTTTCTATGGCTCGACACTGCTCACAGAAGGTCTGCGCAAATGCGGTGCTACGGTCTATGAGACCAATGTCTACACTCTTGAAAAACCGGAAGGTGCTGAGCAGGACAAGCTCATCGAGTCTGCGTTGAATGGCGAAATAAGGGTGTTCGCCTTCACGAGTTCCATGATGGTGCGCAACTTCATAGAACATGCCAGAAACCGTGGTCAGGAAGAAGAGACTATCCGGGCGCTTAACAGGTCCCTGGTGGCTGCCATAGGTGGTCCCACTGGAAATACGCTTGAAGATTACGGTATAAATGTATCAGTTATCCCCGATAGGTTCACTTTTAAGGATGTATTGAAAAAGGTTCAGGAAGAACTTTCCTGAATTAAATTTTACTGCTGTTCAGCTCTTTTTATATTTTTATTTCTCCAGCAAAATATCCGGAAGTATACCACAGATATAATATAGTATGACTATATAGGTGATCGCATATCACATATATCTGGCCGGTTTTTATTATTCCAGTTCAGGGAGCGTTATAATGATAGGCATTTCAAAACTATACTGCAGAACCGTAGAACCTTCTGACGCGTTGCGCTACGGCCGTGAATCAAAAAAACTTCCCTCCCACCTGCTCCAGTTTTCCAAAGATAAGAAACCCGTTGTCGTTTGGAACGTGACCAGACGCTGCAACTTAAAATGTGTTCACTGCTATGCCCACTCTAAGGATATTGAGTACCAGGATGAGCTCAGCACCGAACAGGGAAAGGAACTCATAGATGACCTTGCGGAATTTGGCAGCCCCGTAATCCTTTTCTCAGGAGGAGAGCCCCTGATGCGCAAGGACCTTACCGAACTTGCAGCCTATGCGACCTCAAAGGGTATCCGTGCGGTCATTTCAACCAACGGTACTCTAATAAGCGAGGAAAAAGCCCGCGAGCTCAAGGAAATAGGTCTCTCCTATGTAGGGATATCCCTGGATGGTATGAGAGAGACGAATGATAAGTTCAGGGGAGTAGAGGGAGCCTTCGATAAAGCCCTGCAGGGGGTACGTAACTGTCAGGCAGCGGGTATCAAGGTGGGCTTGCGTTTTACCATTAACCGGCACAATGTAGAGGATATTCCCGAGATATTCGATCTGCTTGAAAAGGAGAACATTCCTCGTATCTGTTTCTACCATCTGGTATATTCGGGCAGGGGCTCGGATATGAGGGAAGAGGATCTTTCCCTTGAAGAATCCAGGGAAACGGTCGACCTGTTAATAGACAGGACCAGGGAGCTTCATGCAAAGGGTAAAATGGTCGAGGTGCTCACAGTTGATAATCATTGTGACGGTCCATATATCTACCTGCGGCTTTTGAAAGAAGATCCTGAGCGTGCGGCAGAGGTCCTTGAACTGCTTCAGATGAACCGCGGCAATTCCACGGGGATAGGTATAGGCTGCGTTTCATGGGACGGTTCAGTTCATCCGGACCAGTTCTGGAGACATTACAGTTTTGGAAATGTCAAAGAAAGAAAGTTCAGTGAGATATGGACCGATACGTCCGATCTCCTGATGGCAGGTCTGAAAGACCGCAAGCCTCTGATCAAAGCCAATGCTGACAGATGCGCAAACTGTAAATGGTTTGACGTCTGCAACGGAAACTTCCGTGTCAGAGCCGAGGCTGTGCACAATAACATCTGGGCTGATGACCCTGCATGTTATCTGAGCGATGAAGAGATCGGGTATAGTGAAAATAAATAACCCCTTTTTCTTTTTTTCACTTTTCTTAATTCACATATATGGTGCCATGTAGCTGAGATACACGTATGTCAGCGTACCGGCTATCATAGCAAGCAGCGCCAGTTTCATGGCGAGTTGTACCAGCATTGCGTTCACTTCCTGTTGTGGTTTTAGTAAACTACAATAGTAACGCTGGCCTGTCCAAATATAAAAGGGATATGGCACCGATCGTGCCATATAGAAGAGAATCCTGTTCAGACTTCAATGCAGTTCTGCCATACACCGTGTATGTTACAGTATTCCAGTGCGCAGAATGCCTTGAAATCATCAATGTTGTTCACGTGGAATGTACCCACAGGCTCTGTGTGCACAGGTTCGAAATTCATCCTGCCAAAGTCAATGGTCTGACCCTTCTTTGTGATACCGTAAAGCTCTACCCATTCAATATGGTGCTCAACGGTATTCGGGTGCGGGACCTCTTTTCCGACGACCACGCGTACAAAATCAGCGTTTGCCTTCCCGTGTCCTCTGATAATCTCTATTTCTGGGACATGTTTCTCTTTACCTTCTTCTTCCTTTCCTTTGAGTATTTCTCCGAAATTCATTGTTTAACCTCTCTAATCTGTTTATTGTTCTGATGCGGGTTCGGTGAACGTTCTTGCCGCCATTTCCCTGTCAAGCATGAAAAGCCCGTTGCCCTCGTTTCCTACAAGTTTCAACTTGGCTATGATCTCATTATCGTTTCCTTCTTCTTCTATCTGTTCTGTTACAAACCATTGAAGGAAGATCTGTGTAGCATAATCCTTTTCCTCATTTGCAAGGTCTACGAGTTCGTGTATGGACCTGGTGATGAACTGCTCATGCTCAAGGGTAGCTTCGAACATCTCCAACACAGTTCCAAACTCGGATGGCGGTTTCTCGATAGCTTCGAGTATTACCTTTTCTCCCTGTTCGTTAAGATAATCGTATATCTTCATTGCATGTGTCATCTCTTCCTGGTACTGCACCATGAACCAGTTTGCAAATCCGTCAAGTCCGACATTGGTACAGTGTGCGGACATGGACATGTAAAGATATGCCGAATACATTTCCTTGTTGATCTGCTCATTCAAAGCACTGGTCATTTTTTCACTTATCATTTCACTCCTCCTTTGAAACTGTTTTACAATAATAGGTCGTTTGTAGATCGTCTGGCGAATCGTTCCATGATAGAAGCTGTAATATCCTTATGGCTTAATCTTCCGGATACCATACAATTAAGAGATTCAGTATCCGGGTCTGTCAGGTGCCATTGTCGTATATTCAGCAATCCGTCACCCATGGACCTGTAATCCAGAACGCCCCTGTCTTCAATTAGATAGATTTAGATAAAGTGTTTTCGGTATCTGACTTTATTATAGAAGTCATCTTTTCCTACCATTTTCCTGTTAATTAAAGTAAGATTCGCAAAATTAATATAGCATGCAGTATGACCCACAAATAGGCACATGCCTGCCTGTGTCAGGATTACAGTAGTTAAATGTCAGTATCTGTTTGCCATCCAATTCAGCATGCTTCATTCGTACACCAATTGCTTGCTATTGACTCCACCGGGGCAAAGCTCCTGGTAAAGGTACAAAAGCTGTAGTTCCTGGCCACAATCTTTCGTACAGGCATGTGTTCTCTGTAGCCCGTAGCTGGGACTTTTTAATGGTGGCTGCCCTAAGCCGTCTAACTGAAATATATATGTTCTATACAGGATATGATGAGTTGTGCAGTCCTGTGTAAAAGGACTACCAGTTTGGTATCCTGCTAGCAAAATAGCTGCAAACATTTAACCATATGTTTAAATAATCTTAGACCACTGTAGGATAAAAAACACTATCACAATATAATATTTATCGGAGAGTTCTAATGACAGTTCCCAAAGAATATATTCCCCATGAGATCGAGCCAAAATGGAAAAAGACATGGGATATGTCGATGTACCATTTCGACTGGAATGACAGTACAAGACCCCAGTACATTATAGATACACCTCCTCCATACCCGACCGGTAATTTCCATATCGGAAACTCCCTGAACTGGTGCTATATCGATTTTGTTGCACGATATAAAAGAATGTGTGGCTACAATGTAATGTTCCCCCAGGGCTGGGACTGTCATGGTCTTCCCACTGAGGTAAAGGTTGAGGAGATTCATGGCATAACCAAAAATGCAGTTCCAAGGGAAGAATTCAGGCGTATGTGCCGGGAACTTACCAGAGGAAACATAGAGAAGATGCGTGAAACCATGCTGAATCTCGGCTTCTCCACCGACTGGAGCAACGAGTTTGTCACAATGGAGCCTGAGTACTACTCCAAGACCCAGAGGTCCTTCAGGAAGATGTATGATATGGGTCGTGTATATCAGGCAGAACACCCTGTCAACTGGTGTCCCAGATGTGAAACAGCAATCGCCTTCGCAGAGGTCGAGTATGAGGCGAGGGATACCAAACTGAATTTCCTGAATTTCGATAAAGTCAAAATAGCAACAACAAGACCGGAACTGCTTGCTGCATGTGTGGCGGTTGCAATCAACCCTGAGGATGAGCGCTACAGCGGACATGTGGGCAGCAGTGTCAAAGTTCCGATCTTTGGACATGAGGTTCCTGTAATCGGTGATAAGGAAGTCGATCCTGCTTTTGGTACCGGTGTTGTCATGATCTGTACTTTCGGTGACAAGCAGGATGTTCGCTGGTGGATGGAACACGAACTCCCGCTTCGTAAGGCTATTGATAAGAACGGTCTGATGACCTCCATAGCCGGAAAGTACGAGGGAATGACCATTCCCGAGTGTAAGGATGCGATTATCCGGGATCTCGAGGCAGAGGGCTATCTCTTCGAGCAGAAGACACTTGACCAGAATGTTGGTATGTGCTGGCGCTGTGATACTCCTATCGAGATACTTTCCGAAAGACAGTGGTTTGTCAAGATCGATACCGATGCAGTGGCAGAGGCTGCGGAAGAGGTCAAGTGGCTTCCTGAATACATGAAGGTAAGGCTTGAGAACTGGATCGGGACCATGGAATGGGACTGGTGTATCTCACGCCAGAGACTTTTCGCAACACCGATACCCGTATGGTATTGTAAGGAATGTGGCGAGACAGTTGTTGCAAAGGAAGAATGGATGCCTATCGATCCGACCCAGCAACAGCCTCCGGTAGCATGTAGTTGTGGATGTAAGGATTTCGAAGCCGAGGAAGACGTACTGGACACCTGGATGGATTCTTCAATTACAGCACTGCACGTATCCGGATGGCTTTCAGATCACGAAATGAGGCTGCCCACACAGCTGCGTCCGCAGGGCCACGATATCATACGTACATGGGCATTCTACTCACTATTGCGTTCCATGGCACTTACAGGCAAGAGGCCGTGGGATTCGATTCTCATCAATGGTATGGTTCTGGGTGAGGATGGTCATAAGATGAGCAAATCCCTTGGCAATGTCATCTCTCCGGAAGAGGTCATCAAGGATTACAGTGCCGATGCATTCAGGCAGTGGGCTGCAATAGGCGGTTCACCAGGCTCCGATGTCATGTTCCGCTGGAAGGATGTGGTTTCAGCATCCAGATACTTTACCAAGACCTGGAGTATCTACAGGTTCGCGATGAGCCATCTTGAGGATTATGAACATGCTGAAATGGATATCAATGAGCTGAAGGTTGTTGACAGGTGGCTCCTGAGCAATCTCAACAGACTTATCAGATCTGTAACCGACAGCATGGATGATTACCAGTTCGATGAGGCTTTCAAGGCAATACGCGGATTCACTTGGGATATCTTTGCGGACAACTATATCGAACTTATCAAGGCCCGCCTGTACGGGGACGATGAAGAGGCAAAGAAGGCTGCAAAGTACACTCTCTTTGTGACCATGGAATCCCTTGCAAAGATGCTGGCACCCTTTGCTCCGTTCTTTTCCGAAGAGATGTTCTCAAGGCTGGGTGAAGGAAGCGTACATGTCCAATCATGGCCAGATGTCAGGGAGGAGCTTATCGACCAAGAAATCGAGCTTTCCGGTGATTTCATAAAAGACGTTGCAAGCAATGTCAGAAGATACAAGTCCGAGAAAGGTATGGCATTGAACACAGCCCTTGAGAAGATTGAGATATACGGTGTCAGTATGGACACAAGCGACCTCACAGGTGTGACAAATTCCCCGATAGAGATGATCGAGGGAGAGCCTGACTTCGAGCACGTACCGGTCAATGTTAAACCCAACATGGGCAAGATCGGTCCTCTTTTCAGAGGAAAGGCCAAGGCCATCATCGATGCTCTGGCAGATGAGAATCCGAGGAAGATCGCCGATGAGGTTGCAAAGGGTAAGATCACTGTGAATGTTGACGGTGAGCTCGTCGAGCTTGAACCGGATCATGTGGAGATTGAGAAGGAAGTCGTTTCCGCGGGAAGATCCGTTGATGTACTTGATGTCAGCGGTGTTCCGGTAGTGATCGTAAGATAATACTTTTGAAGATGGAAAGGCACGGAATTGATCCGTGTCTCTTCCGCGCAAACTTTAAAACTCACGCAATCATAGTCAATTTCAGTTACAATATCCTGCTTCCAGGTGATTAGTTGAAAGTAAAATCCAGGGTGCAAATAAGGAAATCGGAAAAGAACAAATTGTTAAAGGAATTGAGATCCACTTTCGGTGATGCAGTAGATGCGTTTGCTGACAAGAGGTTTGAAACGGCTACGGCTGACGATTTACCCATTGTCATGATAGAAGGGCAAGTGGTTCTTTTCAAGATAGGAGATACTTATTTCCCGACTGTGAAGGGAGTACTCCAGCTTGGTCTCAGGAGCAATCTTGTTACTGTGGATGCCGGAGCCGTACGCTTTGTTGTCAATGGTGCCGATGTCATGTGTCCCGGAATCGTCTCTGCGGATGATAACATAGAGCCCGACGATCCTGTGATAATAATAGAAGAAACCCACAAGAAGCCACTTGCAATAGGTACCGCCCTGATACCGGGAGATCAGATGAATGCAAGTTCCGGTAAGGCTGTAAAATCTGTTCACTATGTGGGTGACAAGTTGTGGAACCTTGACATCTGAAAGAAATAATTAATATACAATGACAGGGAATATAATTAAAGCAAGAGTCTGAAGCACCTGTCCGGTAACAATTTAAGTAGTATCGATATTATTATAAGCATCAATGTTTTTGAATACATGAGGGCGCATTATGGCAAAGATCATGAATAAAATATTTGGCGGCAGTGCTAAACCCACAACCGTTGAGGATGAATACACGGAACTGGATCTCACCAAGTATGAAGAAGTGCTTGATGAAGAACCTGCAGAAACCTATATCAGGGTAGCAGAGCTGACAAACCTGAATGAGCTGACATCACTTAAAAGAGAGATATATGACGGTAACATCGTGATGATCGATATCTCAAACATAAAAGCTGATAAACTTCTGCTTGACCGTGCATTAAAGGACCTCAAGGAAGTAGTCACTGACGTTCACGGCGATATTGCAGGAATTAAGGATGACCAGGTTCTTGTAACGCCAACAGGTATCAAGATCGACAGATCAAAGATCCTTGGTGGAAGATATTGAGTGAAGAGAGTTCCTGCCGCAAATTTGTAACCACCATTTCCTGTCCGCTTTGTCATGAGGAGTTGATCATCAACTGGCAGGGTGATGATATTCCTTATTTTGGTGAGATAATGTACATTACCGCAAGGTGTGACTGTAGCTTCAGGTTTGCCGATACAATGATCCTGACACAGCGCGACCCGGTACATTACGAACTGAAGGTGGAAGGCCCCGGGGATCTTAGCAGCAGGGTTGTCCGATCCACCTCAGGAACAATCCGCATACCTGAGCTGGGCATTGATGTGGAACCAGGCTCGGTATCCGAGTCATATGTGACCAATATAGAAGGTATAATGGACAGGATACTGGATGTGGTTATCACCGCAACCAAATGGGCTAAGGAAGACGGGGATGAGGAAAGGACTGCAAAAGGTCTTGAGATCCAGCAGATGCTCAGGGATGCAATGGACGGAAAACAGGAATTGAGCGTGGTCATCGAGGATCCTTTTGGTAACAGTGCTATTATCTCGGAAAGGGCGGTATCAAGGACCCTGGACCCGGAGGAAGCTGCGGGGCTTAAGACCGGGATGATAGTTTTTGACACATCTTCATCAGAGATGGAAATGGATGCCTGCGACCCCGATCATTCTATTACCGATTAAAGTTCCTTTATTTCCTTTTTTTTATTTTTTTGATACATTTGTTTTGATATCCATACTTGGTAATCTATTTTTCAATGAAGGCCGAAACCTTAAATTATATTGCAGCCCGATACCTGTCAATTAGTAATTTTAATTAACTGTGGGAGAAGTCAGATTTGCCAGAGGACGAATGTCAGTCGGTACAGATGCCATTGATCGGGGATGATGCCCCCTCTTTCAGAGCCAGGACGACCCTTGGGATGGTTGATTTTCCTGAGGACTACAGGGGAAAATGGGTGATATTCTTCAGCCATCCAGGAGATTTTACTCCGGTCTGTACCACCGAATTCGTAAGATTTGCCAGCATGCAGCAGGAATTTAAGGAACTCAATGCAGAGTTGCTCGGACTTTCAGTTGACAGCAACCAGTCCCATATAGCCTGGCTTGAGGCTATCCGGGAAAAGGTGGAATACAAGGGACTTAAGGACGTTGATGTCATGTTCCCTGTTATCGAGGATCTGAGCCTGGAAGTTTCCAGGAAATACGGGATGATCCATCCTCACTCTAATTATACTCCGGACGAACTTCTCGAGAAGTTCGAGAGATCAGGCGGAAAACTGGATTTCCAGCAGTTCAGCACTGAGACCGTGCGGGCAACTTTTCTGATCGATCCGCAGGCAAAGATACGTGCAATGTTCTATTACCCGTTCTCCAACGGAAGGAATATGGGTGAGATAAAGAGATTGCTTCAGGCTATGCAAAAGTCCGATAGTGAGCACGTATATACTCCCGAGAACTGGCACCCCGGTGAGGACGTTATAGTTCCGAACCCACCTACATGGATTGGGGCAAAAGAAAGGCAACAACAGGCCAAAGAAGACAAAAAATGCAACCCGTGGTTCCTGTGTCTGAAAGAAGATGAAGAGGAATGAATTCTGTTTTCGGTAGTTTTGTCCCGCAGACTTTTCTCTGTCTTAAGTTCCGAAGGAAACGGCTATAAGCAATGTACTTGTTTATGTAGCCAAAATCAAGTTCATATCAGGTGACTTATATGGCAGAACAAGAGAAAGAGGCTGCACTGCCTTCAAAGGAAAATTTCAGCGAATGGTACAACGACATCCTGCAGAAAGGAGAGATTATGGATGTCCGCTATCCTGTCAAGGGATTATACGTATGGTATCCCTTTGGTTTCAACCTCAGAAGAAACGTCTATGATCTGATCAGGGAACTCTTGGATGAGGATCACCAGGAAACAATGTTCCCTCTTCTGATCCCGGAAAACGAATTCATGAAAGAGGCGGAACACATCAAGGGTTTTGAGGACGAGGTCTACTGGGTTACCCACGGGGGTATGTCCCCGCTAGATGTAAAACTCGCACTGCGTCCGACCAGTGAGACTGCCATTTATCCGATGTACAAGCTGTGGGTCCGCTCCCATGCCGACCTCCCTCTCAGGCTATACCAGATTGTCAATACCTTCAGATATGAGACAAAGCACACACGTCCTCTTATCAGGCTGCGTGAGATCACATCCTTCAAGGAAGCTCACACGGTCCATGCCACATGGGACGATGCTGCGGCACAGGTTGATGAAGCTATCAGGCTGTATACTGAGTTCTATCGCAAGCTTGCGATTCCTGTTCTTGCTTCCAAAAGGCCTGACTGGGATAAGTTCCCGGGTGCGGATTATACCATAGCCACGGATGCGCTCATGCCCGATGGCAGGACTCTCCAGGTAGGCACAGCCCATCACCTGGGCGATAATTTTGCGAAGACCTTCGATATCCAGTACGAGGATGCCGAAGGTGAGCAGGTCTATGCTCATCAGACATGTTATGGCATTTCCGAGCGTTCCGTAGCAGCACTGATATCCATACACGGTGATGACAAGGGTCTTATGATGCCTCCTGAGGTAGCTCCGGTGCAGGTTGCGATCATTCCTATCATCTTCAAGAAAGCTGAGGATGTCCTCCAGGCCTGTGAAAAGGTAAAGGAGGAACTTGAAGCTGCAGGCATACGTGTTAAGCTGGATGCAAGTGACAACCGTCCGGGTGCCAAGTATTACAAATGGGAAATGAAAGGTGTGCCCGTAAGGCTTGAGCTGGGACCAAGGGACCTCAAGAAGAATGCGGCAATGCTTGTTCGCCGTGATACCGGAGAAAAACAGCAGGTGCCTTTGGACAATATAAAAGAGGAGGTCCTTTCGCTGTTCTCTGCCATCCAGGATAATCTCTATAAAACTGCTGAACAGGGACTTGAGAAGCGTATTATCAAATGCGAGAGCGTACCTGAGATCAAGAAGAACCTTGCCAGTGGTATTGCAAAGGTGTTCTGGTGTGGTGACAAGGAATGCGGACTCAAGCTCGAGGATGAGGTCGGTGCGGGAATCCTTGGAATTCCTTCTTCAGAGGATAAATGTCAGGGTAAATGTGTCGTATGTGATGGCGATGCTGACACCATGGTCTATGTTGCGAGGACCTACTGAGCCTCGTATATATTCTCTGGAAAACATCA
>JAALLO010000087.1_pt1 | contig 26123 bp, 22 predicted proteins | sample 7245941 | NCBI WGS metagenome assembly JAALLO01 (sample SAMN13049198, study PRJNA578106) | oil field metagenome | isolation source: filtered produced water from oil reservoir A2 | place: USA:offshore Texas | collected 2016 | reverse complement strand
ACCTTGAGATAGGAGAACCCGATTTTCCCACTGCAGCACATATTTGTGAAGCCGCAACTGAGGCTATGTGTGCGGGCAACACGAAATACACTCACAGCCAGGGCCTGATCGAACTCAGGGAAGCCATAGTTGAAAAATATAAATCTCAATTCGGTGTGGACATCATTCCCGAACAGGTAATAATTTCTTCCGGAACCAGCCCTGCAATGCTTCTACTGTTCATGGCGCTTTTGAACCCCGGGGACGAGGTGATAATGTCAAATCCCCATTATGCATGTTATCCCAATTTTGTAAGGGCAGTGAACGGAGTTCCCGCTTTTGTTTATACCGACAGGGATGATGGATTTGTACTGCACGCTGAAGCTGTCATGGAAAAGATCAATGAAAAGACAAAAGCGATACTCATCAATTCACCATCAAACCCCACAGGTCAGGTACTGAGCCCCGGAACTTTACAGGATCTTGCGGACGTCGCAGGCAATGTCCCGATAATCTCGGACGAGACATATCAGGGACTTGTGTACGAAGGTGAGGACCACACCATTCTGGAATACACGGAAAATGCTTTTGTACTGAACGGTTTTTCGAAGCTATATGCAATGACCGGATGGAGATTGGGTTACCTGATAACCCCGAAAGAATACATAAGGACCCTGCAGAAAATGCAGCAGAACTTTTTCATATCCACGAACACATTCGTGCAATATGCCGGGATTGCAGCCCTGCGAGGACCCCAGGATACTGTCAGGGAAATGGTCTCAACATATGACAGAAGACGTCGTTACCTCTTAAAAAGAATAAGAGAGGCAGGAATGGAAGTAAAAAGCGAGCCTAAAGGTGCATACTATATAATTGCTGATGCACGCAAGTTCGGAGAGAATTCCCTGGAGCTCAGTCAGAGGATACTCGAGGACATTGGTGTTGCAGTTACACCCGGAATTGATTTTGGAGAAGGTGCGGAGGGATATCTGCGCTTTTCTTACGCAAGCAGTCTCGAAAACATAAAAGAAGGCATGGACAGACTACAGGAATATCTGGCTTCCAACAGATGACAGCCGATCATATATCAGTAATCAGTACTGACTTATTCCCATAGTAGTCAAACAACTCCCTTCCCCAGCTCAGTGCACCGGGGCTTTGCAAAAGTATGTGTTTATAGTCATATTTGATCTGGTCAGAGTTGGAAAGTAATCTTAGCATTATACCGTAATCATTCAGCGTAAAAGAAATCAGGTCGATATTAGTATCATAGCGATACATTTCCATATTACTGTAGCCAAGAAGCCATTTTAAGTCCCCGGACCTCTCCTTTTTCAGCTTATTGAAAAGTTCATCGGTAATTATTACGGAAACTGATATATCCCTTTCCATATACTCAGAGAATATATCCGTGAAGTTCGGAAATAAAAAAGTGGTCATGGCCATAACGGATTTTGATTCTACCGAGCTTGTTTGAAACTCTTTATTTGCTTCACAGATTTCAAGAGGCGAGGGATTAAAAACAGTGCATGGACCAATATCACTCATCCTTGTTAAGAGATGCGCAGGAATAAAATCCATCTTATATTTGCCCATAGCACTTAACAGTTCAAGCGTATTGATCAATGGGATCATTTTTTCGCAAATCATCCTGCCCATTACTGTTAATTGACATGAACCTTCGCTTACTGAAATAAGGTTCCACTCTTCCATCATCCTGATCTGGGGAAAAAGAGCCTGCCTATTGACATCGAAAGTTGCTAATATGTCCCAAATATCCCTTTTGCCATTTCTTAACAACAGAAGTATATCTTTCACCAGGCTTGAGGTGAATAAGATATTGAGTAGATTTTTATCCATATAGATCACATCGGATATTCACGGATCCTGTTTTCCGGATATCAATATATTTTATAGAATGCATCTGGAATAAAATGCTAACCGTATGGAAAATACAGGTCGATATTCCTGTAAATTATACATCCCATAATATAATTTTTCTATTAATAATATTACATTAGAAATCAGATGTATAAATATCTTTTTCTTTGGTATTTTTTTACTATGTTAAAGAGATTTAAATAATTCTTAAAACACATTTCTCAAAGCCTGATAGAGAAAAGTCTGCAATCTGAAAACTTTGAACTTAACAATTTTAGCCAAAGCTACAAAATATAGTAAACTTAGGAAGGTATATATAGGGATTCAATCATAGAAATTAACTATATAGTCGGCCTATCAAAAAATATTTTTATATGCTTACTTTATCCAGACTGCCCGCCAGAGAACACAAACCCGCATAGTGAGAATCCATGACAACAGAAAGAGTTGAAGATTACCTGAAGGCGATAGAAAAGGTGATCGAGAAAAAAGGTTATGCCCAGGTAAAAGATATATCAAGAGAACTTGAACTGAGCTCTCCAAGTGTTACAGGAATGTTTAAGAAGCTTACCAAACTCGGCTACATAAACTACGAGAAGTATGGCGGAGTCACATTAACACCCGAAGGGGAAAAAATTGCCAAATGCACCATGGAAAAACATGGTGTGATAAGGGATTTTCTTGAGATACTGGGAGTTGAGGAAGAGACGGCAGATCAGGATGCATGTAAGATCGAGCATGTTCTTGCCCCCGAGACCTTCGAGGTTCTTACAAAGTTTGTTGAATTCATTGACAGAAGGGAAGAGTGGCCATACTGGCTGGACCATTTCAGGCATTACTACACTACGGGCGAATATATCGAGTGCACTCCCGCAGCAAAGGATAGCTGCCCCCTGCATGGAAAAAAGCCAAAGACTACATGATCTTGTTTTAAAATATTCCCACCTTTGAACTTAGAAAAAGGGAAATATCCCGTATAGATTTCAATGAGATCCCTGTCTAAAAAATACTAAAGACAGGGGCACGAAATCACTAAATATTAAAAGTGCGATTACGCTAAGTCAGTAACAGGGTGGAATAATTGCCCAGGGAATAAATTAAATGTCCGAGATCACACTTGATACCCTAATGCCCGGAGATCTGGCCAGAATTACCAAGGTACGGGTAAAGGGGCCTGCCAGGAGAAAGTTATTTGATATGGGGATGGTTGCGGGTTCGGAGGTAGAGCTCATAAGAAAAGCCCCGCTGGGAGACCCACTCGAATTCAGGATAAAAGGGTATAACCTTTCAATAAGGAAAGACGAAGCAAAACAGATCTTCGTTCATTTAATAGAATAGATCCTCACCTTCTTCAGAAGGAATGAACTCCAATCTTTTATTACTATAATACAGAGGACACAATGGAAAACAAAAAGATCAGAGTTGCCCTCGCAGGTAATCCGAATGTCGGTAAGACCACTTTATTCAATGCGATCACAGGCTCAAGGCAGCATGTGGGTAACTGGCCCGGAGTAACCGTTGAGAAAAAGAGCGGTATGAGGATCTACAAGGGTTATGAGATCGAGATCATAGACCTGCCGGGAACCTATAGTCTGACCGCTTATTCCATGGATGAGATCGTTGCAAGGGATTTTATCATCGAGGAAAAGCCCGACATAGTTATCCAGATAGTCGATGCCTCAAACCTGGAAAGGAATCTCTATCTTACCACACAGCTCATGGAGCTTGAAACGGAGATGATCATTGCTCTTAACATGTGTGACCTAGCACTGGAAAGAGGAGACAAGTTATACCTCGATAAAATGGAGGAGATACTGGCAGCCCCTGTTGTAAGAACAGTTGCAAGCAAGGACATTGGCATTGACGAATTGCTGGACAAGGTCATTGAGGAGAAAAACAATGAACAATATCATGGTCACGAGATAGGTTACGGCGATGAGATAGAGGCAATGATACTCGAGATCGAGAAAATACTTACAGAGGACCGGGAACTTGCCAACAAATATCCGCTCCGCTGGATGAGTATACGGCTGCTTGAAGGTGATGCGAATGTCCATGATAAGGTCTCGAGAAGTCCGGTTTCAAAAAAGATAAACGATCTGCTTGATTCCATCGACCAGGAGGAATACGAAGCAGATATCGCGGATAAGCGGTATGTGGCGATCAATGCCATCTTCCCCCAGTTATGCACCCGGTGCGATGTCAAACTGAGCAAATCGGATATGATCGACAGGGTGCTTACCAACAAATACCTTGGAATTCCCATATTTCTGGCCCTGATGTGGGGTGCCTTTGAACTTACATTTGCATTTGCCACCCCTTTCATGGACATGATCGAGATGGCATTCACCTGGCTGGCGAGTAATGTTGCAGGATCACTCCAGCCGGAATGGCTTGCATCCCTGATCGGTGACGGTATCATCGGAGGTGTCGGAGCTGTCCTGACATTTGTCCCGAATATATTCATATTATTCTTTCTGCTATCTCTTCTTGAGGGCAGCGGATATCTTTCAAGGGCTGCTTTCATCATGGACAGGCTTATGTACAAGATCGGCATGCACGGGAAGTCCTTTATCCCCATGCTCATGGGATTTGGCTGTAACGTACCGGCGATCATGGCAACCCGCAGCATAGAGGATGAGAAGGACCGACTGATCACCATACTTGTGGTTCCCTTCGTATCCTGCGGTGCCAGGTTACCTATATATGTACTATTTGCAGGGACTTTCTTCGGAAGGCAGGCAGGAACCGTCGTATTCATGATGTATGTACTCGGGATTGCGGTGGCGGTAATTTCCGCGAAATTCTTGCGGTCTACGATTGTCAGGGGCAGGCCCTCACCCTTTATCATGGAGATGCCACCTTACCGGGTACCCACTCTCAAGACCAGCCTGATCCATATGTGGGATAACGGAGCAATGTATATCAGGAAAGCCGGTACCATCATACTCTTTGGTGTTGTGGTCATCTGGCTGCTGGCATCATTCCCATGGGGCATAGAATACGGAAGCGAGGGAAGTTATGTTGGAATGATCGGTCATTTCTTCGAACCGTTAATGGAACCGCTTGGTTTTGACTGGAAGGTTACGGTTTCACTCATATTCGGATTTGTGGCAAAGGAAATAGTAGTGGCTTCCCTGGGAGTACTGTACGGGGTGGGAGATAATCAGGAAGCTCTGACGCAGAACCTTATCGCCGACCCAGCCATCACAGCACTGAGCTCACTGAGCCTTATGGTCTTCAGTCTGCTGTATATGCCATGCGTTGCAACCCTCGGGGTCATTAAGAAAGAGACAGGTTCCTGGAAGTGGACACTTTTTGCATTGATGTATGGAATAATTGTTGCCTGGATAATTGCCTTTATGGTATACCAGGGAGGAAAACTGCTCGGGTACTGAGGTTATGACATGAAAGGAAATAATGGCCACAAGATCTTATTTGCTCTTTTAATGGGTACTGTTTACACCCTCTTCGGGCTCATTCAGCTTATCACCGGATCCTCGAGATCACTGGGGATCTCAGCACCCGAAACCTTAAGCAGATTCATAACAGATGTCCTGTTCATCCCTCCTGATGCAATCGGAGGGTTTGTGCTGGTACTGGTCGGAAGCGTCTTTATTTACGGTTTTGCAGAACTGCATTCTGGAAAAGACGAAGGTATCGCTTATGTTTATGTGGGAATACTGCTCTCACTCATATTTGCAGGCATATATATACTTGCAGCATTCGGAAATGTACTTGAGTTTTATCTTTTGAGGAATGAGGCATTTGCCGACTGGTCCATACTTGATGACCTGAGGCCTGAAATATACCTTGGAGCCGTGTCATTGATTGCCTACCTGCAGTGGAAAGACCATTTTGATATCGAGAACTGATTTCAGGCGTGAGCATATGATCAAGGATATATTGAAATACCTGTACGTAGAGAATTTTTCCATGGCTGAGACTGCCCAAAAACTGGATATCAGCTCTGAAAGACTGAAAGAGATACTGCAAAGCATGGAACACATGGGCTATATAAAAATCGTAAAAGAGGACAGCAGTCCCGGCTGTTCGGCCTGCGGGTCCTGTTCGTCGACAGCTGTCTGCCATACAGCTGATGTCCAGACAACAGGGAAAAAGCTGGTCCTGACCGAAAAGGGACAGCGATTGTGCGAAAAGATATAACTTTTACGCACACAGGGATAAATCAAAACAACTTGATTTACCGTACTTCCACCAGAGTATTCGATGGTACTGCTATTTTTTAATAATTCCATAAGTACTACAATCAATTTAAATAGTACTGTATATAGACATCAGTACCGTAACATATATTTTTAAGTTAGAACTCAGTACTTATGTTATAACTTCAAAAAATACTTCAAGGGATTCATATGAGAACAGGAGTTGCAATTGATCTAGGAACCAGTGGTATAAGAGCACAGAAGATAGACCTTGATAGCGGGGATATTCATAAGACGGTGATTACCCTTCGCAATCCTATTCCAGGTGCAAATGTAATGGACCACCTTGATTTTGCCATTACATACGGGCTGGAGCGTGCCCATGGCCTCCATGTAAATGCTGTCAGAGAAATTGTCGAGGCACTGGGAGTAAAAGCTGAGGAACTGCAGAGAATGGCTATCTGCGGTAACCCTATACAGCTTTCCATATTCCAGGGAATCCCTATCGACGATCTTGCATACGCAGGTGAGAGGAAAAAGGAGAAACTCAATATCAAGGAGCAGAACAGGGATGCACGTATCGTGGACTGTTCCGAGATTACAGGTCTTGAGGTCTACCCGAATGCCAAACTGGTAGTGCCGCCTGCTATCAGACATGAGGTCGGCGCCGATGCTCTTGCACTAATCATCAAGTCAGGTTTCCTTGACACAAAGGAAACTGCCATAGCCACTGACTACGGAACCAATGCCGAGATGGCCCTTATCCACGACGGTACCATTTATACGGGTTCTGCTGCTGCCGGTCCTGCAATGGAAGGACAGCAGATAAAACACGGAAAACTTGCATCTCCTTTTGTAATATCCGATGTTGAATTCGAGAACGGCAATATCCGCAACTATGTACTTGATGCTGAAATGAACACCGTAAAGGCAAAACTCATCAATCCCAAGAACGGTGACGTCGTAGAGGATGACAGTATCACTGCAAAAGGAATCACAGGAACAGGTGTAATTGCAATCCTTGACGCAGGTATGAAGAACGGCATAATACAGCTTCCAAAGATCGATACACCCGACCATATACTGTATCTGCAGGACAAGGTCAAGTTCTTTGAAAGCGATGTTCAGGAAGCAGGACTTGCCATCGGTGCCATACGTGCAGGACACCTTGCACTCTGTAATGCCGCGGGCATAGAGGTGGCCGATGTGAAGAAAGCATACATGTCCGGTGCTGCCGGAACCTATATGGATGCTGTCAAGGCCCATCAGATCGGTATGGTCCCGTATGATGTAAACGAGGTTATACAGATCGGTAACACTTCACTGCTTGTGGCACGGGAAGTATTGCTCTCTGAAGACAGATTGTGGGAGCTCCAGGAAATTGCATCCAGGATCGTAAGCAACCACGTCATGTTCGCAACGGATCCGGGCTTTAAGGAAGCATACATTCAGGAAATTTCATACTGGACGGAGGGAATGCCCTTTAAGATGCTCAAGAAGTTCCTGAAGAAGAAGAAGCTTCCAAAGATAGACCTCCCGGACCATGTTACCGAAGTTGACAAGCGGGTAGAGAAAGATATTCCGGTTCTGGGTGACGAAGGTCTTGAAGTGCTTGAGCAGGTCGGTACCTACCTTACAATGAAGATCGATTGTCCGGAGTGCCAGAAATGTGCCAAGGTCTGCCCCACTGATGCCCTATCAATTGATGACGAAGGTCTGGTGATGATAAGATCCGATCTCTGTGACGGAGCAAACTGTAAGAGATGTATTAATGCCTGTCCGAAGGACAAGTTCAAGTGGGAGAACCTGGAAGTTATGGAGATAGCAGAATAATCTCCATTTATCCTTTAACTAACAGAAGGACATATCATGAAAGTACTGGTGATAGGTGGATTCTTAGGAAGCGGTAAAACCTCCACCATTTTAAGGCTTGGAAGAGAGTTCAGTAACGCCGGCAAGAAAGTTGCCATTATAGTCAATGAGATCGGAGAAGTGGGCATAGATGGTGATGTTATCTCCAAGTACGGCCTGCAGACAACCGAGCTCACCAGCGGATGTATATGTTGTTCACTGAAGGTCAACATGAAGACCACTATCAATCTGTTGACCAAAGACTATGATCCGGAAATATTACTTATCGAACCTACAGGTATAGCGTTCCCTCAGATCATTAAGAACGAGATCAAATTAATGGATCTGAAAGATGTATCTATCCAGCCTCTTGTAACCCTGATTGACGGAAGCAGGTTCAAGCAGCTCATGAAAGAGGTCAAGAACTTCGCCATGAGGCAGATAATAGATGCGGAGATACTTGGTATCAATAAGGTCGATCTTGTGGAAGAGATACGCATACCCATCATAGAGGCCTCGGTACAACAGCTTAACCCCAAGGCCAGGGTAGTACTGCTCTCTGCCAAGCATGAAGATGAACACTGGCATAACTTTGTCAGGCTTACGCTTGGCGAGGAAGCCGAGGAAATTATACGAGAAGCGGAGCCTGCTGAGCTGAAGACAACCAGTCCTGACATACAGGTACTCGATAAAGATACAGGTCTGCCTATCGAGATGACAATGGATTCGATCGAGGCATCCGGTGTCACGAGTTATGCTACAGAATACGGCATTGCAAGCATTGATACACCCCTGGCCAGGTCCATTGGTCAGGAAGCCATGGAACGTATCAAGTCAGAGGTAATTCAGCACAGCCCTGAGTTTGTAGGACACATAAAACTGTTCGTGGAGTCGGAAACAGATACAGTTAAAGTGAACCTGACAGCCTTTGACAAAGAGGTGACCACGGAAGTATTCCAGACAGAGAACTCGAAAACTCCGCGCATGAAAATACTTTCTGCAGTCTCCGGCATACCATATGATACGCTCGTAGGTATCGTACAGGACACCATTGAAACCAAACTTCAGGCAAACGACATCCGTTTTACTCATAAGGTTCCGGACCATGGTCATGAGAATGATCATGAACACTGAGCTTGCCAGATGAAATAAATCATGCTCCTCTTTAAGAGGAGATTCTTTTACTTTTTTTGATGCAGATAAATTCAGAGATTATACAGCGCATATTCAGGAGGCAGCCTATAATGCCGGGACTGATGTCCTATATAAAGCTAACGTATAAGCCAGATTTGAATGTACTTCAGAAGCGTATAATAGATCTGAAGATATGTCGACCAAAAACCACTCATACTTAAATCGAACGGTAAACAAAGTTGTGATAAAACAGAATTTCTGACCAGATCCCATGTCACTGTGTTAACTCATGCATATATAATAAGTAGAATAAAAATCAGACATTTGATTTTTGGATTTTCAAAAGAAATAAATTTGTAAAGATAAGCAAAACAAAACAAAGCAACTTTATATAAAACAATTAAGCTTGAATAGAATAATCATTTTATTTAAAACTGACCCTTATACAACAGAACTATAATAATATAAAATTGTAAAAACTAAAATACTTATAATTGTGAGATAATCACTTTTCAAATATACTACCTCAGTAGACATTGGTTTTTAAAAAAAAAAGATATCAGACGAAGGCCTGTGAAATATATTATTGAAATCTATTCCAACTCTATTATAAAATATCGAAACCGCTAGCTTTATATATCTGCCTCGATTAAGTGCTTGTGTGGAAATATGAAGTTGGCTAAAGGTTAAGGATGCTTGTCAGATTGTGGAGATCTTTCATGCGTCAGTTGTGCCTTTGCTAATGGATATCCATTGCCGCTTTAACCGTTGTTTTATACGGTGAGTGGCAGAAATCAATCTAGATACTAAGGAGGTAGAATAGATGGATATAGACCCAACCAAAATATTAGTCAGGTACAATGTGCAGAAAGAAAAAGCACAGACACCTGAAGACATGGCAGCTGAAATGTATCCTAAAGATGAGCCAGCAAGAACAATTGCTGCTGCAATCTTTGAGGGAGAAGAGGATGACGTAGTCGAAGGTCTTGAGAAGGCAATCGATGGTGGTGCAGACCCAATTGCACTTATCGATGATGTCCTCATGCCAGGTATGAAGATCGTCACCGACTTATATGACCAGGGTGTCATTTTCCTGCCAAACGTCATGATGTCTGCAGACGCAATGCTTGACGGTATAGAATTCTGTAAGGACCAGGGTGCATCACCAAAGGCAAAAGGAAAGGTTGTTTGCCACGTAGCAGAAGGTGACGTACACGACATAGGTAAATCAATTGTAGCAGCACTTCTCAGAGCAGCTGGTTACGATGTAGTAGACCTTGGCCGTGATGTACCAGTAGATGAAGTTATCGCAGCTGTAAAGAAGGAAAGCCCAATGATGCTTACCGGAACAGCACTGATGACAACAACAATGTATGCATTCAAGGAAGTAAACGACAGACTTCTCGAGTCTGGAGTCAAAGTACCATTCCAGTGTGGTGGCGGTGCAGTAAACCAGGACTTCGTTACCCAGTATGAACTTGGTGTATATGGTGAAGAAGCAGCAGACGCACCAAAGATGGCAGACGCAATTCTGGCAGGCAAAGGCCTTGCACAGCTGAAAGACATGTTCCACAAACACTAAGAGGTGAGACAAATGGTTAAAAGATACACTGATATGGCATACAAAGCTGCTGACGACATGATCTTCGGTAAGTCAGTCTACCCTGTAAAGGCAGAACTCGGATTAGAGGTAGGTGCAGGATACGTAACAGCAGAAGTTAACTATGCACCAAGACCTGAAGCTGGTGTCTCCAAGGAGAAACTCGTTTCTGAATACCGCAGACTTACAACCGACATTATGGCAAGAGCTGTACAGATCGGTTTCCCAGCAGTATCACTTGAGACAGAGCACGTAGAGCAGATGACCAACAACCCAGACTGGGGAGGAGAAGTCGCTCACGTACAGAAGACAATCCTGGAAGAATACCACGAAGAATACGGAATCAAATGTGGTCTCAGGCACACACCTGGTGACATCCGTGAAGACCGTGACCTTCTTGCACTGATCGGTCCAAAGTACGACAAGCTCATGGAATCATTCGAAGCAGTCGCAGAAGGCGGTGCTGACTTCCTGTCCATCGAAACAATGGGCGGTAAGGAAATTCTTGACTACGCAGTTCTTAGGAACGACGTACCAGGTCTTATCTACGCAATTGGCTGCCTCGGTTCAATGGACATGACCATGATCTGGGAAGACATCAGGAAGATCGCAGACAAGAAGGGCAGAATTGCAGCTGGTGACACTGACTGTGCACAGGCAAACACCGCAATGTTCATAGCCGGTGGTCTCCTCGACAAGAACCTTGCACACACACTTGCAATCATCGCAAGAGCAATCTCCGCACCAAGGACACTCGCAGGATATGAAGCAGGTGCCCAGGGTCCAGGTAAGGACTGTGGATACGAGAACACAATCGTAAAGGCAATCACAGGATGCCCAATCTCACAGGAAGGAAAGACCTCAACATGCGCACACGCTGACGTAATGGGTAACCTTGTCATGCAGTGCTGTGACCTGTGGTCAAACGAATCTGTAGAATACCACGGTGAATTCGGTGGTACAACCGTACAGTGCTGGTCAGAGTCCCTTAACTACGATGCAGCAATGCTCAACGTAGCAACAGAGACCGGAAATGCAAAGATGCTCCGTGACATCCTCGTACTCTCTGACAAGTACAGAGACCCACAGGGATATGTCCTTGCATACGACAACGCATACAAGGTTGCAGAGTCAATCGTAAAGGACGGAGACGACCTGTACCTCCGTGCAAAGAACGCAGCAATCGCCTGTGTCGACATACTCAACGATTCAGACTCCAAGAAACTCATGATGTCCAAGTTCGAACAGAACGCACTTGCAGACGCAAAGAAGTCACTCGACGCAATGACCGACGAGGCCGACACCTTCATGAGCGAGAGTCTCGAGAAGTACAAGGCAGAAGTTGCAGTCTTCAGACCAGAAGACAACTACAAGTTCTAAATCTAGAACTTGTCTCTTTTTTTCTTTTTTACTTAATTAATTAAATTTTACCATACTGTAAAGTATGCATTCCCGAGTAAAATAAATAAAAATGGGAATTAGTGATCAAACCATAAACTTTTTGGGATATCCTATTCCGGTAATTTGAATCACAGTCTCAAGAGGATCTTTTTTCCAGCCTTCAGGCGAAAATGTTTTCTGAATCACTTTAATTTCAACGTTATCTTTGCTTACTCCACATTCACCCATATATCCTATAACCGACTCTTTTCCATGGGCATTGGCATACTCTACAGCTTCACGATATCCTTGAAAAACACTTCTGCCCATTGGAGAAAATACAAAATAACCCTCATCGGGGTCAGCTACTGAAATTGGTCTTATAATAATTTCTATTCTTTTAATTCCTTTTCCGAATAGGGCACCTGCAGCATTTCCTACTTCTGCATGTCCGGGAATGACTATCTCAGCATCAATAATACTCTCCACCTTTTCTTTATATGCAGAAACCGGTCCTCCAAGAAGAACAACAGGAATATCTACCTTAAATCTTGAATTAAACTCCCCATTAACTATCTTTTTGATGCCTGAACGATCAATTCCCGGAAGCATATATGACATCAGATTAAATGCCATGTTTCTTGATACGATCTCCTTAACGTTATTACAGAACTCATGAATGCTAATATTGCTAAGTCTTGCAAGTTTTTCAGCACCTGCTTTTGATGCCTCTACATCCCAGTAAGTATATTCCCCAAGGACATGGAGAGCATCTGTTGGAGTAAAACCAACAGCCTGTATCAGTCTTTTCTGTATAAGAGAGTCAAGAATAGTGGTTGACGGATATCTTTTTGATAAAACGGCAATCTCATCAATGTTTATCGGTTCATCACCAATTGCATTTAGAACTTCGGTTTCATACTCATCCAGCCCGATTGGTTTAAACCCCGATCTCATAAAGAACTTCGTAGGCTGCATATTCCGGTCCAGAGAGCTTCTCAGCGGAACCGGACTTTTCTTTAATTTGTTTAAAAAATCCGGATATCTGGAAGAAGCAAGGCAAAGAGGAACGACCCTCCTTGGACCTATATGTGTCTTTTTAGAATGTACCCATACATGGCTGTCCCCGCCCATAGCAGAGGTCTCCATTCTTGTTGCACGTACCCTTGTTTTCCATCCACCTACAACTGCCCCCGTTTCAGACAACTCAGGAACACCATCTATTATTGCTGAAACATCGGTACTCGTACCACCTACATCCACCACTGCACAGGTATCCAGACCTGAAAGGAAGGATGCACCCACAAGACTTGCAGCCGGTCCGGAAAATATTGTTTCCACAGGCTTATCCAGTGCATCCTTCAATCCCACAACTGTGCCATCACATTTCAGCATCAATAACCTTGCATCGATCTTTTTTCTTTTGATCTCATCCATTACGGAACGAATAAATTTATGAGAGATCGGAATCAACTGAGCATTCAAGGCCGCAGTAACTGCCCTTTCATAAGCACCAAGATCCTGAGACAGCTCATGGCCACATACAACAGGCAGTCCTGTCACCTCATGTATTAGATCAGTAATAGCCAGTTCATGTTCAGGATTACGGGTACTAAAAAAGGAAGAAACTGCAAAAGCAGCGACATCATCTTTTACTCTTTCAGCGAATCTTCTAACATCATCAATGTCAAGTTTTTCAATTTCCTCACCATTGAAACCATGACCACCTGACGTCGAAAGTACATGTACCGCCGGGAAGTCCCCGTTTACAGGATGGTCCCCTACAAGAATAAGAGCTACCCGACATCCCGTACCTTCAAGAACCGTATTTGTTGCAAGAGTTGTTGATACAGATACCAGATTGATCTTTTCAAGGTATGTTGGATCAAGGGCTTCGATCGCATTTCTTATACCCCCCACAAGATCAGGATAAGTTGTTAGCGCTTTACTTGAACTCACCACAGAACCATCTGAATCCCTTACCAGAATTGCATCCGTATACGTACCCCCCGCATCTATTCCAAGACTAAATTGCATGATATAGAACTCCTTTAAAATTAGTTTACCAATCACAGCTGACAAACATAGTTTGTTTATTTTTTTATAAACAAAGATAAGATTTAGGTTCTATTAAAAATTTATGAAAATATCAGAAAATACATTGAATAGATTAAAGAAAAAGTCTTGAAATGTCCAGGAAACAGAACTCAAAAAAGAAAAGGTTTGCATGCATAGTTAAGAACTATGTCATGCAGGTTGAATTTATGCGAAGTATTCGTCTCTTGCTTCGACCATTGCCCTGAGGTTTGAGCACTTGGTGTCAGGTGCAATACCACAGCCAGGAGCAAGTACGTCGATTCCGTCGTCAAGAGCTTTCTTTGCAGCTTCCTTTACCTTTGCTTCGTCGCCTGCAAGAAGTACGAATGGGCTTGAAACGTTACCGCAGATTGTTACCTTGTCGCCGACCTTTGCCTTTGCACCTGCAAGATCCTTGACCTTTTCTTCAATACTGATTGATTCGAAGTGGCAGTCTGCCATCATTTCAAGGATAGGGCTCACATCACCACAAACGTGGAGAATCATTGGACCGTTGACACCGTCTGCGAACTTCTGAAGTACTGGCTTGAGGGTCTTGTCAAATGTGTCAGGAGCCATAAGGTCAGGAGAGGCTACAGGGTCTGGTACACTGATGACGTCTGCACCTGCATCGAGGAGTGCATTTGCATATTCGATACATGCATCACATGCGAAGTCGAGGATGGTCTGGAAGTCTTCTGGCTTCTTGATTGACCACTTCATGAACTTCTTAACACTTGCAAGGTCGGATGCGAGTGTGATAGGACCTTCCATACCAGCGATAACAGGTACTTCTCCACCGGTCTTTTCCTTGAGGATTCCAAGTGCTTCCATTACTGCTGGGATCCTTCCCTGTTCAAGGAGGTTCTCTGGCATTTCAAGGTTGTCAACACCTTTTGGATATGGGTGACCTGTAACGGATGGCTGTCTGTTCTTTGTACCCATGTTGACTTCACAGCCCATTGCTTCTGCAAGTACTGTAAGACAGTATGGAGCCCTTACACCTTCAAGACCACATTCTGTGTATGTTGCCATTGCAAGGTCTGCCATCTTCTGTGCGTCAGTGTGTGCTTCTGGCCATTCAGCACCGGTCTTGTCCATCATTTCGACAATGGCGGTCTGGGTTACGGACAGTACAGGAACTTTGTCGACTTCTTCACCTTTCAACGCTTTTAAAAACCTTTCTTTCATGTTCATAATGAATCCTTCTCTTTAGAGTAGATTTTAATCACCTTGATTTACGTTACATCAGATATAAAACTATTGGATTGAAGCCGCTTTTGTGGGATTGTCCGATGAGAATACCAGCATAAAAGAGTGTTTTTATAAATTATATAGTACATACATTGTATGCATTCATTCCTGGTTGATGCTTAAGGCATTTAAAAAAAATGAGGACAAAATTTGGCAGGATCCATCCCGGGATTTAAGTCGTATAATCAACAAAAATGCTCAACGAGCTAATTCAAAATTAACTCCAGAATCTCTTGTTCTTTGCATAGTTTCTCTCAGCTACTAATATATCCCTGTAGAACGCTTCTTCATCATGCCTCATCTTTTGGATCACACGGGTTGCCATCTCAGGACCCACACCCCTGCTGGCAAGTGCAATCACAGCCTGTTTCCCGTGGGTCATTACGATATTGGCATTTCTGTAGACTCTTCTGATACGCTTTATATCATCCGCAGAACTTGCCTTATCCTGCTTCTGGACAAGTTTAACCTCATCTTCTTCCCATGGTTTTAAAGAAGCTACCATACCGGAATCACAGACCGGACAGATGATCTCATCAGGAACGTTCTTGACCTTCCTTCTTGATATCCATTTCTTACAGTGCACACAGAAGAGTATGACCCTGTCGTTCATTATCCTCTCCTTCAGAGCCATCACAATGGACCTATCAGCCTTCTCGGGTGCTGTCAGGTCCCTTTTCATGGAAAAGCCCGCCCTGCCGATAGGGGTCGAAGGGGTTGTGATCACAACGATCTCACCAGAGTATATCTGCATAAATAGTTCCGATGCCCTCCGGACATCCAGCATGGTATGGAATATCTCCCTGATAACCTCGTCATACATGGCAGTTCCGCGATAGATCTCGAGCAGCTTCTTCATGCTTATCCGGTCATAATCTATGTCCTTACTCAGAGCACCGAACTTCCTGGCAACATGTACCATTTTCCATTTCATGAGCGAGGTATTCTTCAATGTCATCTCTATGATAGGTTCAATATGCTCGGGCTGGATATCACGTATCAGTTGTTCTATCTCACGTGCCTTTATCCTTCTTGGAAGCTGCAATCGTATCCTGTAAGGATCGATCTCCTGGGAAACACTGCTGCCATATCTTGCAGCAAGAAGTGATGTCAAAACCTTTGCAAAGGTCTCGTTGGTGTTGTGCCCGAAGCAGGCATTGATAAGTACCGCATCCTCGTCATTCTCAATAAGCAGTATTTTTGAATCCGGAACCGGATAGTTACCTAAATATTGCTCTCTAATCAGGTTTACAAGTAGCAAAGCTCCGTTAAGATCCACCGGATAATCATGTGTAAGCTGCATGGCTATACTCTCATCTTCCAGGCCCTCAATCATCCGGTCGGCAATGGTCCTTCGTATGGATCCGACTTCTCCGGCAACCTCAAAAGGTACTGGAATTTCCTCACCCACCCAGCTCGGTATCTCACCCATACCGCGTACAGGCTCCACCTTGATCCTGTCACGGTCACTGTTCATCTCAATCACCCTCCACATATCGCCCTTGGTGATGAAAACAGCTCCGGGAGTTACGAAGTTGATCACAAAGGCCTCATCGAGCACACCCACGGTCCTTCCGGTAACCATATCGAATATCTCGTACTTCTTCTCATCCGGGATCATGGACAGGTTATCATAATAATACTGCCAGCTTTTCCTTCTGCGTGAGAAAACATCAGAACCTTCCTCATTCCAGACCATCCTGTAATCATTTACCTGTTCCACTACCTTTTTGAACACATCGAAGCTCATGTCCCTGAAAGGATAGGCACGCTTGAAGATGGAGAACATCTTTTCAATCCCGACCTCTCCAAAGTCTAGCACAAGTCCTGATATCTGGTTGGCAACCACATCAAGGGAGTTCATATGCGGATCGATATCCTCAACCCTGCCGTCAAGTGCAAGTTTGCATATGGCCATGCTCTCGGCAACATCATCCACACCCATTGCCAGAACAGTTCCCCTGGAAACCTCATGTATCCTGTGACCCGCACGACCCACACGCTGCAAAAGCCTTGAGACCTGTCTGGGAGAGCCGTATTGTACAACGTGGTCCACATTACCGATGTCAATTCCAAGCTCCATGGATGACGTACATATAAGGCCCCTGAGATCACCATTCTTGAAGGATTCCTCTGCCTCTATTCTTGAATCCACCGAAAGCGAGCCATGGTGCACGCCAATGGGCAGCTCGAGCATCTTAAAGCCGGATGCAAGAGCCTCAGCACTCTGTCTGGTATTGACAAAAATCAATGTGGAGACATTATCCTCGACAATATCCCGGATATAGCGCAGATGAGCTGCAAATTCAGGATCAGAACCTATTTTCTTGGCAAGCTCTATATCTTCTTCAATGGGAGCAGGTGTGAGTACAGTGAATTCCAGAAGTTTCAGCAGGGTCACGACCACAACCGAAACATCTCGCTCAGCACCCACAAGGAACTTTGCAACCTCTTCAGGATTACCTACTGTAGCTGAGAGTCCTATTCTCTGGAACTCGCCTGCCAGCTCCACAAGTCGCTCAAGACCGACAGCAAGCTGAGTTCCTCTTTTAGAGGATGCCATCTCATGTATCTCATCCACGACTACATGTGTCACGTAACTCAGGTTCTTCCGTAGGCGTGAACCTGTGAACATGGCCTGTAGTGTTTCGGGAGTGGTGATCAGAAAATCAGGCGGTTTGCGTGATTGCTTCTGCCTTTCGTACTGGGAAGTATCCCCATGACGCACCTGTACTTCAATTCCAAGTTCTGCACCCCACCACCGGATACGTGAGAGCATATCACGATTCAGTGCACGCAGGGGTGTGATGTAAAGTGCTGAAATACCTGTTCTTTGTTCTTTGGTTTTTGAGAGAATTGCATTGAATATCGGCAAAACGGCAGACTCGGTCTTTCCAGATCCCGTCGGAGCTACCAGGAATGTATGCTTTCCCTGCAAGATATACGGAAATACCTTTTCCTGTGGTTCTGTCGGAGCTTTAAAACCCTGTTTTTCCAGAGCTTCCTGTATCCGCGGATCGAATGAATCAAAGATATTCCCGAAACTCATTTATTCACACCTTTTTTCCTGCGTTTTAAGCGAGGTCTGCTCTCTTCCATCTTTCGAATAAATTTCAATGCTCCAAGTGGTGTCCCGTCAAGCAGATAGACCTGTGCATCATCGATATCCACTGCACCGGACGAGAACATGGGACCAAGCAGGTCATCATGCAGGGACTCATTGAACGCTACCCCGCCGCAAAGTTCGTTGAAGGATGGGACTATTATCAATTCCGGACCCTTCCATTTACCTTTCCCGGAATTCAGATCAAGACTTCTGAAATGTCCCTTGATCACGTCTGCTTTGAGTCTTGTCCTGATCCAGCTCTGCTCTGTTATCGAATAGCCAAGGGAATCTGTCAGGCGTATTGTCGGATGATTATGTGCGGTGATCATGTAATCCGCAAAGAGCAGATCAGGGTCTGGCCATGTATGACCATGCAAATAGCCAATTCCCTCTATTACTGAACCCCTCACAGGATGTACGGTTATATCCGATCTTTTCGGGACCAGATATTCGATACCTCCGTCATGGTTTCCCGGAAATATGTCAACTTCCGCATGTTCTGCCAGGGATTCAAGGAAATAGGGGATCTCATCTCTTTCCTGCCAGGATATCTGTGGAACGTTATGCTTCACGTCTCCCAGAAGGATGATCCTGCCCGGAGATTCTTTTTTTATATAGTCCAGCATACGGTCGAGTCCGAACTGCATGCGGCTCGGTATGGAAATACCACTCCTGTACAGGTCCCACTCTATACCCAGATGTATATCCGCAACAACAAGTGTCTTTGTTTCATTTTCCACCACAAGGGCGGGCTCATCGATAATAGGTCTCAGTTCTGTGGTCATTTGTTTGAAAATAATTCTTAGTTCCTTTCCTCAGCCATCCGGTCGACCTTTTCGGAAAGCGAGTCAACTGTGGTCCTCATCTCATTAAGTTCCTTCTGGATCTCCAGTATCTTCTGATACATAGGACTGCGATCATCCTTTATAGCCTGCTCCTGGGAGAACTTCTGCTTGCTTGGAAAAATGTAGACATATGTGAACATCATCCCGATAAATGCAATTACAGATAATCCGATTAAGAAGACAATGTAATGCGGGAAAAGAGTCCGGATATAACTGTCCCCTGAACTATAATACTGCAGCCTTGTTATCATGATGAAGTTCAATATGGAGAAAAGGAACATGGTCTCTCCTACCATGATAAGCAGGCCGCCAACTCTGGTGGACATTTTCCGCTGCTTCGGAACGAAGCGATCAATTATGGAACTCATCCAGAAGAGATTGGTTTGATGTGATATTTATATTTGTAGTTTATTTCTTAGAGAATTGTTTACTATGAAGATATGTTTTTATATAAAGAGTTCATCGTTGTTTTAGTTATATAATTAACTTACACAGTTTTACTAAGTTAAAATATAATCAAAAATATATAAAACCGTCCTGAAAAAGAAATATAATTTGGGCTGGTGGTAAAAATGAAATCAAAACTACTATTAGTACTACTTTTGATAGGCTTAGTCGCCTTTTCTGGATGTACAGACATAAGTGACTCATACAAGCCTGGAAGCTTTGGAACAACCGAAGAAGAACAACAGATCGTCGAGGCAGTAACAGAAAAGTATGGTGACATGACGGCCAGTGGCGAGCCAAGACTCCTTGAAGTGATGATGACATCATCAACACAGAACTTTATACCGGTAGATAAAGTACTCAAATATTCAAAGGATTCAGGAGAACTATACGCATGGTTCATCTACGACAACTTTGAGAACGACGTGATTAGTGTAGAATGGATATACCTTGATAACGATTACTCAATCCATACCTTTGAATCAGAAACAGGTGAAGACTTTGGGCGTGGAACATTCATACTCGAAAAGCCAGATGACGGCTGGCCGCTTGGAGATTACAAGGTAATAATAAGCGGAGCAGGAGTAGAAGAATCAGTAGAATTTGAAATAATTGACGGACAAACTGTTTCAATACCACTGGAACTGCTGGAAGGCATGGCAACAGACAGCCAGCAAGCTGAATTCGAAAGCACGGAAACAAGCACAACTGCATCCGGAATAACACCTGGCTGGTATCTTACAAAAGTTGAGGACTACGGCGACAAGGTAGCAAGTACAAATGACTACTACAGCTACGATGTAGACTATGAAAGAGGTAACGTCTGGACCAGTAACACAGGAGACAAAGGAGAGACGGTACAGGTCAGAACTATCAGCGAGGAACCAGAAGACTTCTACGCTGCTGAAGAAGAGATAGCTATCAATGTCAGAAAGGAAGGCGAACTGATAGCACCTGGTCAGCTTGGAATTGGAGACTCAAGTTCCATTACCATAGACATGGCAGACGTAGCAGTTGACAGAGGAACTTCAAGCCACTATTATCTTGAAGACGATACATACGGATCTTTCTTCTATATGGACTGGCGAGATGAAACCGGTGATGTAAAGGAAGGCACATTCAAAGCAAATGCACCTTCAGCAAACGCATTCGGCGGTTCATTCAGAATACTATATGGATATAGTAATGGTGCATACTACAGAACAAACTACATATACGAATGGAGAGAGTAATTCTCTACCATTCTTCTTTTTTCTTTCTGTTTATGAAAAGCTGAGATAGGTACTAGGCAATAAATAGAAGGTATACATACCCTATTTAATGAAAAATATTCAATTATTCAATTCTTGATAATACACAATCATTGAACCATGCCGGTACAGGACATTCTTTTGACAGGACCAGAGAGCCATCCGGCTTTTTTTCAGCAATCAATTGCATTTTGATAGAATTATCAAAAATATATGCCCTCCTGCAATGCTTTAGTGCAGGATATAGATTATCATGAGCCTTTGTATATCGTTCACGGATCTTGTCCTGTGGAACATCATGTTTTCCCCTTAATACACGCTCTGCCACCCGTTCACAATTGATCTCGGGGTCCTGTGTGCTAACGAAATATAAATATACAGCCCACCCATGTTCTTCTGCCATTTTAAGAAAATCAATTTTTGATGGATGAGAGAAGACTGTTTCAAATGAGAACAGTCTTTCTTTTGTTCTTATGAGGGAATGCCTCAGATAATCAGCAAGCATTGCGCCCATATATGAGTTACTGTTAACTATGTTAAAACGATTATCTTCAATCTTGATATCCTGAACATCAATGCCACAATTCCTGTAGAATGGAGATTGGAAAATAAAATCCCGAAATTCGTCCTCATCAACTGTTAACCCGAATTTGTCGAAATCAAGTACATCAATAGAATTAAGCTCATCAGGATTTATGTGAAAAGCAGGGTCAATAAGCCTGTCCTTTTCTTCAATAAATTGATCGACAAGTGAAGTTTTACCAGAGCCGTTCGGTCCGGCAAATACCCTCATGCGCTGTATCATATACGATATCGTCTCTTTTCCGGTGTAACTGAACTATTCTCAAGTCTTTTAATGAATTCAGTACTACCGTCAGGATAGACTTTGACAATATCATTACCACGTATTCTTGTTACAGGCAGACCGCAATTGAATGCGTTCATTATGGCATTGTCGGATGCATCTCTGGCAACCTTTTCAATTGTTCTTGTCCGTGTTCCACGACTTCGCTTACCTGATGATCGCATTGCAGATACCTCCGGTTCCTGAATTTAGATTATATAGTCGTTATACACAACATTTACATAAATACATTTGTGCCTGTTCTCTGATCGATACCTTTGATATAAAGAGGTAAATAAAAAAACGCTACAAGTTAGATGTGAGTAATATCGCATGAACTCCGCAGACAACTCGAAAAAGGCCAGGAAAAGTCCACCTGAACAACTCTACGTAACTGACCGTGATGAGTGGAGAAACTGGCTTGATAAACATCATAACCAGAAAAAGGAGATCTGGCTGGTATACTACAAGAAACACACCAACAAACCCAGTATACCCTACGATGATGCGGTGGAAGAGGCAATTTGTTTTGGGTGGATAGACAGCACTGTAAGGACGCTGGACGATGAGAGATATATGCAGAAGTTCACGCCTCGAAAAAAGAAAAGCAACTGGTCCGACCTGAACAAAGAAAGGGCCAGAAAGATGATAAAAGCCGGGAAGATGACAGAGGCTGGCTGCGAGAAAATAAGGGAACTCCTTGCAGAGGATAATAACGGTTTGAAAACCGTTAAAAAAGAAACGAAGAAGCAACTTGTGATCCCACCTGAGATAGAGAAGGTCCTTTCTGCAAATAAACAAGCATGGGAGAACTTCAACAACTTCGCACCCGGATATAAAAGACAATACATTGAGTGGATACTTGATGCAAAGAAAGAGGAAACAAGGCAAAGAAGACTCAAAGAAGTCATAAGCAGACTTGAGGAGAATAAAAAGCCAGGGATGCTATGAGCTGTTTTGATTTATGGCAGAAAACCTGGGACCTTCTCAGGTGACTCAGAGACCATTATTAACAGCCATGATACTAATGACAATCCCCACTCTTATGGTTTTCCTGTCATAAAGAGGAGCAATTTGGCTGGGAATCAAATGAGGATAGAAGAAATATTATTTGCTGATTATTGTGAGTAGGAACTGAAATAGCAATTCTTAAATATTTTTTGAACATTATTTAATCTGTCTAACTAATTGGTGTGGTAACAAATTGCTAAGTAATGAAGAGCTATTTTCATTAGCTGAATTTATACAAGTTATTATTTCTTTAATACTACCTTTAATTGTCATAACTGGTGCTTATGCACTTTATTTAAATAAAGCTGCAAATAAAGGAAGCAAAAACGTCTATATGGATATTCTTAAAAATGATATTTATATAAGAGATACACTTAAAGAAATAGGAGTTATAAAATTTTATAAAATAACATTGTTAATTATATCATCAAGTTTTATTTTCGCAGGAGTTGTTTATGCAAATATAGGTACATAATTGTTATTAAAATTTTACAAATAGTATATCAAACCAATTTCAAATACAAATCAGATTTATTTTTAAATCTGAATCCAGAACTTACGTTAAATGCTGATTTTATAATTGGAAGTTACTTGAATTGTTTAATAATTTTTTTATTTATTGCTGCATTCATTCTTTCTAAACAAAAAACCACCCCATACCTTACACAAAATCTTGAGCTTGACAGAAAATCACATGGATTGTTATATGCCAATTTATTAGTAAGTGGGTTAGTAATAGGTACTAATTATGTCATCTATTATTTTCTGTATACAATTATAGTGAACAACATAGAAAATGTTGATTTTAAATTATCACTAGATTATGTTTTAGGGTTATTTAAATCCATTAAAGAAATTCTTCCTGAACAGTGGGACGTCATATTCTTAATTTATGCATTTGGAATACTGTTAAGCATACTCTCGTTAATTTTAGTGAATAATGAAAGAAAATTCTTGTTGTCTGAATGGAGAAAACAGATAATAAATTATTATTCAGATAATTTTCCATCTATTTGCATAAAATTAAATTCTGAATCAATTTATGGAAAAATAGAAGATATTTTTGGTGAAAATTTAATTGTATTAAATGAAAACGGGACTGCAAAAGCGGTTTTTTGGAAAAATGTTGAAGCTATTGAGATGGAAGCACCAGAGATGTTCCAAGAAAATAATAAACATGATAATAAATATATTTGGTAAAACTTCTTTAAGCTACCTTATCACTTTACTTTATGATAAATAAAGTAGTTTTCATCTTACACTAACAGACAATTAAAACTAAGATGTAAAGTTCCGTTTTTTCTTGTTACCTATATCCCATACCTATTATAAGACAAATTGAATTTGAACCCCCATAATAACCTTAAAGAACAACCTCAACATAACCCCTGCTAAATACAGAGGCTTTCAAAATGGAACATTGTCATTCACATGGAGAGAAACTCCAGAATCCTGTCAGACAGGCGAAGATCACCGGGAATATGAGCGTGGACGAACTTGTGTGTGCCATCGATGGCTGTGCCTTTGGAGCAGGCAAGCTGGCAGATGCGGTTGACATCTACACCGAGATGCTTGCAAACGGGTCCACCAGTTTTTTCGGGCTTGCAGGTGCAATGGTGCCTGCGGGAATGCGACAGATAGTAACCGATCTCATCTATGACGGTTACATCGATGTGCTTGTCACCACCGGTGCCAATATGGTACATGAGATAGTGGAATCAATGGGGCTGCATCACTACAAGGGATGTGCGGAATGTGATGACGTCGAACTGAAAAACGATGAGATAAACAGGATATACGATGTCTATCTCCCTGAACCTTATTTCGTTGACTTCGAGGAGAAGATCAAGAGCATACTCTCCGATATTGGTCCCGAGACCATCTCCATCAGGGAATTCATGACACAGCTCGGTAACAACATCGATGACAGGGACTCCATCCTCAGGGCTGCAGCCGACATGAACGTACCTGTGTACTGTCCTGCAATACAGGACTCCATGATAGGACTTCAGGCATGGCTCTACAAACAGACCAACAAACTCAACGTCGATGTCTTTGCGGACATGAAAGAAATAATCGATATCTGCTACGAGGCAAAAGATCCAGGTGCCGTGCTAATCGGCGGCGGTGTCCCGAAGAATTACATATTCCAGTCCATGCTGATCACACATCAGGAATTCGAGTACGCCATCCAGCTCACAATGGACACCCCCGAAACCGGGGGCTTAAGCGGTGCAACACTTGATGAGGCACGCTCATGGGGAAAGGTCAGCGAGACAGCACGCTCCGTAACAGTCCACTCCGATGCAACCATCACACTTCCGATAATGGTCGCAGCAGCAAGGAGCCGACTGGCAAAAAAAGCCTGAGGAAAATATCTGATTAAAATCAAATCTGGAAGATAATTATGGAAAAGAACACAAGGCTCATACTCGCACTTGATGTACTTGACAGCGATGAAGCCATCAGAATATCAAAAGCTGTTGCAGGTCACGTTGATGCCATAAAGGTTGGCTACCCTCTCGTACTTGCCAGCGGACTTCAGATCATAGGAAAGCTTGCAGAGTATGCACCCATAATAGCCGACTTCAAGGTTGCCGATATCCCTAACACTAACCGCCTTATATGCGAGCAGGTCTTCGATGCAGGAGCGGACGCGGTGATAGTACAGGGATTCACCGGACACGACAGCCTGAAAATATGTGTGGATCTTGCACGTGAGAGAGACAAGGACATCTTCGTGGTCACAGAGATGAGCCATCCAGGTGCTCTTGATCTAATGCAGGATGCAGGGGAGAAAATAGCACAAATGGCTGCAGACCAGAAAGCATCTGGAGTCGTGGCTCCTGCCACTCGTCCTGAAAGGGTAAAGGAAATCAGGAAAATTATCGGTGACGGACTCGCCATAATCTCACCCGGAGTCGGTGCCCAGGGAGGCAGTGCAACTGATACTGTCATGGCAGGTACTGACTGGGTGATCGTCGGGAGAAAAATCTATCAGTCAGATGACGCCGCAAAAGCTGCAAAGGATATCGTTAGTGAAATAAAGAAGGTACTCTGAAAGACTGAAACTTTAAAATTAAATTAAGAAAAGTGTGCCTGTGATGATAAAACCCTGCTGATTCGTGATGAACCCTATGAGTTCTGAGGCACATTCATATTTTTTAGGTTTTGCCTAATATTTCGAGGTTCATTTTCACAATATCTGCAAACACACCGTATTCCTGTGAATTCTCCACCGACTTCTGCATGTCTTCCAGGGACTTTTTCAGGGTCTGGATATAGACAGACTGCTGCTC
>JAALLO010000086.1_pt1 | contig 26131 bp, 19 predicted proteins | sample 7245941 | NCBI WGS metagenome assembly JAALLO01 (sample SAMN13049198, study PRJNA578106) | oil field metagenome | isolation source: filtered produced water from oil reservoir A2 | place: USA:offshore Texas | collected 2016 | reverse complement strand
CGTACAGACCTTATTTCCGCAGAGGCACTGGATCGGATCTGTTTTCCGGTGAAAGATCAGCAAATGCATGAGATGTTCTTCCAGCGGTTTTCCTCAAATCTTGATTTTTATGTAGAAGTTACTACAAATGATGGAAACCATCAGTGGGCGATTCAACAAGGAAACAGTGGAAGCAGTCATCGGGACATAATTGCTGCATCCGTTCCTGTGGTAATAGAGCTTGGCAGTAGTGCCAACTGCGTACCCGGCACCCTTACAGTAAAGATGTGGAAGAACAGCTGGATATAATATAAGGTTAAGAGGAATTATTAAATGAGATCAATTCAGGATGAAAAAGCATTCTCGTCAAGCCTTGATTCCATTTTCTTCCTCATCCTTATTTCCATATCAGCAGTCATCCTTATGCCATCACTCATGGCAGAGGAACAATACAGGTCAGCAGGATATGTGTCTGCACAGGATATGGATACCCATCTTCTTGGTACGATTTTGAGCACAAGGACAGATGAGTTCGAATACACACTCAAACCGGCGGAGATTGCAGGCCTTAATGTGACGTTTCCTGATGGCTCCATGTTAGAAAGCTCCGAAGAGACACTTTATGGAAGGGAACAGAAACACAGGACATTTGCTGATATCATAGCTGAGGACCTGGTCCTTGGAATTACATTTGAGAACGGCAGCAATACCGTATATCTCAATCCAATGGCAAAGATCCATCCTGTAAGTGCAGAGGATTCGATTGAAGAATTCCTTGATTCCATGATAGGTGAACGTTACGAATACAGATTCGAAGCGCGCTGGCATCTGGTCAGCGGATATGGAATCGGAAGTGAGATCGAAATAGGAGATGCAGCTCCTGTTGATTCGTTCCGGCAGCGTGCCAAAGTATCACTACCTCTGGGCTATTCACCTTCAAGGGAAGAGTTCTTTGACTCCATGAACAATTCTGCCCTCTTGGCTGCTGCCAGTTCACCTGACCCTTCAAAGGAGATACATGACGGATACAACCATAGCATCGAAACCGCCTCCCGGGGAGCAGCAGAGGCAATAACGACAATTATCTTCCCTGCGGAGTATCTGGAAAGTCTCAATACCACGGACGTCAGCCTCAAAGGTGAACAATTGTCCCTTATATCGAGTCCCGACAACATGGACATTGCAAACCCTGAACTTGTTATTGCTTTGCACAGCATCAACTACACAACAAACGAAGTATTTGGCCTTAATAAGTCAATTCCTCTTGAAAGCGAAAGTATGTCGTTAAATCTTGTAGATGAGATAAATGACGAACTGGTAGATTCGAATAATGAGATGATATCCGCGTACCTGAAAGAGGACATGTCCGGTGAGATAGATCAGACTGTTACAAACATTATCAACGCCACAGATAATGATACAAAAATAGCATTACATGAAGAACAGATGGAATCTATTTACGGAAGGGTCAACCAGGGAGGAGCCGATATTATCCTGTATCTGTGGCAATAAAGTTCTCTTTTATCAATCAGACACAGCAATGTCCTTCAATCACAACATATATATTTGATAATGCTTTTTGTAGAGAACACTTCGCCAATCATAGAACTGACTGCCGTACGATCAAGGTTCTCCTGTTCGTTCAAACAGCCTGGAAGAGTACGGTCAACTATAAACTAATAAATCAAATATCATAATTATCAGGAGGAATTGCATGGCAAAGATGCACACCCGGAGAAAAGGACAAGCCGGGTCAACAAGACCACTTCGCAGTGAACCACCTGCATGGTCCACTATGAGTGAAGAGGAAGTAACAGATGTCGTTATCGACCTGTGGAAGCAGGGAATAAGTACCAGTGAGATAGGAATGATACTCAGGGACAAATACGGTGTGCCTGATGTCAAACTCGTAACCGGCAAGAAGATCACCGGTATTCTCAAGGAGAAGAATGAAGCACCTGCAGTACCAGAAGACCTCTACAACCTCATTGTAAAGGCTATCGGGATCAGGAAGCACATTAAGGAAAACAAGAAGGACGTTCACAACAAGCGTTCACTCCAGAATACCGAATCCAAGATCAGAAGGCTTGTTAAGTACTACCAGTCCACAAAGGTCCTGCCTGCAGACTGGAGATACAAGCCAGAGACAGCAGAAATGCTGCTCACAAGATAATCAAAATACTACATATTTCTCAGGGCCTGGCAACTGTCCAGAGCCCGGATCTTTTTTTTTACGTCCTTATAATGCTATAAATACTCTATTTTTATACTGAAAGTTATTCTGAACCAATAAGGCAAGATATAAATTGTTATAAAGAGCATAGTATATTCCATGAAAGCTATCGTTCTTGCAGCCGGAGAAGGGAGAAGGTGCAGGCCACTGACACTTACCAGGTCAAAGGTAATGCTGCCCGTGGCAAACAAACCGATTTTGGAACATGTAATAAACGCTCTTGCAAAAAACGATGTCAAAGATATAATTCTCATAGTGGGATATGAAAAGGAACGTATCATGGACTATTTTGAGGACGGGATCGATTTCGGGGTAAAAATACAATATATCGAGCAGAAGGCTCAGATAGGTACGGCCCATGCGGTACTTCAGGCCAGGAGAACGATCGATGAAGAGGACCAGGCTTTTCTGGTTGTGAACGGGGACAATATCATCGAAGCTGAAACAATCAGTGACCTCATAAAGGGCTCAAGCGGGGATGCGACAGTACTTGCATGCAAAAAGGAAAATGCAACCGGATACGGCGTTATTGTCGCAGAGGGGCAGAATGTCAGGAAGATCGTAGAAAAACCCCAATCAATGGTAAGCCACCTCATCAATACTGGTACCTATCTTTTCAAACCTCAGATATTCGATGTGATCGAGAGAACACCTCTTGCACCAAGCGGAGAATATGCCATAACCGATACGCTTCAGATAATGATCGATGAGGGAATGAAGGTCACAATGACAACAACATTTTCTGACTGGCTTGATGCAGCCTATTCATGGGATCTTCTCAAAGCCAATCCGATTGTTCTTGGAGAATTCGAAACCGATCTGAAAGAGGGAACGGTAGAAGAGGGTGCAGTGATAAAAGGAAATGTTTCCATCGGAGCAAACACGACCATACGTTCAGGATGCTACATAGTGGGTCCCGTGATTATAGGGGATAATTGCGACATTGGTCCGAATGTGGTCATACTGCCTTCCACGAGTATAGGGAATAATGTATCCATTGCTTCCTTTACCACGATACAGAACAGTATAATCATGAATGATGGCAGGATCAGTACGCACTCCATGATCTCAAACTCGATAATAGGAAGTAATACAGCCATTGGATCACACTTTATCACAGAAGAAAAGGAAAAGATGTTGATAGAGGTCGAAGGAGGGCTTTATTCAACCGACAGGCTGGGAACAATTATAGGTGATGACGCCGAAATTGGCAGTGATGTACTCGTGAAAGCAGGGATGATGATCGGCCCGAACTGTAGGGTCAATTCCGGGAAGGTTGTGACAGAAGCACTTCCGGTAAATTCAATAGTAATTTGAGGTGAGGGGGATATGTGTGGAATTGTAGGGTACGTGGGCAGAGAATCTGCCGCACCCGTTTTAATAGAGTCGCTTAAAAGGCTCGAGTACAGAGGATATGATTCTGCGGGGATAACCGTTCTTAACAAGTCTCTTGAAACTTACAAGACCGTCGGGAAGATTGCGGATCTGGAGTCCATCCTTCCGGAAGAGATTGTTGCAAACGTAGGAATCGGCCATACAAGATGGGCCACCCATGGAAAACCGGAAACCAGGAATGCGCATCCGCATATGTCATCCAGTATATCGGTAGTGCATAACGGAATCATTGAGAATTATCTTCAGCTCAAGGAAAAGCTCATAGATCTTGGCTATGTCTTTGAATCGGATACTGATACCGAAGTCATTGCACATATGCTGAACTACAAAATGTACAACGGAAAGAAAAAGATCGATCTGTTGACGGCTATCCGTGAAACAACAAGAGAGCTAGAGGGTTCTTTTGCAATAGCAGCGCTATGCTCAGACGAAGAAGGCTGCCTTGTCTTTGCCCGCAAGAACAGTCCCCTCGTGCTTGGAATAGGTGATGACGGATATTATGCGGCTTCTGATGTGACGGCTTTTCTGAAATATACCAAGAAAGTGATCTATGTTGATGATCACGAGATCGGTGCTGTTCGGCCGGATTGCATAGAGATATTCGATCCGAAAGGCAATCTCGTATCCAAGGAGACTCATACCATTGAGTGGGATCTGGAAGCGGCTGAGAAGGCAGGATATGACCATTTCATGTTAAAGGAGATACATGAACAGCCGACAGCTATCCAGAAGACTTTTGCAGGAAAGCTAATGGAGCTCGAAGGTACTATCAAAATGGATGAGCTGTACCTCACACCCGAGCAGATCAAACACCTGCGCAGGGCTACAATCATCGCCTGCGGAACATCCTGGAATGCAGGAATACTCGGGAAATACCTTTTTGAGAAACTCGCCGGCATACACACGGATATCGAGACAGCATCGGAATTCAGGTACGGCAATCCCGTGTTGTGCGGTGAGGAACTGACAATTGCCATTACACAGTCAGGAGAGACTGCAGACACCCTTGCGGCCGTGAAAAGTTCACAATCCTACGGATGCAGGACCGTTGCCATTACCAATGTTGTCGGAAGTACCATTACCAGGGAATCCAGCAGCGTAGTCTATACACGGGCAGGGCCGGAGATAGGAGTTGCTGCAACAAAGACATTCACTGCACAGCTTATCACACTTTACATGCTTGCCATTTATCTGGGAAGGGTAAGGGGAGTACTGTCTGCCGAAGAGGCAAAGAACCTTATAGTCAATATAAAGCGTCTTCCGGGACAGATACAGAAAATCCTGAATAAAAAGGACAGGATAAAGGAATGTGCGGAGCAGTTTGCCGACAAGAGAGATTATTTCTTTATCGGACGCTACCTGAACTTCCCCATTGCACTGGAAGGTGCGCTGAAGCTTAAGGAAATATCGTATATACATGCGGAAGGGTATGCTGCGGGAGAGCTCAAGCACGGTCCGCTTGCCCTGCTTACCGATGAGACTCCGGTTGTGGCCATTGCCACCAAGGGTCACACCTATGACAAAATACTCAGCAATATCAAGGAAGTAAAAGCCCGGGATGCAACCGTGATAGCAGTTGCAAACGAGGATGATACCGAGATCGAGAAATACGTGGATGAAGTGCTCAGGATCCCTCAGTCACACGAGATGACGGCACCGATACTTACTTCGGTGGTACTACAACTTCTCGCATACTATACGGCACTTGCCAATGATTGCTCTATCGACAAACCCAGAAACCTTGCAAAAAGCGTGACAGTGGAGTGAGCATCACTAATGAAAATCAATTACAGAGGCATTAAATGAAACTGTTCGGTTCATCAGGCATAAGAGGAATAGCTAACAGGGACATAACCGTGGACCTTGCCCTGAAAGTCGGGCTTGCACTTGGAAAGTCAAAGAAGACAGCTGTCATAGGAAGGGACCCAAGGGTTGCAGGTGAGATGATAGAGCATGCGCTTATCTCAGGTCTGGTTTCTGCTGGTTGCGATGTTGTCCGTGTCGGACTTGTGACAACACCCACGCTTGCATATTCAGCAAGGCATTATGATTGCGGAGTCATGATAACGGCATCCCACAACCCTGCAGAATACGTCGGGATTAAACTATGGAACCCTGACGGTATGGCCTTTGACTCACAGCAACAGGAAGAAATAGAGTCTATAATCGAAAAGGAAGATTTCAAACACGTTCAATGGGACAATGTCGGTGAGATAGGTTCCTACGACGGTGCCGTACGGGACCATACCGATATGATCCTTAAAAACTCAGGAAAATCATCCATGCGGGTGGTCCTTGACTGCGGATGTGGTGCGGGAGGTACTATTACTCCGACCCTTTTACGGAAAATGGGATGCGAGGTAATAACACTGAACGCCCAGCTTGACGGACATTTTCCGGCAAGGAATCCCGAGCCCAATGAAAAGAATCTCGGAATGCTGATGAAAGTGGTGAAAGAGCTCGATGCCAGCCTTGGCATAGCACATGACGGTGATGCTGACAGGATGATGGCGGTTGATGAGAAGGGAAATTTCGTAACTGGCGATGAAATGCTTGCCATATTCGCATCCGGCGAGTGCGAGGGCAGATCAAAGATCGCCGTGCCTGTGGACACTTCAATGATCGTGGATGATGCCCTGCCGGAGGCCGAGATCATCAGGACACGGGTAGGAGATGTCTATGTGGCTGAAAAGATGAAAGAGCAGGGAGCGGATTTCGGAGGGGAACCATCAGGAAGCTGGATATTCCCGAGAATCTCATATTGCCCGGACGGCATCTATGCGGCTGCAAGGCTTGTGGATATTGTTAAAGAAACTCCATTATCAGAATTAAAGGAAAGCCTGCCTCAATACCCGACCCTCCGCGGTACACTTGCATGTGACGACTCAGCCAAGGAAAAGCTGATGGAAGATGTAAAGGAAAAACTTGGATCCATGGGAACGGTCTCAGATATCGATGGCATAAGGGTCGAGATGGAAAATGGATGGGTACTTGTACGCCCATCGGGAACCGAGCCAAAGATACGCATTACGGCCCAGTCCGGTGAAAACGTAGAAGAGCTCTATGAAACTACAGAAGCTCTTGTAAAGGAGTGCCTTCAATGAAAGCCGTAATTCTTGCCGCAGGTGAAGGCACACGGATGCGTCCTCTTACGGAATCAAGACCAAAGGTGATGCTTCCCATAGCCAACAAACCAATGATAGAGCATACCATTGATGCTGCAGTTGCCGCCGGCATCAGGGATTTCGTACTTATAACCGGATATCATGAAGATGCACTCAAAGACTATTTCGGAAACTGTGACAATGGTATCAGCATAGAGTACGTACACCAAGAACAGCAACTTGGTACCGCCGATGCCATAGGTTGTGCAAAAGGCCATGTTGAGGGCAGTTTCGTAGTGCTCAACGGAGACATGCTGATAAGTGCGGAACACATCAGAGAGCTCATATCCTCTGACAGGGATGCTGTGATCACCGTAAAGGAAGTTGACGATCCTTCCCATTTCGGGGTGATAGAGACCGACGAAGACAGGGTTACAAAGATCATAGAAAAACCGGCAAACCCTCCAAGCAATCTTGCCAATGCTGGAATATATCTTTTCAGAGACACCATTTTTGATTTCATTGACCGGACCGAGCTTTCCCCAAGAGGTGAGCTGGAAATAACCGACTCCCTGCAGATGTTGATCGAGGCAGGAGGCAATGTCGGCTATCAGGTGCTAAAGAGCGAGTGGATAGACATAGGCAGACCCTGGGACCTGCTTGATGCCAACAAGGTACTTCTGGGAAAGATGAAAGGAGAGATATATGGCACTGTGGAGCCTTATGCAACCCTTAAAGGTGATGTCACTGTAGGCAAAGGTACCATAATACGTAACGGAGCATATATTATTGGACCTGTGACAATCGGAGATCATTGTGATATCGGTCCCAATTGTTTTATCCGGCCATCCACTGCAATAGGCAATGATGTTCATATTGGCAATGCGGTGGAAGTGAAGAACAGTATCATAATGAATGGTACCAAGATCGGACATCTCAGCTACCTTGGAGACAGCATTATCGGTTTTAACTGTAATTTCGGTGCGGGAACCAAGGTTGCCAACCTGCGCCATGACGGAAAGAACATCAAATGTCCTGTAAAAGGAGACATCGTTGATTCCGGCAGAAGGAAACTTGGTGTGATCATGGGCGACGATGTGCATACCGGTATCAATACAAGCATAAATGTCGGCACTGTCATGGAGGCCGGAAGCTATAGTCTTCCGGGAGAAGTTGTCATGCCACAAAAGAAAAACTAATTAAAGCACTTTAGCCTTTTTCCATTGTCGAGTGATATAATTGAACTTCAATGTCGAGATCCAAAAACTAAAAGATCTGGCACGGCAGGCAGCTGATGTCATGGATGAGCAGGATTATGTCCGTGTGATATCACATAACGATGCAGACGGACTGACATCGGCAGGCATCATATGCCGTGCACTCATGAAAAAAGAGATTCGTTTTCACACCACAATAGTACCCAGGCTGGACGATACTGTAGTGGACACTGTCATCGAGAGTGCGGGAGAAGATGACCTTGTCCTCTTCTGCGATATGGGAAGCGGGCAGTCTGATATGATCTCACGTATCAGCCAGGATATCGTTGTCCTGGATCACCATGTACCTGTGGGAGAATCTCCTGCAAAGGTACTTGTAAATCCTCATCTTGTAGGGATCGACGGAGCAATGCACCTGTCGGCTTCCGGGACCACATATCTTGTGGCAAAGGCGCTGGATGAGAGCAATGTAGAACTTGCAGGACTGGCAATTGCAGGAGCCGTAGGTGATAAACAACTCATGGACACCGTCAATGGTACGATCCTGGAAGAAGCTGAGGAAGCAGGTGTCATATCCACACGCAAAGGTCTGAAGATAGGAGACGGTGATATCGCCGATGTGCTTGAATACACACCCGAACCATATCTTGATATTACCGGTGACAGGGAAAAAATAGAGGATTTCCTTGATATCCTGGACCTTAAAGGAAGCATCAGCGAGCTTTCTGCCGAAGAACTGAAAAAGCTTACATCGGCCATAGCCCTCAAACTTGCTAAAAAGGCAAGTCCCGAAGCAATCGATGCGTCCATTGGTGATGTATACCATCTGGACCGGGAAATCGTCAACAATGTTTACGATATGGTAGCCATACTCAATACATGTGGCCGTATGGAAAAGGCCGGCATGGCACTTTCTATCTGTATGCACGAACCGGAACACCTTGAAGAAGCTAAAGCAATGGCCATCGAGTACCAGCGCTCGATTGTGGAAAACATAAACAAGGCACTTGATGAATTACAGATAGGAGACAATATCGGCTATCTTATAACGCAGGACATGGAATCCACCGGAATGGTCGCAAGCACCATGGTACGCTTCATCAATCCGGATATGCCCTTTATAGCTGTCAACCAGGTTGATGAGCTTGTGAAAGTCTCTGCAAGAGGTACACGTGCACTGGTTGCAAAAGGACTGGATCTTGCATTTGCACTCCGGGAAGCTTCAGCAGAGGTAGGAGGTCAGGGAGGAGGACACAATGTAGCATCAGGAGCTTCCATACCTCCCGGAACTGCAGAAGAGTTCATCAGCAAGGTGGATGAGATAGTGGGTTCCCAGCTTGAAAGCGGTGAGGATTGAAATGAAGATTAAGACCACCGTGGAGTTCAGGGACGAGGATGCGGGAGAGATTGCCGAAAGAGTTGCAAGGTCACTTGCACCGGATAACCTTACCAGCATGCATACTGAGATAACAAAGAAAAGTGCAAAGATACATATCTCCACGGAAAAGATCACTTCACTTATAGCCACCCTTGACGACCTGCTAATGAATGCAAAGGTGGCAGAAGAGGTGCTTGAGGAACTTGAAGAGTGAGCTTACTCCCAGAGATTCCTGTTCTTGTCTATCAGTTCCTTCTGTTCTTCAATCCTTGATCTCTGGTAGATCATAGCTGCAGGATGGTATATCTTCAGAATATTTCTGCCATCCTCATCTACTACCGGGACACCCCACTGCATATTTTTCCGACCCCAGAAAGCTTCATCTGCAGTATTTCCCAACAGTATGATCACTTTCGGATCCAGAAACTCGATCTGTGCCATCAGGAAAGGCTTGCATTGCTCGACCTCAGTTTTGCGGGGTTTGCGATTGTTCGGGGGACGGCATTTGAGAACATTGATCACAGCGTAATCGTCTTCAGACAGATCCATGTACCCGATCATCTCATCGAGTTTCTTTCCGGCCCTGCCGCTAAAAGGAATTCCGGTCATGTCCTCGGTCTTGCCGGGAGCCTCTCCGATAAAAAGGACCTTCGGGTCACGGGAACCCTTCATGATGACAGGATTTGTGGCGCCTTCATGAAGGGAGCAGCTGGCACATTTCCTGATTTCATTTTCCAGAAGTCCGAATCCTCCGTTAATCAACTCCTGTATCAGGGATTCCGGGTCCGGGCTTTTTTCTATTTTCCGGTCTCTATCCTTTGCCAAGATCATTCACCATCTTTTCTTAACTTCTTTCCTGAATCTGTGGAATAATACTGGTTTTCCCGATAAAAGGCTAACTACAGGAACAGAGCCTCAAGGCCATTGTGAAAAGAGAAGGCCTTAATTAGCAAAAAGTACATCAAGCATAAAGTAACCTGACAAAGAAAAGTATTTGTGAAACAATCTATCGCTACTTACATACCCATATCATAATAACAGGAATGAAGTTACAATGAATTCGAAGAAAAGTGCCGGATGTTGCCCTTCAGACGATAAGCCAGGAAACGGAGAATTGATAGATTTCAAGTTCAAACTGGAATGTTCACTAAAGACCAGTGCCGATGCCACAAAAGCGGAAGATGTCATTGGCGAATATATCGATGAGGCAAACAATACCATACTCACAAAGGGCGCACCTGAGGGACAGGGAGCAAAGGTCACTGCATGGAATGTCGAGGGAGACAGGATAAAGCTCACCATTGAATCAGGAAGGCACGTTCGTGTACATGATGCTCTGCTCCGTATGAGAAAACCTCTTGCAGGGAAGCTCGGTAAAGGGTTCAAGATCGGAATTCGCGGAATAGAAGTCGATTCATATACGATTGAAGTACCATCCGAGAAGGAACTTCCACAGATGAAGATTCCCTATGTCAGTGAAATGAAATATGAGGACTGTACCATCAGACTTGAGCTGGATGTGGATGAAGCGGCCATGTCAAACCGTGTACCCGACAGGATACTTTCCCTGATGGAGGACAAGATAGAGCAGCAGTCCTATGGTGGGAAAACAGAACACTGGCATATTCTCTGGCAGAGCGAACCAAAGGAACACAAGTTCACCGAAGATCCCACCAAGGCTATGATGGAAGCGGGCTGGCTGAAAAGAGGTGCCAGCAGGGGTCAGTGGATACATGGTCCGCAGTCTACCAGGGTGTTCAGGACCTTTGAGAAAATTGTGCTTGAGGAACTGCTTGAGCCTCTCGGATACAGGGAAATGATATTCCCGAAACTTGTGCCATGGGAAGTGTGGCAGAAATCTGGACATGCAAAGGGTGTCTATCCTGAGATCTACTATGTGTGCCCGCCAAAGACCCGTGATCCCGAATTCTGGGAAGAGGTTATCGACCATTACAAGGTCACACATGAGGTCCCGACATCACTGATCAAAGAGAAGATCGGCGATCCCATAGGCGGAATGTGCTATGCGCAGTGTCCTCCGTTCTGGACATACCTGCAGGGTGAGACCATACCTACCGATGAGTTCCCCCTCAAGGTATTCGACAGGTCCGGAACCTCACACAGGTACGAGAGTGGCGGAATCCATGGCATGGAGCGTGTGGATGAGTTCCACAGGATTGAGATTCTGTGGGTTGGAACCAAGCAACAGGTACTTGATACTGCTTCAAGGCTGCATGACAGATACATGCACATTTTCAACGAGATACTCGACCTTGAATGGAGAAAAGCATGGGTCACACCATGGTTCATGGCACAGGAAGGACTCACCGGCGTTTCCGAGCAGACCGAGGCTGGTACAACCGATTATGAAGCTGTGCTGCCATACCGTGGAGAGGACGGTGAATGGCTGGAGTTCCAGAATGTCAGTGTGAACGGGAACAAGTATCCGTCAGGCTTCAATGTCAAGTGCCAGTCCGGTGAGGAACTCTGGTCCGGATGTTCAGGCGTGGGGCTTGAGAGATGGGCATCAGCATTCTTCGCACAGAAGGGGCTGGACCCTGCGAACTGGCCTGAGGAATTCAGAAAAAGAGCAGGGGAAATACCACAGGGGATCAGCTTCCTCTGAAGCTGCCCTGCAATCATTATTTTTCCAGGGAAGCCCGGAATTCAGAAAAGGGGTTTCCTTAATCTATTTCTATCACAACTTTACCCTTCACACTGCTGTCACGCTGATAGACCATGGCATCTGTAGCCTTATCCAGGGGAAAGGCCCTGTCAACGTTTACCGTAACAACACCTCTGTCATAAAGTTCTGCAAGCTTCTGCAAGCTATCGGTGCTGATCTGTGTGAACTGACCCTTGGCATTTACCTGATACTTGTTCATATGTTCCTCATCAGGACTCTCTAGCATCGATACGATGATACCTCCTTTTTTAAGCACCTGATAGGATCTTCTGTAGGTGTCCCCGCCTACCGTATCAAAGACCGCATCATAATCGCTTAGTTTATCCTCAAACTTTTCACTTTTATAGTCGATTATCTCGTCTGCACCAAGATCCCTGAGATAGTCGGTCTTATCTTTTCTGGCAGTGGTCGCAACATATGCACCCAGATGTTTTGCGATCTGTATGCTCATTGAACCAATACCACCCGAACCACCATGTATGAGGATTTTCTGCCCTTCTTTCAGCTTTATCTTTTTGGTGATCACATCCAGTGCACTCACACCCACAAGAGGCAGCGCGGCAGCTTCAAGGTTGTTTGCATTTTCAGGTTTCTTTGCTATCATCTTAGTATTGGTGGACAGATATTGTGCATAGGCTCCGGATCCTCCGGCCAGTATAATGGCGGTTCCATAGACATCATCACCTTTTCCATATTCTGTTACACATTCACCAATATCTGCGACCGTACCTGTGAAATCACCACCCAGTGTCACAGGAGATTCAAGGTCTTTTCCCTGACTGGTGTAACCTTGCGTGATCTTCCAGTCTATAGGATTTACGGCTGCAGCATGCACCTTTACCAGAACCTTGCCCGGAGAAAGTTCAGGTACCTCAACATCCTGGTCTATCCCTACTACTTTATTAATGTCGTCACCATATTCTTTAAGCCTGACAGCTTTCATGATTATTCCCTCCACTCATGAACAATGATTATTTTTCATATTGACATTTCAGTATATATCAACTTAGAAAACTAAGTTATCGGAGCTTATATGTTTTTTTGTGGACAAACTATAAAGGACGGCTTCTATAAGGTGACTAAAATAAGCTGAAGGCTAAAATTACCCAAATAGATAGAGATATCTTAGAAGTATCTGGTTAAGAAGACTTGTATAATCTTCAAATCACTTTTTCAGCACGTTCTTAGTATCATCAAATCCTCTTTCATGTTACATAATACCGGCAATCGCTTACAGCGTTTCAGCAAGCACATGGTCACTATTCAGTGATTTTGTATTATTTGCCCGTTTCCAGGCTTTATGAAAGATTCAATCCAATTTATCTGGCAGTGTTGGCAAGCCCTTTTTTCTATTTCAACCCTTTCAGGGGTGGTTTCAGCTCCCGTTTTGTGGTAATCTCCAATCAGCAATTTTGTTAAAAAAATTTAGAACAGCGTCACAAGAGTGTGAAACTCATTCTGTCCCTTGCAATGATGCTCATTGGAATAGCCTTTGTATTTAAGTGCCTGTTCCAGTAGATCTTTGTTCTGGAAATGATAGCCGAGGGTTTTTTTCAATATTATTGCTTATGGGCATCCTATTCACCATTCCCGTTGATAATTCCCAAAACTTCCCTGAAACTCTCCAGTGAAGCTTCGATATTTTCCACGATCTCATTTGCTAAAACATCAGGATCAGGCAAGTTATCGAGATCAGCAAGACTTGCATCTTTGAGCCAGAAAATATCAAGGTTGGTCTTGTCCCGTGCCACAATTTCCTCATAGCTGAATTTGCGGAACCTTCCGTCAGGATTATCTTCGCTCCAGGTTTCTTTACGGTTGTGCCGATCTTCAGGATTGTAGCATTTTATGAAATCCTCAAGATCGGCATATTTCAGGGGATTTTTCTTGAGGGTATGGTGAACGTTGGTACGATAATCATATATCCAGACTTCTTTTGTCCAGGGATCTTTTGATGCTTCTTTTGCCTCGAAGAACAGCACGTTAGCCTTTACACCATGAGCATAGAATATGCCTGTTGGAAGCCTAAGTATGGTGTGCAGATCGGTGGTCTCAAGGAGCTTTTTACGCACGGTCTCCCCGGCTCCACCTTCAAAGAGGACATTATCAGGCAGCACCACAGCAGCCTGACCACCTGTTCTGAGAATGGTATGGATGTGCTGAACGAAGTTGAGCTGTTTGTTGCTGGTAGTTACCCAGAAGTCCTGACGGTTGTATGTCAGGTCCTCTTTTTCGATCTCACCTTTCTCGTTGGTGAAGGTCATGCTGCTCTTTTTACCGAAAGGCGGGTTGGTGAGCACGTAGTCATAACGGTCTCCGGGGTCGGCTATGAGGGCATCCGAAATGGATATGAGCGGTTCGCCATCGATTTCTCCGATGTTGTGTAAAAAGAGATTCATAAGAGCAAGCCTGCGGGTTCCCGGAACTATTTCGTTACCTCCGAATGTCTTGTCTTTCAGGAAACGATTCTGTTCTTTGTCAAGCTGGTAACCTGATTCCGGGGATGTAAGGAAATCATAGGCTGCAAGGAAGAAACCGCCTGTACCACAACAGGGGTCTCCTATGGTTTTCATAGGCTGCGGACGTACACACTCAACCATGACCTTGATGAGCGGCCGGGGTGTGAAGTACTGACCTGCTCCGCTTTTTGTGTCCTCGGCGTTCTTCTGCAGGAGTCCTTCGTATATCTCGCCCTTGGTATCAACACCCATCATGACCCAGCTTTCCTTATCGATCATGTCTATGACCTTGTAGAGCATGGCAGGATCGCTTATTTTGTTCTGAGCCTTGAGGAATATCTGCCCGAGCATCCCCGACTTTTTGCCAAGTTCCTCAAGCAGTTTCCTGTAATGCGTGTCAAGTTCAGAACCACGCTTTTGTTTCAGAGTATCCCAGCTATACTCCTCCGGGATACCGATATCCCTGCTATACGGGGGCTTCCTGTATTCCTCGGCCATTTTCAGGAATATCAGGTAGGTGAGCTGCTCCAGGTAATCCCCGTAACTCACCCCGCCGTCACGCAGTACATTACAGAAACTCCAGACTTTGGATACGATGGATGATGTGTTCTCAGTCATTGTTTTTCCCATGAATTTTTCCTTTTAGCTTTTTCTTCATTTTATCTGTTAGGTAATAACCCCCGGTCAATGTTGATTTGCCTCTGAAATCTATCAGATCAGCAGTCTTTAATTGCTTAATGTATCTTTCAACACTGCTAACCGACATTTTGGTTATGGCTGCATAATAAGGAACTTTTTGACCTTCGTTTTCTGCAATCATTTGCAAAAGTAAAGTCAGTTTTTCTTTCACCTGTTGGGTTACTCCCTCAACTACTCCCTCAATTGCTCCCTCAACTGCTCCCTCAACTGCTCCCTCAACTGCTCCCTCAACTGCTCCCTCAATTGACTCATGAGCAATCGGAATGACGGTTTTGAACACGTTTCCTTCTATAAACTGAGGAGTTCCATCATCAGTATATTCTTTTATCAAACGATTTACGTTTAAAACACCGGAACCTAATTCATCCACCCTTCCAAGCTGCATGAAGAATTTTACGATTGCAGGGTTTTTGGGGAACGGAGCAAATCTTTCAGGATCAATTGGCCCTTCACCGTGTGGGTTATTAGCATTTTCAACTTCCACCCGGTCTTCGTAGATTATGAATGTGCAGGGGTATGCATTCATATATTCCCTGTGGACTATCAAATTTGCAACTATTTCCCTGAATATTTTATTTCTAAGACTTACTCGCTGGTCACCTTGCATGTAAAATTTGTCGGGTAAATGTTTGCTGATGAATGTCATTAGCTGCTCGTAGGCTTCTATAAGATTTGTCTGAATGTATTCACGGTCATCGTAACGATAAATGTCTTCTCTGCGAACCAGTGCATCGATCTTAAAGTATGGAATTATCTGCTGGATAGTTTCATCATTTCCCAGTAGCAAGGCTGCTGCAAGGGTGTAACCTTCCTGCGCTGTTTTGAGATCTCTTTTCCATAGACCTGCTTTTTCAAGCATCTGCTGATCTGTCAGCGCCAGCCACGGATGATTGTCGTTGTGGCTTCTGATAAGGTTCTTTATTTTGGGGAACAGGTCGGCTTTGAAATCTTCAAAACGCAGTGCAGGATAAATTATTCCTTCGGTGTAATGGGATGTTTTGTAGTTGTATATCTCTGCGATCTGCTGTGGCTGTGTGACTTTGAAATCGCCGTCATTGCTGCGATTGAATACTTTGTTGACAGTTTTATGCACCTGCGAACTGGCAGGAACCTGAATATGTATCAGCCATTTCCCCTCTATTTTATAGGTCTGCGGAAATAGTATGAACGGTGGTTCGAGTTTTTGAGGATTGTTTGACAGATTGACAAGATTAGCTACAATGGACTCGATTTTGTTATGCTCAACACCGATAATCTTGCCATTGTCATCCGCTCCAAGAATTATGTCTCCCCCATCCCGATTGAGCATGGCACAAATTGTCTCGAATACATTTACAGGCAAGGCTGTGCGTGCTTCCTTGAATTCCAGACGGATTCCTTCCTGCTCTTCAAGCAATCTTTTCAATCTTTCCAGTCCCATTTGTTCTCACTTCTTCCCCTTCTTCTCAGCCTTTACCCTCTCCAGCAACTTCTCAGCCGGCTCCCAGTCCGGCGCATTCCTCACTTCCTCCAGCTCCCGCTCATCAAGCAACTTCCCCTCAAACGCCTTTTTCAAAATACTCTGCCGCAGCACCTCGGCCTTCTCCAGATTCTCCGCGATGTCCTGCTCCATTTTGTCACAGACTGAAAGGCGTGTTTCGATTTCCCGGACGATGGCTTGTTGTTCTAAGATTGTAGGCAACGGGATTTTCATATTCAAAAATCTCTTTTGCGTGAGATTCACACCACTATCACTAATTCCAGTTTTCAAATCCTCTTTAATAAGTGTATATTTTGCAGAATTCATTGTGTATTCAAAGAATTCAGGCACAATAAGATCCTTTTTGAGTTTTATTCTGTATGCTTTATCGCAATTAATCAACCTAGGTCTGACTTTTTTAACTAAACAACATACCCCAACTCTAACTCTCGGACCTGCTCGTGTAATTAAGATGTCACCTGCACTCAATTCATGTTGTGATTTTGGGTCTAGATTTAGGGGCAATTTCTTATTTTCTTTTTCATTGAAGTAGCCAGCTTGGATTGCAGTTGTTTTTATCACTCCCCACTCATCATCATTTGTGGATGGTTCCTTGTGGCATTTGGGACTCCAACCTTGTCCGAGTTCTTCAATTACCTCAGTGATAGGCACAAATGTTTCAATTTTTGATGTTTCATCTAGCACCGCCTGCCTGTAAACTTTAAGTTGTTCCTGTGCCAGTTTAAGATTGGTGATGCCGTTGTCGAGTTCGCTGAAAAGCTGCTCGATCTTGGAGACTATGGCGCGTTGTTCGGGGAGTGGAGCAACAATAAATCGTATCGAATCAAATTTACTTTTATTTACAATGGTAACAGTTGTAGCAGAAGCTAAATTATTGAGCTGATTTTTAAAAAAAAGTGATTGTACTTGATAATATGTAAATTTAGGTTCAATAAATTGTGTTGGTTCTATGGCATTGATTTGCTGATTGAAAGCAATTTTTTTATTTGCTAAACCAACCCTGCCTAAATTTCCAATGCATGTTATCAAAACAGTTCCTTCTGGAACAACTCTTGCTTTCTCTGCTCCTTTATTAGATAAATATTCAGAGGGCTCTCCGATAATTGAATTGAACAATTCAGGTGGCTTTATTAATGGAATTTCAGAACCATAGTATTCAGATTTTTTCTTTGAAGGTGTATTTCCAGTAACAGTTTCAAAGATAGAACCAACCTCAGACTCTTCCCATCCAACCTTTTCTTGTGCAAATCCTGAACTTTGGATGTTTTGTGAAGTCTCTTGTGGAATGGAACGATATTCAGAATTGTACTCTTCCTTTTCCTCTGCTGAAGACATTGTATAGTCTTTGTTTAAAGAGCTTTGATATGATTTTGTTTCAAAATAATCCAGAGGTAAATAGCAGTAAGATTGGGGTGGTCTGAAGTCTTTTTTCAAGATATAGGGATCGATTGGTTCAGAAAATTTTTCAAAATTAGTGATTTCAATTGCATAGCCGATATCCGATGTTTTATAGTAGTCAAAAAAGTCCTTTTCCGGGATGCCGGCATATTCACTACATTGTTTCCAGAGATTTTGAGGTGAATCTTCAATTATTCTTACAATCTCAAATGATGCAACTATTTTTTTAACAGGAGAGCTTGCATAAATGAAAACTTTACTGATATCTCTTTTTTTAAAAATAGCTTTTCTAAACTCGAATTTCTTTTTACCAGCTATTATCTCATCAACATACTTTGGTTTAATTGATAGTAAAACGTTCATCGAGTTTGCCACCAGTTTTTAGGGCTAGATATTTCTCATGGTTTATTTCTGTTATTGATTGTGGTGGTCCTTTTAAAATATTTTCATGGATAAGTTCATTCAGATCCATTGGATCTGGTAAGAAAAAGTGGTGCTTAAAACGGATTATAAATGCATTTTTATCTGCTTTCTCTGTGAGTTGTTCTTCAGAATACACGCTTCTTTTACCTACAATCCTTTTGAATTCATTTTGGTCGTTAGTTCTAATCGGTTCCTGATCAACTACTCCCAGGGAAGTTATTGCTTTTTGATCATGCGACCGATAGAACAGAACAATATCTCCGGTCCTCAATCTTGAAGAATATCTATCAGAAAGATAGGCTTTCTTAATCGTATTGCCCGGAATATTGATCTCACAATAGTCAGTGATTTTCATTTGTCTTTTCACATATTCCGGGAATAAGGTGTCGTGATACTCTGGACGAATGGGGATTATGAATTTTCTGATGTTTTCACCATCTTTAAAACAAGGATAATATTTTCTGGCGATCTCCAAAGCACCTAGGTCTTTATTTTCAGGCAAGAGTTTTTTAAGATATACCGGTTCGTTATTGTGGCTTAGTTCTCCCACTCTCTCAAAACCAAAATTTCGAATCACATGAATCAGAGTATCATCTTCGATCTCAAAGTGAGTCAGGTAAATTTCAAAGATTTCATTCTTAACGCAGTATTCAAAAGCAATTTTAAGGAAAAGTTCACCGATTTTGGAACCTGTCAGGTCTACTTTCAAAGTCGCAATTTTAACTCTGTTCACAGCAGGAATAGGAATATGTGTTTCTATTGGCTCGTTTTCTTCTTTTAACATGAGAAATGCTTTTACTTCATCACCGATTTGATACACATAGCACTCACGACCTTCATTTATGCACTTATCATACCATAATTTGAAATCTTCTTCTCCATAATCTGCTTTCAGGGAGTCAAAAAACGGTTGTTCGATATCAACTTCATGAGCATAGCATTTTTTCAACAGAGTATGGCTTGGAAAATAACGTTTGTGAAGTGAAGAAAAATAAGCAAGAGCAGAACTTATAGAAAAAACCCTGTCATCGAGGTTTAAGAGAAACGCCTTTTTCCTGATTCCTCTATCCTCTGTGATCAGAAAATCAACAAGGTTCTTTTGTAGCGAAAAAAGAATTTCATTATCGTTTTCATCATGTGAATTCTTTGGAGCACCAACCAGAGATATAAACTCATCATTAGGTATCGGTGGAGAAGGAATTATGGGATAGCCATGAACTTTTGATGAAGTAATTTTCCTTCTCTCGATATCAGTATCATTTCCGAGGTCTTTAAGAGAGGCAGGATGAATATACTCTTGATGTCCATGCTCTCTTATCAGTCTCAACAGATTTTGGAGATCAGGAGCAAGTTCTTTTGGATCAAGAATATGAATCAGAATGTTAGTATCATACAGGATTTTCATATTAGTCCGCCAACTCTACTTCCATAAACAATATAAATTTAAAATGTGCATGTGATATAAATATATTTCATTATTATATTGAATAAGTGCAAAGTACGATTTATCCCACAAATTAAACCACAGTTTATACCACAGTTTATACCACAGTTTATGCCACAGAAAAAAAGAGATTTAAACTCATTATTTCAGTTTTCAGATTGGTCCATCACTTCCCAGTGTCCGCCTCTGTCAGGTCCTATGCGCTTCAAACGCCCTTCTTCTTTCAATTTAGCAATATTCCACTCCACTCCGCGTCGGGATAGGCCTGTAATCCTGGTCAGTTCTTTTGTGGTGATGGAAGGTTTCTCTTTAATTGCTTCGATGATCTTTTCTGCGGAATTCTCCACAGTTTTCTCCACAGTTATCTCCACAGTTTTCTCCACAGTCTTCTCCGAACTTGCATCGCGTTTTCGGAAAACCACAGAAAAACTACCATCGTAGTAGAACTCCACCGATGCTTTATCACTTTCTTCCACAGCCTGCTTGATACGGTTTATCCCGGTGCCGACCTTCTCGATATAATCGATCCGATGCAGCAGGGAGGCAATAAGGGGATTGCGGGCAACACTCCGGGTACCGAACTCAGAGGGTTTCAGGCCACTTGGCAGGCCGCCGGGATTTGATATTTCAACCCTGTCGTCAAAGACCTCAACAAGCACATTGGAACCCCGGTCAAAATAATCACGGTGGCATACTGCATTGATAATAGCTTCCCTGAGGGCTATATCGGGTATATCGGGAATTTCCTCACGGCGGATCTTTTCAATCCTGTACTCCACATTGGTATGCCTTTTGACAAAAAGGATAGCATTATCGATGTTCTCAACAATATTCTCCTTGAAATCTTTCTTGTCAAGAATATTCACTTTTTCGATTCCCTTATACAGAACACAGACCACTATCGCATGATTCAGCAGGAAATCGATATCCTTTGCAAAGAACAGCACACCGGCATTGTTCAGTTTTCCGTCATCGGTAATGCAATCCAGATTCCTGAGCAGATCCATCCGGTCGATGGAACTGGTAATACCTGCAAGTTTCAGGAAATTACGAAACGCCCTCTCATCAAAATCCGTCTCAAAATCAGCCTTGTCATTCCTCAGTTCCTCGAAACAAATACGGCCTTCCTTCTGGAAAAAAGCGATAATCTCATTACGGTTAAGCTTCTGGGAATTTGCCCCGTTCCGAAGAAAGAAACCTCTGGAGCAGGCATAAGTTTTTTCGCTTCCCTCCGGCACATCGGCAACAATAAAATTGTCATACACTTCGATCTTAACATCTAACTGTGGCTGCAGCTGTCTCAGGGAATCCTGCACTCTTGATCTGAAACTGTTATCGGTCTGAACTCCCTTGATAATTCCCTTATCGCTAACTCCAAGAAAAACCTTACCGCCATTGGAATTAGCAAAAGCGCAAACCTCTTCCACAAATGACTTATCAAGACTCTCCTTGAACTCAATATGGTATCCTTCGCCGGCTGCAAGAATACTCTCTATCCATTCATCCATATTCAAGCCGCCAGCGCCTCATTCATCTCATTAATAATCCCGGTCATCTCATCACCAAATAACTGGTACATCCTGCCACGACCGCCAAGGCGGTCAAAAGGTGCATAGTCAAGGTCATCCATTTCCAGATGGAAGCTATTGGTCACATAGTTTTTAATTGTGCGCAGCCAGTCCATCTGTTCCTCGGTGAACTTCAGGGTTCCAGCCTGTTTTCCAAAAACCCAGTCCTGGAAATTCCTGTTCACGGTCTGGTCGTATGCTGTAAGAACCGGATCGATACCGGTAATTCTTCGGATAAGCGCGATCAGGGCTGTAAGCTCGTTCTTTGGTGAATTACCTTTGACATCTTCCAGTTGCTCGTATGCCTGCCATATACGGTGTGGGGCAAACTGCGGCTTTTCAGCTTTCAGTTTATCCATCACCTCTTTTATCATCCTGAAGGTCACGTCCCTGCGCCTGTAGGGTTGGTCATAGAAGATACTGAGTGCCGTGATCTCATCCTTATTGGCTTCCATATACGCCTTGAAATCATCGACAAGATCATCTGCCTTTGCCACAGCATCCTTATCCCATTCAGCCCGGGTGACCCTGTCAATGTTCACCGAATCAATTATCTGCTCATGCACCCTGCGGACATTTTCAATATACTCGTTAAGCTCCCCGGTAAAGGTCGATCTTGCAGTATCTATGAGCTCCTTTTGGGCCTGTGTCTTCAGTTCCGATTCGGGAATCTCCGGATCACGTTGTTTGATCTCAAAGGCTTTTGCCTCAATTATATCCGGATTATAGGCATTGAGCAGGTCCCTGACAGCCTGGTTGGTGTTCTTTCCATTTGCCTTCTCAGTAAAGGTCTCCCTTTCATCATCAGTAAGCTGCTTGTTCAGTCTTGACAGACGGCTGGCAAGGGAAACATAGAGGTCCTCACTCTCCGCTCCGAAGGTCACAGCCTCCAGCAGTTCTTTCATGGGAACACCTTTCTTACGTTCCATAGCCCTGCTTTCGGTTTTAACCGATTTAGTCACACCGGAGGCATCCACAACAACAAAATGGGTCTTGGCAGAAACAACCGAAGGTGTCACTTTTTTCAGGTCATCCAGTTCAATGGTCCTTGTACCGCGTCCCTTCATCTGCTCGAAATAATTGCGGCTCTTCACATCCCTCATGAAAAGCAGGCATTCCAGTGGCTTAACATCCGTACCGGTGGCAATCATATCCACCGTCACGGCAATTCTCGGATTATAGTCATTACGGAAAGCTGCAAGTACTGATTTCGGGTCATCCTCTGCCTTATATGTAACCTTCTTGCAGAAAGCATTCCCTTCATTGAACTCTTCTCTGACTATCTGGATAATATCATCGGCATGACTGTCGGTCTTGGCAAATATCAGCGTCTTTGGAACCTCATTCCTTCCGGGAAATATCTCCGGCAGCTTATCCCTGAATGCCTTTATTACATTGCGTATCTGGCTGGGGTTGACAACATCTTTATCCAGTTTCTTCCCTGTGTAAGTGTAGTCCTCATCCAGTTGTTCCCAGCGTTTTTTACGACTGAGTTTCTCCCTGCGGTCCACATACTGGCCGGCCTGTATCTGAGCACCGTTTTTGGTGATCTCGGTCTCGATAGTGTATACATCATACCCTACATTCACCCCATCGGCAACCGCATCCTCATGACTGTATTCACTAACCACATTCTCATTGAAAAAGCCGAATGTACGTTTATCAGGTGTGGCAGTCAGTCCTATCAGAAAAGCATCAAAATAGTCAAGCACCTGTTTCCAGAGATTGTATATGGAACGGTGGCATTCGTCTATAACCACAAAATCAAACGTTTCAATTGGTATATCTTTATTATAAGCTACAGGCACAGGTTTCTTTTGCCATTCCTTCCTTTCAGCCGGATTCTCTTCTTCCATTTCCTCATCCAGCTCTTCACCTTTCAGTATCGAATAAAGACGCTGGATAGTGGAGATACAAACCTGACTGTCAGAAGCAATAAAATTGGAACGCAGACGCTGCACATTATATAATTCCGTGAACTTACGGTTATCGTCATTCGGAACATAGGCCATAAACTCCTGCTCTGCCTGTTCTCCGAGATTCTTTGTATCCACAAGGAAAAGCACTCTCTTAGCATCTGCAAACTTAAGCAATCTGTAGATAGATGTAATAGCAGTATATGTCTTACCAGACCCTGTTGCCATCTGGACCAGTGCCTTTGGACGATTATCCTTAAATGATTCCTCAAGATTCATGATCGCCTTGACCTGACAATCACGCAGCCCCTGTATTCCAAGCTCCGGAATATTCATCAACCGGGATCGGAGTGACTTATCGTTTTTGAGCCATGCTATGAAAGTATCGGGCCTGTGGAAAGAAAAAACTGGTCTGGACCGTGGTTTTGGGTCGCGATAATCTGTAAACCTTGTAAGCTCCCCATTGCTTTCATAAACAAAGGGAAGCGGGTCATTGTCCAGATACTTCAATTTGCTGGAAGCATATTCAGCTGACTGCTCTTCCACAACTGTTAATTTGCACCCTTCTTCTTCCTTTTTTGCCTCAATAATCCCTACAGGCACTTTATCAACAAAAAGAACGTAATCCGCAGGCCCAACATCAGTCCAGTATTCTCTTACTGCAATTCCGGATGAGACGTTCCAGTCGATCTTGTTTCGATCCTGCACTTTCCAGCCAGCATCGTCGAGTTTTTCATCAATTATATCTCTGGCTTTTTGCTCTGGATTCTGGTTCTGGCTCATAGATACCCGGTCCACCGTAATTCTCATCTTTCGTTACAGTCTTCACGAAAAATCAAGGTTTCCATGAATGATTTTGGCGAAGTTTATGACCACATTTTATATAAATATTTATAATGAAACCCAATAATGAATAAATATATCCAGCACCTACTAGTTCAATAATTTTAGTATACTCTGTAAAGCAATATGAGCATACTACTACACAATTTTAAACAAGAATGACCATAAAATTTCCCATTAGCACTCGATTAAACAAATTTTTGGAACATATGTGCACACCATACACATGTACGTGTTCATCAAGCCATTGAAGTAAGGCTCTGAAAAAAATCTCAAATCTGACAGTCGAAAGCAGAAAGTGAGGGGAAGATCAAGCTACATACTTGATAATGTGTCAGATTACCGGTAAAATTACGGTGAGAGATTCAGCAAAGCCTAAAAAAAATAAACATACAGGGAGATCAGATGAAAACAAAAATATTAGTATTGGGCATTGCAGTGGTACTTATATGCGCCGGATTGATGGTATCGGTAGGTGCAGCAGCAAAACCGGGAGTGGATTTTAACGGAGAACACTACAACCTGAACATCATCGGCAAAAAAATAGACTGGAACGGCGGCGGCAGTTATGACAACGGAGACAGGCATACAATGTTTGTTCCCGAGGACACAAGTTCCTTTAATTTCACCGTATATGATGAAGGAAATGAGACCGTACTTTCCGGTATAACAATAGAGATGACACAGGGAGATGAATTTGCTGTCCTTGACGGAAATGCATTTGATGACGGCAAAGCAGCATTCCAGCTTGCTCCGGGCAAGTATAATGTCTATATTGCTGCAAAAGGCAAACCTGGAGGATACACAGACATCATCGGATGGGTAAAGTGCAACGACACATACTACTTTGATGTTGGTGATGTAAAAATTTCCAAAAGCAAAAAAGCAGGATGGACGGATGCTACAGACCTTTTCTATGTAGATGCTACAGAAGAACCTGATACCGTCGGTTACCTGGATAACCTTACAGAACAGGGATTGTTTGAAGAGAATGAAGAGATGTGGGTATTCGATTACCTTACAGGTCTGACAAACTATGATTCACTGATATACCCTTCCGATGGGACGGATTACTTCTGGCAGTATGACAACCACGGAAGCAAACTTGTTCAGGTTCGCTTCTACCCGATCTGATAAGTTCTATTTTTCCTTTTTCTTTTTTTTAATAAAGTTCAACGGTCATCGTTCAGGATTCTTACATACCCAGTTTTGTTTTCCGGATAGTATCAATAAAACTCCTTGTTTCACTTTCTACATCCTCACTGCACACAACCGCAGAGATGGCTACAAGACTGTCGGCGCCTCCCCGAACAACACTCACGCAGTTCTCCTTGTCAATCCCGCCAATTGCAATAACAGGGATGCTTATAGCATCCTTCACAGCCCTGATGCTTTCAGGACCAATGCCATTCCCGGCATCCTTTTTGGTGGAAGTATCAAATATGGGGCTCAGACCCACATAATCGGCACTTTTTCTTTCAGCCTCCATAGCCTCGTCAAGATCATGGACTGTGAGGCCGATGATCTTATCAGGACCCAGAAGCTGCCTTGCAATATCTATTGGCATATCATCCTGGCCTATGTGGACCCCGTCGGCATCCACCGCCAGAGCAACATCGACCCTGTCATTCACCAGAAATATCGCCTCACTGCCACATATTTTTTTGATCTGTGACGCTTCAAGTATCATATCCTTCGTAGTTCCGGCCTTCTCCCTGTACTGCACGATCCGGCATCCTGCTGCAACAGCACATTCCACGTCTGAAACTGTGCCTTTTTTTGAGAGGCCGGAATCGGTGACAAGATAAAAATCGATCATCTCGAGCAGGGATATTTTAGTGTTCATTTTCAGCTTCCCACTTTTTGTAAAAGATATTGAACGGCTGCCATTGTAGCCGGGTCAGTATTC
>JAALLO010000075.1_pt1 | contig 28467 bp, 31 predicted proteins | sample 7245941 | NCBI WGS metagenome assembly JAALLO01 (sample SAMN13049198, study PRJNA578106) | oil field metagenome | isolation source: filtered produced water from oil reservoir A2 | place: USA:offshore Texas | collected 2016 | reverse complement strand
ACTATTGTCGCATATTTGATTTGTAATGTCCAGTATGGTTTAGCGAAAAAATTTATCTGGATATCTCTTGTAACCCTTGTAAGTTATGCATTTTTAGATTTGTGCGTCAGCTCTGAGCTCATATGTACAAATTACAAAATTCCTTATTATGCAGCAATAATTAAAAGGCCCGGCAATAACCCGGGCCCTCTTTGTTTTAGCGTTTATTTCCCTGCTGCATCTTCCAGCGGTATCCACTCACTGACCAATTCCTGGGCAAAGGTAGTATATACATCTCCTCGAATAAACTGGGGATGACTTAATACCTTAAGGTGAAATGGAATGGTGGTACTTATTCCCTCGATTTTAAATTCATTGAGCGCCACTTTCATTCTGGCAATGGCCTCCTCACGGGAATTACCCCATGTAATCACCTTACCCATCAAAGAATCATAGAAATATGGAAGCTCATACCCGCTATAAACATAATCATCTACGCGCACAAAATTGCCGGCAGGTCTTTCATAAAAAGATATCAAACCAGGGCAGGGCATAAAGTTTTGCTCGGGATCTTCGGCGTTGATACGGCATTCCAAGGCCCACCCTTTTGCCTTTATATCATCCTGGGAATAGCTTAATTTTTCGCCAGCAGCAATGCGGATCTGCTCCTTAACGAGATCCACACCGGTTACCATTTCTGAAACCGGATGCTCAACCTGAATGCGGGTGTTCATTTCAATAAAATAAAAATTCCCTTCTTGATCAAGTATGAACTCCACCGTTCCGACACTATTATATTCTATTCCCACAGCAAGTTTTAAGGCAGCGTCAATCATTTGTTTCCTCAAGTCTTCATTAAGCACGGGCGAGGGGCTCTCTTCAATCAACTTCTGGTGACGGCGTTGAATTGTGCAATCCCTTTCTCCCAGGTGTAACACATTGCCATAATTGTCCGCCAGTATCTGCACCTCAACATGACGGGCCTTTTCCATATATTTCTCCAAGAATACTCCAGCATCTGCAAAGGATAAATTAGCTTCTCTTTCGGACATTATCCAATACTCATTCAATTCACGCTCATTTCGAGCCACCCTCAACCCTCGGCCTCCTCCACCGCCGGAGGGCTTAATTAGAACGGGATAACCCACTTTTCTTGCTGTCCGAATTGCTTCCCTTTTACTACGCACAGGCCTGGTGTTACCCTCTGCAACAGGGACTCCCAAACGAACAGCAGTTTCTCTGGCTTCAATCTTACTGCTCATTAACTTCATTATAGATAACTTCGGGCCGATAAATGCATAGCCATTGTCTTCACAAGCCTTTGCAAAATCCTGGTTTTCTGCCAGGAAACCGTAACCCGGGTGTATAGCGTCTGCTTTAGATTCCCTAGCTGCTGATAATATGTTTGGGATATTCATATAACTTTCCAAAGCTGAAGCTTTACCTACAAAATATGCCTCATCCGCTAACATAACATGCTTGGAAGTGGCATCCGCCTCGGAATATACGGCCACTGTGCTAATACCCAATTCCTGGCAGGCTCTAATAATTCGAACGGCAATCTCGCCTCTGTTAGCAACCAATACTTTTTGCAGTCTCATATTCTTACACACTCACCTCCGGTATATTAGCCAAATAATTTCTAATCTTGTATCGCATTTGCAAAAATACTTTTCATATCTTGCATTGATTTTTGCATCGAATTATAAACCGACCTGTTTTTAGAGGCCAGGTTTTGAACAGCCCATAATCCAGCGGCATGCGCATCTCCCGGTGGCGTTACCAAAAGGGGAGAATTGGTATTTCCATAATTTGAAGCACCGGAGACAAATGCTGCCTGGTTATGCTCACCAGCCGGAACGTAAATAATTGGCACCGGCGTCACCGAAGTCAAAGCGTGAACAGGGCATGGGATATTTTCTCCTCCCATAACCAAAACCTCGAGACCACGCAAACCTGCGGTAAGGGCATATAAATACAATTTCTCTAAAGCATCCTGAAAATCGGCTAATACTATTATGTCTACGGGTACATCCATTTCCTCCAACATATCCCGGGTCGGACTAATCAAGCTTAAATCGGATTTCTCACCCACTACTATCCCCACTAACGGTTTCACCTTAAGCGCACCTCCTCAATACTGATATCCGAAGAAACCAAAATTCTAATATGCACCGTGTACAAAAAGGATGGCACAAAAAAAGTGTTATGTTTTTTGTGCGTAACCGGTGGAAAATCTTTATGGTTAATACGTAAAAATTGATTAACTATTTATTTCTCTAATAGATTATAACTTTTACCCTGAAGTGTCAATAAATATATAATAAGTATACATGATACTTATAAGTGCAGTATCGTGTATACAATATACTGGATATTCCATGCAAAACACAATAAAATTGAGCATTCCCGGTAATTGTGTGAATTTTCTGGATACTAATCCAAACAATTCGAAACTGGCTATAATATAAATTTTGATGATAAAAGCGTCTCAAACCATTCACAACTGTTTTAAAAATAAATAGCAACTATAAGCAAAAATTATAAATATCGTTTATACTTCTTATGTACTATAAAAAAACCACCCCGGCACACGAGGTGGTGGTATATTTAGGCAACCATTTTAATAAACTCGTCAAATGTTAACTGAAAGGTCTCTTTCTTTGCTGTATCTTCTTTTTTTGCGAAACCTGCCTTTTTGAATACTCTTATTGAAGGCTTGTTTTCTTTATGGATTTTTGCTTCAACCCTATCAAACCTTAAATGCAAGAAAGCCTCCTTCAAATCCTCCCAAACAGCCCTTGTTCCAAGGCCGTTATTCCATTTATCCTTATCGGCAATTGCAACTACCATCTCAAGTTTATCTCTACTTTTAGGAATTAATCTCAAATAACCTACCGGATTGCCACTGTCCTGCAAATCCACTAAATAAAAACGACTTTTACGATTAAAGTGATGAGTAAAGATATCCATTTGACTGTCTTCTAACAGTTTTTCTAACCTTCTGAACATGTCGGGTTTTTCATTCATAAACCTCATTACTTCCGAATCCGCCGTCCACTCAACCATTTGTTCAACATCACTGGTGTTTATTTCCCGCCTTAATTGGACTTCACTGGAAAAAGACACTTTTTTCCCCTTTCTAAGAAAATCAAAATTAAAAGAACCTGCCAGCAAATAGCAGGTTCCCAATTAACATATAGAAATTTTAGCATCCATATAATAACGTGTCAAATTCATCATCCTCGCACCAGCATATTCCAAATATTCCAGGTATATTTCCGCAGTGGTGCCATCTCCCTCTTATTCACTTCAGCTCACCTTCCGGTCTGTTTCTCCTTATCATGAGTTCTTATTTTTATAGGAATGCATGTAAATTAACGTAATTCCATTATTATTCGCCTATCCCCTTGAACAATCCGGCTGTTTTATATCGGACATGGTTGTATCAAATAAAACACATAAAGGGGCAATTGTTACGAATTATTTTGCAGTTGCCCGCACACATATATTTTTTTGCCCACGAAACCCCTTTTATTGCACGATTTCATAGAATTACACACTGCCGGTTGTCTGTATTGGCACGTGAAATGCAATATAGTTTTGTAGATTATACCCATTTTCACAAACCGGAACTGGTTTCTATTACCACTGTTTTCCAAGAGGAGGGGTGAGGCCGGAAAAAACACAAAGGGGTACTGATCTAAAGATAATAAAATATTGACTCATTTTACGGTTTTGCTGTGATTAGGGAGGGAAGGACCATGATACAAGACTTGCTGGATAATATCAGTCACATAGGCATGTCAGTCTCGTCAAGCACCGGTGGATCCGGTGAAGCAGTTGCTGCAGCTGCGGGCAATTCCGGCCTTGACTGGTGGATGTGGCCTTTGCTACTTTTTGTTACCACGTTTGTTATGGGAATTGCCGCAGTTTTAGCGGGAGTTGGCGGTGGCGTATTGTTTGTTCCTATTGTCGGTAGCTTTTTCCCGTTCCATCTGGACTTTGTACGCGGAGCGGGTCTTATTGTGGCACTATCCGGTGCCCTTGCCGCAGGCCCAGGTTTACTGAAAGCAAACTTGGCTAACTTGCGCCTAGCGTTACCCGTAGCTCTTATTGCTTCAACCTTCAGTATTATAGGTGCCTTTTTAGGCCTGGCGCTACCCACGTGGATTTTAAAAATTTGTTTAGGTATTACCATTACTTTGATTGCCATATTGTTTATCTTTTCGAAAAACAGCGAATATCCTGAAGTTGGGGAAAGAGACGCTTTAACAAAGAAACTGGAAATCTCAGGCTCATACTGGGAGCCCTCCTACAACAAGAAAATTGAATGGACGGTTTGGCGCACACCACAAGGTTTCCTGCTCTTCATTATCATTGGTTTGGTAGCTGGCATGTTCGGGCTTGGTGCCGGATGGGCCAACGTACCGGTGTTAAACCTTCTCATGGGGGCACCGTTGAAGGTTGCTGTAGGTTCCAGTAAGTTCTTACTTTCAATAACCGATACCTCAGCCGCCTGGATCTACCTTAATAAGGGAGCAGTTCTTCCCATTATTGCGGTTCCTTCAGTTTTGGGAATTATGCTAGGCTCACTGGTGGGTGTCAAGCTACTGGCCATTGCCAAACCTAAGGCTGTTAGGTATCTTGTAATTGGCATGCTTCTGTTTGCCGGAATCAGGTCCCTTTTAGAAGGACTCGGATGGGGGTAAGAAAATGAGTGTAAAGAAAAAAGATAATCAACCGGCACAAGCAGTAGATGTGCCGGAATATCAAATCAAATATGCCAACCTATTGCTTTATGGCTCCTGGTTGGGAATAGCTGTTCTTGCGGTAACATTTTTCCTGTATGTTTTCGGTGTAATGCCTGCCTTCGTAAATCCGGCCGAGATACCTCAATACTGGGGAATGCAATCCTCTGAGTTCTTACACGAAATTGGGCTCCACGGAGGCTGGGAATGGATCGGGCTATTACACACGGGAGACTTTGTAAACTTCCTGGGTATTGCCTTTTTAGCCGGTCTAACCATTATCGGTTATGCGACACTTCTGCTGCCCGCTTTTATTAAAAAGAAGGATAATACTTTTGTTGCTATTGTAGTTACCGAGATTTTAGTTCTCGTACTGGCCGCATCAGGCATACTGGGTTCTGGTGGTCACTAAATTATAAAAATCTGAATCTTTAAAAGCCTGCTCCCAAAGAGCGGGCTTTTTTACCAAAAAAAAACTATTGTCTTTTAATGATACATGTTATAATAGCGGTGCGCACATGCTTATGTTAAAACATTAGTTAAACTTAAATTTGTTTGGGAGGTAAAAAACATTGTCACAAGCTGTTATGGAGAAAGCTGCCGAGTTAGGAAACTTGATTACTGAAACTAAGGAATTTGCAGAAGTAAAGGAAAAGCAATCGGCAATGTTTAAGAACGGCAATGCAGTTGAGTTGCTACAATCATACGATGAACTGAAAAAGAGCCAAAAGGAAAAACAGGAAAAGGGAGAACAACTTACCGAAGAAGACATGAAGGCACTGGAAGCCGCCGAGGCACAGCTTGCCGAAAATAATACCATAAAAGAGTTTTTCGAAGCTCAGAATAAGTTTCAGCAACTGTTAAATACAGCCATTGAAACTGTCATCAAGCCGTGCCGGGAAAAATAAAACGTTAAACGCCCCGTAAGGGGCGTTTTTAATTGCGGATAATAATTTGTTTTTCCCTAAAGATTTGTATTTTATATTAACACTTTCAATAACTTATAAAAAAAATTGTAAGCGAAAACCGCCCACTACAGGCGGCTTTCGCTTACAAGTGGAGCGGAAGACGGGATTCGAACCCGCGACCCTCGGCTTGGCAAGCCGATGCTCTACCACTGAGCCACTTCCGCAGACTTTTACTCCGGTTAAGATAAAACTGGCGGAGCTGACGGGACTTGAACCCGCGATCTCCGGCTTGACAGGCCGGCATGTTAACCACTACACCACAGCTCCCTATGAAGAAAAATAAAAGCCTACAACTTGGGCAAGTTGTAAGCCCCGTTTTCAACTGGAGGCGACTGCCGGATTTGAACCGGCGAATGGAGGATTTGCAGTCCTCTGCCTTACCACTTGGCTAAGTCGCCGCAGAAAAATGGAGCGGAAGACGGGATTCGAACCCGCGACCCTCGGCTTGGCAAGCCGATGCTCTACCACTGAGCCACTTCCGCATAGGTACAACTTAATATTAAATTGTGTTGCCTTGGTGCCACGGGACGGAATCGAACCGCCGACACGAGGATTTTCAGTCCTCTGCTCTACCGACTGAGCTACCGTGGCAAAAATGGCGGAGCTGACGGGACTTGAACCCGCGATCTCCGGCTTGACAGGCCGGCATGTTAACCACTACACCACAGCTCCCTGTTTTCAACTGTTGCCGGCAAGCCCGCCGTGGTGCCGACATCATTAAGTATACAAAATCACAGGTTAAATGTCAATTGGTATTTTACAACATTCATTTTTTTTTTAGCCAAACAACAATATAGAATCCCGCACAAGTTTAGCCGCCAGCAGAGAAGTTATTTGTGACCTGTCCAATATAGGGCATACCTCGACAATATCCATTCCAATCACATTGATGTCCCTTAGCATATGAAGCGCCCTTAAGATTTCCGAAGAACTGCACCCTCCCGGTTCCGGGGTGCCTGTCCCCGGGGCAAAAGCCGGGTCCACCACATCAATATCCAGGGAAATATAGACCGGTAATCCCTTTATTTCATTAATTATATCGTGTAACGGTTCAATTATTTTACCCGGATATATGCAGGTGTTTTCCTTGCCCCATTGATATTCTTCACGGGTGCCGGATCTGATGCCCAGCTGAAAGACTCTCTCCCCTCCTACCAGCTCGGCAATCCTGCGCATTACAGTGGCATGGGAAAACTTTTCGCCTAAGTAATTATCACGAAGATCTGCATGAGCATCAAAATGAAGCACTGCTAAACCGGGGTATGCTTCCGCTGCTTTCTTAACGGCAGGAAGGCTTACCAAATGCTCGCCCCCTAACATTACCGGTTTCTTTCCGTCCCTTAACAAAATCTCCATTGTGTTTTCAATGCATTCTAAACTCTTATTAACATTTCCAAAGGGCAGGGCAATATCTCCTGCGTCGAAATAACACCGTTGCGACAGATCCATTTGCAAATCGAAGCTGAATTCCTCCAGCCCCTCAGACATATTTCTAATTTCAGCCGGGCCGTATCTTGCACCGGGCCGAAAACTAACAGTGAAATCCATGGGAGCACCAATTATGACAAGTGAACAATCATCATAACTATCCCCTGAACCCATGAAACTACCTAATTTTTCCGTAAAACCGGTAAGCACAGAATACCCCCTTTTAACGAGAAAATACAATCTGGAATAGTTAGCCACAAGGAAAAAAGACAGCTGATGTAGAAGAAAAGTATTTAATTGCAGGATATAAAAAAAATAGCTCTGGACAAAACTTCATAGTTATAGTATAAATGTTAGCATCCCCAAATCATTTAATTTAAAGGAGGGGAATTTTATGAATCCGAATAGAATTCCAATCACACTGGAGGTTTTGGAACACCTGCGCACCCATATAATGAACCACGGGGCAGATTTCTGCAATTTCGACATTGAAGTGGCCAAAAGCTTTTCCGGCAGAACTAGCGTTCGGTTTATAGACACTGACAATGGTGTGGTTATAGAGCAGTACTTGCTGGATGATGACGGTGATGATGAAATGTCCGAGGCTGATATTGACCTGCAAATACTCCTTCGCCGCCGCGACCTTCCCTTTTAATAAACGGATTAAAGGCCCCTGCCCGGTAAACCGGCAGGGGCTGTTTTAATCATTTATTGAGATATGCTTGAACAAAGGGTGGTAAAACAAAGGCGCTTTGATGAACACTGGGACTGTACCATTTTGTATCCAATTCCGGTATACTATCAAGCTCTACCGACAAAGGATCATATTTCTTGGAACCCATAGAGAATGTCCAGGCTCCACCGGGATATGTGGGGACCACGCCGTAAAACAAGCGAGTTACTGGAAATAGTTTTGCCAGAGTCTTTTGTACATTTTGGATTAACTCCCGGTTAAAAAAGGGTGATTCAGTCTGAGCAACAAAAAGGCCGTCTTCCTTTAATGCATCGTAAACCTGACGGTAGAATTCTTCACCGAAAAGGCCCGCCGCGGGACCCACCGGGTCCGTTGAATCCACCACAATCATATCATATGTATCTTTGTTTTCCTGCACGTGTTTTATACCGTCCTCGACGCGGACCTCCACCCTTGGGTCGTCAAACCCGGAAGAAAGACTGGGCAAATATTTTTTTGACGCCTCTATTACCTTTTCATCTATCTCGACATGTACAGCTTTTTCCACTTTCTTGTGTTTAATTATCTCTCTAATGGCCCCCCCGTCTCCACCACCTATCACCAGCACTTTGCGCGGATTAGGATGAGTAACCAATCCCACATGGGTTATCATTTCATGATAAACAAATTCATCTCGCTCAGTAGTTTGTATAACATTATCCAGGGTAAGCATACGCCCGAATTCCACAGTATCCAAAACGGCTACCTTTTGGTAATCAGATACTTCATTATACAAAACCTTTTTCACCCTGCAGCTAATACGCAAATCTTTTGTCTGGTCTTCAGTGAACCATACTTCCATTCAATCTCCCTCCCTTAATACCACAACGGTACCGCGGCCAAGGCGCACCCAATGCGTTCAACTCTATGGTCAACGGCACTGATTTTCATATCCACTAAATCCATTCGGCGAGAAACAAATGCTTCCTTGATCATATCCGATACCTTTTTTTCCGCCTCTTCTTTACTACATTTTCCGGAAAATTCCATAATTACTCCGAAAGAATCCTTGGAAAAACCCACTCCCACTGCCGCCGAGATCAAATCCCCAGGAGTCTCACTGATAATGAAACCGTAGGCAGTGGGCACCAAAGACCCCGGTGGAATTACAAGATCGGGGTCATATTCCGCACTGGGCGGTAGTATACTACTGACCCTAATTAAATTAATGTTCCCGATACCACCCTCCAAAAGGGCATTATCAAAAGCAGTTAGGTGGTTGTGCCCCTCAGCTTTAGCAGCCGTAAGAAAAAACTTCTTTGGGGTAGGTAACATGAATAATTCCCCCTTTATCTAATATGACGAATGACAACCAATATTATATCAGACCAAAAACAAAAATAAATAGATGCCATTAGTTTAACCATTAAAAAATTATTAAGTATGAATAATAACCCCTCGCTTATGACATTATACAAACAGTATGTAAATTGAGTTAAAGGAGGTAAACCATGTCCAAAACTGTAATAAGCACCTTTCCCAACAAAGAGGCAGCTGAAAGAGCTGTCAATACGCTGCGCCAGCAAGGCTATGATAAAGAAATTTCTGTCATTGCTAAGGATAACGAAAAACAAAATAATAATGAACCTGACACATTGACCGACGGCACCTCCACCGGTGGTGTACTGGGTGGCCTAGCGGGCCTTGCAGTAGGTGCCGGTGCATTAGCCATTCCCGGTGTCGGCCCCATTATTGCTGCCGGGCCCATTGCCGGACTGCTCTCCGGGGCAGCGGCTGGTGGAATTGCAGGCGGTCTTGTTGACTACGGAATCCCCAAGGAACGCAGTGAATATTACGAGGACAAAGTAAAGCAAGGGCATGCACTGGTCTCTGTGCAAGCTGCACCTGATAAGACTCAAAATGCGGCTGATGTACTGCGCCGCGAAGGAGCACAGGACGTGGAAGTGCACTAGGTCCATATTAAAGACGCCTCAATAAAAGAGGCGTCTTACTTTTCATCCGTTATGCGGCGGTATATCTCTTGATATTCCAAAGCATCCTCCGCTTGCCTGCCTGCTGACTCACATATAATAACCGGGTTCATTTTTCTTTCCTCTATTAACTCGGCCAGGGGTTCAAACGGTGGACCATACCCTTCATCCAACAAAGTACGGTGTCTTTTTTCACCGGCCCCGGTATACTCAACGGGGCTAAAATGGATATGTAAACTATTAAAAGCTTCTTTCGGGATGCAGCTGGCAAACTTGTCCAAGATTAGTTCGAAATCTTCTTTAGCTTTCAATCCGCCCCCCGTTACAGCGTGCAGGTGTCCGAAATCAACGGTGGGAACTACTGAGGGGCCTATGCGGCATAATTCAATTATCTCTTCCACAGTTCCCAGCAGCGAAGCCTTACCCATGGTTTCAGGGGCTAACAATATATCCCCCAGCCCCTTCTCCCTTGCATCGAGCACAATTTCCGACAATGTCTGCACCGCCCGTTCCAACGCCTCTGACCTTTCCATTCCCGAAGGTCCACCGGGGTGAAACACCACCTTTGTAGCACCCATCCACTGTGCAGCCTGCAGAGATTTCATTAAATGCCCCCTGGTCTTCTCCCGTTTTTCCGGGTCAGGCGTGGCCAGGTTTATATAGTAGGGACCGTGAATACTTAACGTTATCCCGTTTTCCCGGGCTGCTTCACCTAGACGCCGGGCGGTCTCTTCCTTTATATTTACTCCCCTGGAACACTGGTACTCATAGGCTGAAAGGCCAATATTCCTAAGCCATCGGGGCATATCCAGGGAAGACTTATAACCCTGCTGGTAAAAAGATTCGGAATTACCGGCCGGACCAAAACTAACCACCACTATTACTCCTCCTGTCTTATATATTCCACCCTTTCCATAACTTCTATCATTCCCTTTGTCTGCCCTTTAAAATCTAACTTTTATTTTTTGACCTGCAATACCCATTAAGGCTATAATTTTTATAAATAAATGTGAATTAGTACCCATTTGCGATAAAGGGGGGATAAGAATAAATACTTTATCCAAACTAACTGCTAAGATAAAAGCAAAAGTAGAAAAAATGGAAGACCCCGAGGAAAATGTTGAAGCGGCCTGGCAAAAACAATTGGAGCTTCTACAAAGGTTAAAGGGAAGCCTGTATAAAATTCGAACAACGCGACTGTATATGGAAGGACAGTTAACACGAATCACCTATGAAAAAAAACAAGCGAAACAACGGGATAACCAATCAATTTACTTGCAAAATAAAAAGATACGGAATTTGCAAAGGGATATTGAGGAATTAAAATCAAAGGAAAATTATCTGAATTCCATACAAAGGGAACTGGAAACCCGCATAGAAGAGTACCGTATCAAAAGGGACATACTTAAAAAGAGGTACTCAGCCGTCAAGTTGCTAGAAGGGAAAAAGAAAAGTAAATTGGATACCAACGGTGATGCCCTCAAAGCTAAGCATCACCTAGAAAAGTTGAATGAAACCGTGCTGGAATTGGAAGCCGGAGCAGCAGCCATAGATGAATTAGTTAAAGATGGTTTTTTTGATAATTGAATACAAACACACGGGATAAAGCCTCTGCCTGATTGGATTCAGGTAAGGGGCTTTTTTTAGTACCCCATGCCGCAGGCGCGGGACTATAATTTTCAAGTTCAATTTCGCAACCGGCAAATTTCAATTTAGGAAGGAATATACAGTTTATTCCAGAATTTGTTATTTATAAAAGTTAAGGCATGGGGTGATAACGTGAGAAATAGGAAATTTACCGGCTTTCTTATCATCTATATTTTAACTGCCTGGCTGATGATGCCGGTTAAAGGTGAAAACAATGTAGATATAAACACCGTTATTCAACCAAAGAAGGATTTCCCGGGAATCGTATATGCCCACCCTCAACCCTGCAGAACACTGGACCCCGCCCTGGCCAGAGATGATGGTTCCGCATTGTTGATATCCAATATATATGAAGGATTGGTCAAGTTTTCCGAAGACAGTACCGGGATTGAACCCTGTTTGGCGAAAAGCTGGGAAATTTCCCAAGACGGCCTGGAGTGGACTTTTTTCCTGCAACGGGGAGTCTTGTTTCACGACGGGACGCCCTTTAACGCCCGGTCCGTTAAATTCAACGTGGAGCGTCAATTGAATAACGACTATAATATGATTTATGCAAAGTTCGTCTACGGTCCTGTAAAAGCCGTAGAGGTAGTGAATGCCTATACCGTTAAATTTATTTTGAAATATCCCTATACCCCGTTTTTAAACAACCTGGCGATGCCCTTTGCCGCACCGGTGGTGAGCCCGGCAGCAGTGGAGAAATACGGCGCTGATATGGGAAAAAATGCTGTGGGAACCGGCCCCTTTAAATTGTATAACTGGGAGAACAATACAATTAAATTAACCCGAAACCCCACATACTGGGGGGAGGTCCCACAATGTGAAGCCATTACCTTTCGTTATGTGCCAGAAGAAGAGAAACGGGTCAAACTATTGAGGGAAGGGAAAATTGACTTGGCATCACATATCACCCCTGAAAAAGCACAAAATCTAAAAACCGAGGGGTTCAGTACACATCAAACCTCCAGTCTAGATATTAGCTATTTAGGACTGTATATCAACAAACCACCCTTTTCCTACCATGCTGCACGAAAAGCGGTAAACCTGGCATTGGACCGAGAAATGTTAGTAAAACAAGTATTAAAGGGCCGGGGGGTGCCTGCATCATCCTACCTGCCCCCCCGAATGACCGGTTATGATTCGGCGGTGGAAGAACATGATATTAACAAAGCCAAAGAACTCATTAACACCCTTTCGCTGGAAAACAAAACCATAACAATAATAACCTATTCAGGAACCAGACCCTATAACCCAGCAGGGGGAAAAATATTGGCCCGGGCAATAGCAGATCAACTGGAGAAAATCGGACTGCAAACCGAAATAACGGTATATGAATGGGAAGAATACAAACAAGCCCTCGCCCGCCAAGAAGGGAATGCTTATCTTTATGGCTGGATAAGTGACAACGGTGACCCGGATAACTTCTTATACCCGTCTTTTGCCAGCGCGCATATTGAAACCGGTCTTAATGCCAGCCATTTTGCTAATCAAGAAGTGGACACACTGCTCCTCACCGCCCAGCGAACACAAGAACCACAGGCAAGAAGGGAATTATACCAAAAATCACTGCAAATACTGGAAAATGAAATCCCTTGGGCTGCATTAAATCACAGCCTGCGTATTGTGGCAACCGCTCCCGGACTTTCCAGCTTTAACCCCCATCCCACGGGCTGGGACCGCCTGGCCACCGTAAAAAGTTAGCAATAATTTTTCCTAGAAGTTCCATTAATAGTTAATATGCCTTCGACGCATAATACAGGATGTGTAATATAAAATACTCCAAGGAGGTATACCAGTGGATCAAATCTATCAACTACAGCAACAAATTCAAAGAATGCGCCAGGAAATTAATAACATTGTTCAAATGACAAACCAGCTTCAGCAAGCTGAACAAAACAATGCAGCCAATCTTTCCAGGTTGCAGCAACATGAAAGCACTGCATCTCAACAACTGCAGCGCATTCAACAAATGTGCAACCAGGTAAGCCAGGACCTGGGTCAGGTAAGCAATATTACTCAACAAATTACGTCCGGAGCAATTTCCACAATGGGCATGCAACCCACCACGGGATTTGGTACTTACGGGCGCACCATCGGCGGTTTTAATCAGTACACCACGCAACAACCGGGTACCATCGGAGGCTACGGTCAAATCACCACAGGACAGCAGCCGGCAACCTACGGAAGCTATGCACAGTATACTCCCACTACGTATTCCGGCTATAGCCAAACGGGTACGGGTTTTGGTAACCAATTCTCAAATTTCAATCAACCGTTCACCCCTGGGTACAATCAAGGTGGTTACTTCACCAGTTCCCTGGCCTACAGCCCAACCTTCAACCAGAACAACTTGCAACAACAAAACCAACAAAACCTGCGGCAGTTCCAACAAAATCAAGCCTTAAGTCAACAGCAAAATCAAATTAATCAACAAAGATACTCAATTCCCAGTGAGTACGGATACCAGTAAAAAGCCTTAAGGACCCGCAAAAAAGCGGGTCCTTTTTTATAATTGATAACAAGGTACCATGGTAAACAAATAACACCAGTTTTAGACAAATTTAATCTATTAACATTTTATGGCTAATTATTTATAATATGGTAAAGAGGGCAATACAAAGGAGGTGTGTTTTTGGCTAAAGTGCTGAAAGAAGGTGCCTCATTTAGCCAACGGGATGTATTGGATGTACTGTCTGAATTCTCTTCCTTCAAGGATCGTGTAAAAAAAAAATTCGGCGACCTGGCAAAGGAATTGGAAGGAAAGGCCAATGAGCATGATTTATGGGTAAACCTGTACCTTATTTCCTCGGATTACGCCGAAGAACATTTTAACAAAAAGCAAAAACAAGATAACGTACAAAAAGTGTCCTAACCAGACCCCGCATAAATGATTTTCGCTGAACTCTTATTTCCCTTTCTCCCAACTAAAATCAATATCGATAGTTTCTTTAAACCGGTCACCTTCAAATTGTGACCGGTAATAATTTTTCACCTTCTGCCCCACCTTTTTACACAGGAAATAATTAATGCACCCTGCTATCCCTGCCCCGGCCACCGGAATAATCCTCACCGCCACCCTGGGGGTACTTCTGATGCCCAGGGACACTAATATTTTCTGGACAATGCTAACAGCTGCCTGGTTTCCCATCTGTGCCACGGTCACCTTACTGACGGTTTTACTTAACGTATCTGATCCCACAGCCGCTGCGAAAACCCACACGGCCTCTTTTGACATTCTCTGAACCGGACTTCGCCCGTTGATTATCCCCACTTCCATAATCATCCGCATCATGAAGTAGGATATCAAAGATATATCCAGGGCAATACCCCCCACAAGGGTAACCAGGGTACCTATGACAGGGAAAACGGCAGGCAGGGTGGTTAATACCCCGCTAATGGCGCATGACAGACTCCGTTCCTTGATGATTAACTCACAAAGCTCATCATCATTTAAATTTGGATTTTCAAGCTTTAAGGTGCGAACTTTTCTCTCTGCATCTGCCGGATTTATGAACCTTAAGGGATTGAACAACAAAAAATCCCCCCGCCCCTTTTAACTTTTATTTAATTATAGCCTTTTTGTGACATTTTGTAATCAACCCCTTTAAGCTTGTTTTTTTACAAAATATCTTTCCTTCACTTCCCCTTGAATAATCAATGTTCAGGATATAAAATATTTATAGAAGAAGTTTAGCGGGGGCGTAGCTCAGCTGGGAGAGCGTCTGGTTCGCATTCAGAAGGTTCGTGGGTTCGAGTCCCATCGCCTCCACCAGGATAACAGGGAGTTCCGGCATCTGATAAGATGCCGGAACTCCTTGTTATACGCGGGCAAAACCCATCTTCTTTTTCCTTTTCTTATCTGTCATTCTTGGGCAGGTTCTCTGCAATTTTTCCTGCCAGATTAGCAAGGGTCAGTGTCTGCAACCAAACTTTACCGGGTCCCATGGGGGCAAACCCCACATACCCCCCTTTTCTGCCCGCCTCAAAAAAAGTTCAGGGTTAACGGTTCCCCGGCGAACACTCTCCCCAAAGACTTAAAAAGACCACCCTTCAAGTTACTGTCCATCTTCACATCTCCACGCATCCATACCATGGCGCCCTTTTCGGTGAAAACCCTTTCCCCGGGATCAAGCTTGATTTCCAGCGCTTGCATAACCGTACCGTTAATTGTATATTGCATTTTACTACCTCCGGTTTATTATTGCTTTCTCCATTGACAAGAATAATTTTTGACAGAAAAGAACCTTTATCCTTTATGCATTTTCCTTTTTTTCGATAAATATCCCCTAATCTTTACCCTTAAATAATCATTTTTTATCCATAAATATTGACTCCCGGGCACAAACTAATATAATTAACCTAGCACTAATTTTTAAAAAATATAATCTTTACTTGGGGAGCTCATGTTATGGGCTGAGAAAGGGCTTTAAGCACCTGACCCTTGAACCTGACCGGGGTAATGCCCGCGTAGGAAAGGTTTTAAAGAATAGAAGTGCACCTTACCTACTGGGTGCACTTTTTTTACTCTTCCGCAAATTAGCAAATTTTATTGGAGGTTGTTGAAAAGAGGTGTAGACATTGAAAATTGCTATTTTGAGCGGAGGCGACATCAATAATAAAGAGTGGCTGTCCGGAATGCTTAAAGGGGTCCACCGTATTATTTGTGTCGATGGAGGTTCAAGGTATGCATCCCTCCTGGGAATAGTCCCGTACATGATAGTTGGTGACCTGGATTCCATTGACCCAAAGGACCTGGACTACTTTTCCGGGTTAGGGGTAATTATAAAAAAATACGCACCGGAAAAAGACGATACCGATACAGCACTGGCCCTAAATGAAGCATTGACGCAAAAACCGGCTGAAATTTTGGTTTTGGGAGCCTCGGGCACCCGGCTTGACCATACACTGGCCAACATTCACCTTTTGCGCAACGCCGCGGAAAGCGGAGTGCCGGTAAGGTTTATAGATGAGTACAACGAGGTTAGTATTGTTATGCCCGGTGAAAGCAGATTTATTGAGGGGAATCCCGGAGATTTATTTTCCCTGCTTCCCCTTACCACGGAAGTAAGGGGTGTAAATGTCCGGGGCGCCCGTTGGCCGCTGGAAGATGCGGTTTTTACCGTAGGTGATCCCTATGGAGTAAGCAACCGTCTGGAAGGCTCAAGGGCCAGCGTTTCTATAAAAACCGGCATATTGTTGCTAATAAGGACATATGAACATACGCGATAATCAAAAGGTGGGTTTATACCCGAATGTTTTCCTGGAATAAAAGAGTTACAGCTCCCCTGTTTTTTGTATTTTGTGTTTTCTTGCTTTGGCAAGCTATAATATACATTTCCCAAATACCCGCGTGGCTGCTTCCTTCACCAGCCAGGGTAGCGGCCACATTTTGGGATGTCTTGCCATTATTAATTTATCATTCCCAAAACACCCTGCTGGCTGCCGGCAGCGGATTGCTTGCAGCGGTAATATTAGCCCTGGGCCTGGGGATAATTATGGACTTTTCGCCCTGGGTCAAGCAGGGAATTTACCCGCTTATTGTTTTATCCCAAACCATACCCATCATTTCCATTGCCCCCCTACTTATTATCTGGCTGGGGTTCGGTCTTTTACCTAAAATGGTAGTGGTAGCGCTGGTATGCTTTTTTCCCGTTGCCGTTAGCACGGTGGAGGGCATGAATGCAGCGGACCCCGATATGGTTAACCTGTTACGGGTCATGGGTTCCTCTCGCTGGCAAATTATAAAACTTGTCCGCTTTCCGGCTGCCCTGCCTTCCTTCTTTGCCGGCCTGAAGATAGCGGGTACTTATGCCGTAATGGGCGCAATTATCGGAGAATGGTTGGGAGCAACAAAGGGTCTGGGGGTTTTTATGACCAGAGCGTCCTACGCTTATCAATTGGATAAAGTATTAGCAGCCATTATTATAATTTCACTGGTCAGCCTGTTGATCTTTGGTTTAATTGAGCTGGTGGCACGGGTGATTATGCCGTGGTACTATAAAGAAAGGGGAAATAATTAATGTCGAAAAAATGTGTTGTGCTTGTTGTTCTAATGTTATCAGTACTTGTGGCGGGCTGTTCATCCGGGGGTGATTCACCCGGTGACACGGCAAGTAATTCACAACCCGTTACTGTAATGCTGGACTGGGTACCGAATACAAACCACACAGGACTGTACGTAGCATTGGAGAAAGGTTGGTATGAAGAGGAAGGACTACAGGTTGAAATTGTGCAACCCACGGAAGGGGGAACTCCCCAACTGGTGGCAACGGGTAAAGCCCAATTCGGAATAGGGTACCAGGAAGATATTACCCAGGCCAGAGCCAATGAAGTTCCGGTGGTTTCCATTGCAGCAGTGATTCAACATAATACTTCAGGGTTTGCATCTAAAAAGGAAGACCATATCACAAGGCCCAAGGAAATGGAAGGAAAACGATACGGTGGCTGGGGTTCCCCCACTGAAGAAGCTGTTTTAAAAGCCGTGGTGGAAGGCGACGGCGGGGACTTTTCCAAGGTAGGAATTATAGATATAGGTACGGCTGATTTCTTTACCGCCATCGAGCGGGATGTGGATTTTGCCTGGATTTATTACGGTTGGACAGGTATAGAAGCAGAACTTAGGGGATTGGATTTAAATTTCCTGGAACTACGTGAATTTGATCCTGCATTGGATTATTATACCCCGGTCTTAATTACCAACGAAGAAATGATTGCCGATAACCCTGAAACGGTGAAAAAATTTACCCGGGCAACCTCCCGGGGATACCAATTTGCCATTGAAAACCCTGAAGAGGCAGCCGGAATGCTACTTAAGCACGCCCCTGAACTGGATAAGGAGTTAGTGTTGGCCAGTCAAAAATATTTAAGTTCCCGGTACCAGGATGATGCTGAACGCTGGGGTTTACAAAAAGAGGAAGTATGGGAGAGATATGCCCGGTGGATGTACCAGCGGGAATTAATTCCCCGCATGATTGATTCCAAGGCGGCATTTACCAATGAATTCTTACCGGAATAAGAACGGGGAGTTTTTATGCCAGAAATAGTGCTCCGGGACATACAAAAATCATTTACCGTTGACGGTGAAAAAATGCAGGTGCTCAATGGAATAACCCTGCATGTTAATTCCGAAGAATTTGTTAGTTTAATAGGGCCCAGCGGCTGCGGCAAAAGTACTCTGTTTAACATTATATGTGGCTTGCTTGAACCCGACAGCGGTGAAGTTACCCTGGGAAACGAGGAAAAACTTACGGCAAAGGAAATAATATCTTACATGCCTCAAAAGGACCTCCTGCTACCCTGGCGCTCTGTATTAGACAATGTAATATTGGCCCGGGAAATAACCGGCGAAAACAAAGAAACAGCAAAAAAACAGGCTGTTCGGTTACTGCCGCTATTCGGATTGGAGGGGTTCGAGAACTGCTACCCCTCCGAACTCTCCGGCGGCATGCGCCAGCGGGCTGCTTTAATGAGGACAATGCTTGCCCGTAAAAGGTTATTACTATTGGATGAGCCCTTTGGCGCGTTAGATGCCATAACCAGAACCGACATGCAAAGATGGCTTTTGGAAGTTTGGAGCAAATTTAAACAAGCCATACTGCTGGTGACACATGACATTGACGAAGCCATTTTCCTTTCCGACCGTGTTTATGTGCTCACCGCACGCCCGGCACGAATCTGTCTGGAAACGAGTATTGACCTGCCACGCCCCCGCCGGGCTGCAGTTGTAACTACACCGGACTTTTTAGCTCTCAAGAAAATGATTATGAATGCATTATCAGTGGGGTAATTAAAGTTTTTCCCCCACAAGCCTGCGCAGGTTGCGGGCAAACCGCCGGTCATCTTCACCGGTACGCTTGCGCGGACCCCGGGTGCGGTTACCGCTCCTGCGCATCTTGGCCTTTAATTCCCGTTCTTCCAAAAGAAAATCCATAGTCTCCGCCCGGAATACTTTACCCGAAGGGGCCAATGCAAAAGCACCCTTTCCCAACACCAGGGCGGCAAGCCCCCAATCCTGGGTGACGATTATATCCCCCTTTGCCGTCATATTAATGACGGCAATGTCGGTTTCCTGGGGATTACTCCCCACCATAGTATGGTGATGGGAAATGATATTATGATTAAAACTTGATACGGTGTGTAACGGTATTTCATTTTCCCGGGCAATTTCTTTACAAGTTTTCAATACATTCTTCGGGCAGGCATCCGCATCAATAATAATCTTCATGTTTAAAAACTCCTGTTAACCGTTTATCGCATTGATTTAATGCTCTTGTCTGATCGTTTTAAACTTCATAAAAGGCCAGCCCCACCAACCCCGGGCCGGTGTGGACCACTATACCCGGACCTACTTCCCTTAAAATGGACTCCTTAATAGTAATATCCTGCATGCCTTTTATTCCTTCGCATTTTATAAAATCCGATCCATTTAACCACAAAAAAAGGAGAGGCACTATTTTATTATAATGCCACTCCTAGTATTTTTGTCTTTGTAGTTAATCTAACCGGGTACCCTGCGAAGCTATTCTATGGCACTAACAATTTCCTGCTTTAGTCCAATATACTTTTGCAGCCATTTTTTTCTTTCATTCCTCAGGGCTGACACCATATTCTCGTAATCGGCGGGCTCATAATAAGAAGCCGGTTCATAAACCGTGGCATCCATTTCCGGAATGGAGGAGGGTATCATATACCCCCAGTGGTCATCTTTCTTCCATTCAATATCTCCTTTAGCAATATGCTTAAGGATATTTGTGGAAGCTTGAATACTGATTTTAATTCCGGGGCGCACCCCTCCCATACCCACACTACCGGTATTAAGGAGATAGCACTCTATATCGGAATTTGCCTTTAATATCTCCAACAGCCGGTTCCCTTCTTCAGCCTCGGCACCCATTATAAACGGGTTGGTGCCCACCTCTCGCTTGGACTGTCCCGCCTTGGTGGGGTCGCCCGCTGAAGTTTCTATGGACTCTCCCAGCATAAAAAATGCTGCAGCCTGACAAGCATTTAGCTTAGCTACAGGGGGAACAATTTTATCATGCCGGGTAATGAATATTAACCGGTGTGCTTTATCCAGGTCAATCCTTTGATCCACCCCTTGGACATCTTCTCTTCTGATGACACCACGCCCGTTAGACGTTAGTTCACTGTTATTAAAATCTATTGTACCGTCATCATTCACCTTTACATTTTCAAAAATAGCATCCGGACATTTGGCAGCATTATATAATACCCTCTGGGATTCATCCAAACCTTCGGTCTTTATATAAAAGCCGTTCTCAGTACCGTAACAATACCCCTCAGGTGTCATCATTACCACATCATCCTGCCTGATAATTGCCTGCTCCGGGCGGCTCATAACTCGCTTCGCTCAGACAAGATTCGCCGCTGATCCTCCGCTCCGTTCGCTCTTTGACCCATTCCCAGTCGTGCACAATAGGCAGCACCGCAACGGCAAAGCTACCAAGACCTTGTTCCGACAGGTACCATGCCGTTGCCGTCTCTCGCTCCGGGTGCTGCCCGCTCCTTTACCCGCTATTTGCTGTATATAAAACGCACTTAGCCACTTTTTCATCCTTCTGCTGGTACCACAGTATGGCGGCATCGGCGTCTATCGTATTGTCACTAATCCGACACTTTATCGTCGTCCCGGTGACAGAAACAGCAGTGAAAAGATGGCATAATCTATTTAAGATCCCTCAAGGTTTCTTAACCCGGTCCCCGGATGCCCCTCCGGCATTCCGGTACATACTTAAAAGCAATGAACCGGCACTTGTAAAAAGTGCCGGTTCATTGCTTTCTTCACCCTTTAAACTTCAATTCCAAAGTCACGGACAGTAAATACCGGATCAACCTCTATTCCCATTTGTTCAATTTTTTCTCTGCCGCCCTCCATCCTGTCCACCAGGGGAACAACCTTAACTACCTTGCCGCCCTCATTATTAACCGCTTCTATTGCCTTTATTGATGACCCGCCGGTGGTTATAACATCTTCTACAATAACCACCCTGTCCCCCGGCAATAATTTCGGCCCTTCGATGAGCCTTTGACTGCCGTGTTTCTTAACTTCTTTCCGGACAATAAAGGTTTTAATATCCAGGCCCATGGGGTAAGCAAGGGCGGCAACGGCTCCTACAATGGGATCTGCTCCGATGGTAAGTCCTCCCAGAGCTTGAATATCATCATTCTTTACCTTATGTATAATGATTTTTGCCAGTAAACAAGCTCCTTTAGGGTATAATGTCACCTGTTTCCCATCAAAATAATAGCTGCTGGTCTTGCCCGAGGTTAAGGTAAAATTTCCAAACTGCAGCGCCCTCTCTTTTAAGAAGCCCAGCAACTCCTTCAGATCCTGTTCCGGATCGGATTTAAAAAAATTTACTTTGGTCATTTATTTCACTCCTTAGCATTCATGACATTGGGTGGGGATACCCAAAAGGATTCTTACATATATATTCCATTATGTCAAACAGTTTATGAATTAGCCTTGCCAGCTTGCCACTAAATGCTAGCTCAGGTACAATAAGGGCAAATTACGCTACAAGAAAGGAGATCGTTTAATGCACTGGGAAACCAAAGGACCGAAAAATACCGACAGCACCATTAAACTAGCCCTGGAAAGGGCACGGGAATTAGGCATAAAACACATAGTTGTGGCATCCAGCACCGGAAGGACAGCCTTGAATGTCGCCGGAGTCGCGGGGGATTTTAATGTTAATTGCATCAGTTACCACATTGGTTTTGACGGGCCCGGCAAAGACCGTATGCCCGCCGAAGCGAGAACTCAACTGAAGGATAAAGGTGTTAAAGTATTGACCACCACGCATCTTCTCGCCGGCGTTGACCGTGCTGTTCGCAATAAATTCGGAGGTGTTTATCCTTCCGAAATAATGGCCCAGACCTTGCGCATGCTGGGGCAAGGCGTGAAAGTCTGTGTGGAAATTTCCGGCATGGCGCTGGACGCCGGGCTCATCCCCCAGGGGGAAGAGGTAATTGCCATAGCAGGATCCGGTAAAGGTGCGGATACAGCGGTGGTTATAGTCCCTGCCCATTCTAACCATTTCTTTGACACCAAGGTAAAGGAAATCATTTGTAAACCCAGGGATTTCTAATGCTTTCAAACATTTAAATGAAATCACATGGTAGATTCAGTACAACGGCGTTGAATATAGTTAAAAAATTCTATCAAATAGAAGGTAACAATGGCATAAGATAGAAAAAAGCATATACTACCTATTTTGCAAGGAGGTTATTATGGGAAAAAAGATAACGCTTTCTGTAATCAAAGCAGATATTGGCGGTTTCGTGGGACATTCCAGTGTACACCCGGATGTACTGGAAAAGGCCCGCGGCATGATCTCGGGTCACCCCCTGCTGATAGACTCTTATGTCACCCACGTCGGTGATGACGTTAACCTAATCATGACCCATGAACACGGTCGCAACCACGGGGAAATACACCAGCTGGCGTGGGATACATTTCTTGCCTGTACCGAAGTGGCCAAGCGTTTAAAGCTGTACGGAGCAGGACAGGACCTCCTTTCCGATGCCTTTTCAGGGAATATTAAGGGCATGGGTCCCGGAGTGGCGGAAATGGAATTTGAGGAACGCAAAAGCGAGCCGGTTGTGATTTTCATGGCAGACAAAACCGAGCCGGGTGCCTGGAACTTACCCCTGTATAAAATGTTCGCGGATCCCTTTAATACAGCCGGGTTGGTAATTGATCCCTCCATGCACAACGGTTTTAACTTTGAAGTCCGTGATTTGATAAAAAACCGTAAAGTCACCTTTTCCTGCCCGGAAGATATTTATGACATGCTTGTGTTCATAGGCGCCCCCGGCAGGTTCTGCATCAAGCGTGTTTTCCACCGGGATAGTGGCGATATCTGCGCCGCCAGCAGTACTCAACGCCTGAATCTAATGGCCGGGCGCTATGTCGGTAAGGATGATCCGGTTCTTATTGTGCGCTGTCAAAGCGGTTTTCCGGCTTTGGGTGAGGTATTGGAGCCCTTCGCCAACCCCCACCTGGTATCGGGTTGGATGCGGGGGTCCCACTCAGGACCGTTAATGCCGGTGGGAACGAACCAGTGCAATCCCACACGGTTTGACGGCCCTCCCCGGGTTATAGCACTGGGATTTCAGCTGGCAGAAGGCAAGCTAAACGGCCCTCAGGATTTCTTTGCTGATGTATCCTTTGATAAAGCCAGGGAGAAAGCAAATGAGATTGCCCACTACTTGCGCGGCCTCGGCCCCTTTGAGCCGCACCGGCTGCACCTGGACGAAATGGAGTATACAACACTGCCCCAGGTTTCAGAAAAACTCAAGTCAAAATTTCAAGATCTTCGCAAATCAAAAAATTAGGCAACTGAATAATAAGCGCACCAGCCAGAGGGATATTCCCTCTGGCTGGTGCTATTGATACCCGGTACTTAAGTTATTCACGGCGACTCCGCTCTAAAGTTGGTGCACACAGGGACGGTTCTATTGTGCTACCTTTCCTACCTTGAAAAAACTACTTTATTAAGTTACTTTTAGTGCGCGGGCGCCCCGGTGGTTTCCTCCGTTCGCTCCGCAATTATTCTCGTACAGCGGGTAAGTATCTCCCGGAAAGCCGCTTGCCACAGACTGCTTGCCTACTTCTGCACGCCCTTTCAGGGTCATGGCTTTCGGGATTTGACGGGCTGCGCGCCGCTACTCAGTGCTCCGCTCTCTCCGGAAATCACCGGGTCACCCTAGAGTGACTTGTTGAAATTGGGGTCAGACCCTTAACTTATTAACTTATTTCATCCTTCTGCGGGTGCCGCCATGCGGCGGCATATACGTCTACTTTAGAATTTTGTCTTCTTCCAGGTCCATAACATTTGCCTCGGCAAATGTAGCCATTTCATTTAGTATTCTACAACCGGCGTCCACCAGATGCATACCCAGCACTGCACCGGTTCCTTCGCCCAGGCGCATATCCATGTATAACATGGGCCTTAATCCCAGGTGTTCCAGCATCAGTTTGTGCCCGGCCTCGGCGGACAAGTGCGCGGCTATCATATATTCTTTACATTTTGGTTCAATGGCCGCAGCCACCATGGCCGCTGCTGTGGAAATAAACCCGTCTATTATAACAGGTATCCTGCCGGCAGCCGCCCCTAGGATAACCCCTGTCAATCCGGCTATTTCCAGCCCCCCCACCTTAAACAAAACATCCAACCCGTCCGAAGGGTCTGGTTTGTTAACCACCAGCGCCTGGGCAATGGCTTTGCTTTTTTTAGCCATCACCTCGTCATTTACCAGAGTTCCCCTCCCGGTAACCTCTTCCGCCGTATAGTGCCCCAGGGCGGCCAGAATAGCGCTGCTGGGGGTGGTATTGCCTATTCCCATATCACCGGGCGCTACAATGGTGGCACCCCGGTTAATTTCCTCGGTTACCATTTCAATACCCACTTCTATTGCCTGCACCGCTTCCTCCCGGGTCATGGCCGGGCCCTTTGCTATATTTGCCGTACCGGGGCGTACTTTGCGTGAAACCACCCCGGTGGTTTCCACCGGTCCCCCGGCAACACCTACATCAACCACAACCAATCTTGCTCCCGCCTGTCGTGCCAGTACGCCTATCCCGGCAATACCACGGATAAAGTTAGGAAGCATCTGTCTGGTTATTTCTTGGGGAGCAACACTAACCCCCTCTTCAACCACCCCGTGGTCTCCGGCCATAACTATTACTGATTTTCCTCCTATTACAGGTTTTGTATTGCCTGTAATACCCGCCATTTTTTCCGCCAGTTCCTCCAGCATTCCCAGGCTGCCCGGTGGTTTGATTAAGTTATCCAACCTTTCCCTGGCGGCTTCCATGGCCCCCTTATCCAGGTTTTCAATTGATTGTAATGTCTTAGTGAGTAATTCCATTTTAATTTTACCTCCCTTTGAACATTATAAAGTCCACGACCCATAAGGCCGTGGACTTTTCCATCATCCACAGGATACCCCTTTCATTAAGGGCTTTCCCCAAGCAGGCAGGTCTCCTGGCTTACGGGCAACGCACTTCACCGCCTTCCCATAGGGATCCTGCAATAATCAGGTCCGTACAGTGGCTTAAAGGTAAGCACTTCCCGTTTACAGTGGCGGGACCGCTCAGGAATTTCACCTGATTCCCTATTCTCCCCCCCGGGGCACCTGCTTGTCATATAAAACTAGATATATTTCTAACTTCTCTTTAAAGGGATGATTTTCCTGCCTCTCAAATCAATTTTTTATCGCCGTGCAAAACGGTTTACATCCACTCCCCGCCGCTGCATCCACTCAGCAGTAAATCCAGTTATAACCATTGGCTTTGTTTTCATTAGGTTTACTGATCCCACACCCAGAGCCATCATTATGGTTCGCAAGTCAAGCTTCATACCTTCAATATAATCCACCAGGCCCGGGACGCCGTTTTTAGTTAATACAAGCAAAAAGGGCTTTGCTAACCCCACCATACCTACCCCTGCCACCAGCGCTTTGGCCACATCCCCCGGTGAACGAACACCGCCGGAAGCTATTATTTCCGCATCTCCGGCTGCTGCAAGGGCCTCCAACAAAGACGCCGCTGTGGGTATACCCCAATTTAGAAGGGGGCCTTCGCTCTTACCCTGCCGCCCTCTTTCTATAGCTGCAAAGTTAGTGCCGCCCCGGCCACCTATATCAATGTATTTTACTCCGGCGCCCGTAAGGGATCTGACAGTTTCGCCGCTTATTCCGAACCCTACTTCCTTCACAATCACCGGCACCGGCAGTTTATCCACAAGGTAGGCGATATTGTCAATGATACCTCGAAAATCCACATCTCCCTCGGCCATGCTAAGTTCCTGGGCGGCATTCAAGTACAACTGAATGCCGTCAGCCCGGAGCATTTCCACCGCCCGCAGAGCATCATCGTAACTGCACCCGGCATTCAAGTTGGCCAGTATCACCCCACCGGAGTTTTTTTCCCTGACCACTGCATATGTATCACTAACCCCGGAATCTTCAAGGGCGGCTCGCTGTGAACCTACAGCCATGGCAATACCCGTTACAGAAGCCGCCTCGGCCAGTCCGGCATTTATCTCCTTGACCTCCGGGTGACCACCGGTCATAGCATTAATTAAAAGAGGAGCGCTTAAATTTTTTCCCATAAAAGAACAAGTGCAATCCACCCGCTCCAACTTTAAGTCCGGCACCGCTTCCGGAATTAATGTAATATCACTGAAACCTGCCTGTCCCGAATCCACCTGTTGTAATGCGTGCTTCACATGGTCAATTTTCCTTTTGGGCCTTATAATTGCCAACGCCTCCTGTCAACCTTCTACTTGGCTGTTCTGTCAAAATACACATTTTTGCTGGTTGCGGAAATAGGAATGGCCACAACAATAGACCCCTTTACCAGGCCCAGTTTCCTGGCTACCACTGCCGGCCGGTACATCACTCTGCTATCGGCATTTAAGATTCCCGCTGTCTTGGCAGCAGATCCCAAGGCTATACCCACATCAAGAACCCTCCAGGCACAAAGCGGCCCCTCAAATTCAGGTCCCTCACTACTTTTTAAATCAACACACCGGGCATACCCACAAGCCCCGCAATCAATACCCAGAGGTTTATTTTCCTTCAAGGTTATAAAAATAAGAGCATCCGATTTTCTAACGCTTTCAGCATCACGGTCAAAGTGTTTCTTACCTGTATCTCGCCCGAATTTTTCCATCTCACTGGCAAGTTTTTGTAGCTCATCTCCGGTCATTATTTGGATATCCACAAAATCTTGGCCCAGGCATTTCGGTGCTGTTTTAGCGGAAACAGCCATCAACTCGGCAATTGTCTTCATAATATCGCTCATTTTTACTCCTCCGACGTTGGAAATAATAACCTTGAGCAATATTATCACCGTCAATATTGATAGTCAAGTTCTACATTAAGCCCCCTTATAGCAGGAAATAATTAAAAAGATAATAATAGAATAACATAAAAGGAGGTGTGGCATTAAAAATGAACCTACCGTTATTGGCACTGGTCAGGCAACAATTCCCGGCCCGGCGGGTAAAGGACATCAAGAAAGAGGTAATGAACCAACTGGATGAAGCCGGAATATTTAACCGCATCCATGCCGGCCAAAAAATAGGTATTACAGCCGGCAGCCGGGGTATTACGAATATAGTGGAAATATTGAACACCGTGGTAGAAGCCGTGAAAAGGGCCGGTGCTCACCCCTTTATAATTCCTGCCATGGGCAGCCACGGTGGAGGCACTCCCGAGGGCCAAGGGGCTATCCTAAACGGTCTGGGGATAAATTCCAAAAACCTGGGAGCAGAAGTAATTACCAATATTGATACAGTTCTTCTGGGACATCTGGAAAATGAGACCCCATTCTATATCAATAAAGCGGCCATGGACTGCAACGGTATAATAGTGGTAAACAGGGTAAAGCCGCATACATCTTTCCACGGCCCTATAGAAAGCGGCATTCACAAAATGATTGCTGTGGGCCTGGGGGGACCTACCGGTGCCGAAGCAATTCACAAGGCCGGAGCCGAAGCTTTACCCGGTATAATACCGGCAATTGCCCGGGAAATTATGAAACATATCAATATGATTACAGGACTGGCTATTATAGAAAACGCTTATGAGGAAACGCAGGCAATAGTACCTGTTTCCCCTGAAGAAATGGATGCAAAGGAGAGACTCTTGCTTGAGAAGGCCCGGAAAGCGATGCCCTCGCTCCCACTGGAGGATATAGATTTATTAATTGTTGACCAAATGGGGAAAAATTTCAGCGGCACCGGAATGGATACCAACATTTTGGGAAGGCTGCGCATCCAGGGTTTACCTGAACCCCAAAAACCACGCATAAAGCGAGTTGCCGTTTTAGATTTAAGTACGGAAACCAACGGGAATGCCAACGGTATCGGTCTCGCTGATTTCACCACCCGTAGACTGGTAAATAAAATCGACTTCGCCGTTACATATAAAAATAACCTGACATCAACCTTTACCCAACGGGCCATGCTGCCCATTACACTGGAAAATGACAGGGA
>JAALLO010000073.1_pt1 | contig 28734 bp, 11 predicted proteins | sample 7245941 | NCBI WGS metagenome assembly JAALLO01 (sample SAMN13049198, study PRJNA578106) | oil field metagenome | isolation source: filtered produced water from oil reservoir A2 | place: USA:offshore Texas | collected 2016 | reverse complement strand
ATTAACCCCGAAGAAGGTAAAGTCATCCTGAAAGAAATTACAATGGATGAGGAAAAATTAAAGAACATCAACAAAATTTATATCACCGCCTGCGGCACTGCTTATCACGCCGGCCTGGTGGGTAAATACATTATGGAGAAAATGGCGCGGATTCCGGTGGAGGTGGATATTGCCTCGGAACTGCGTTACCGCAACCCCATAATGGATTCCAATACCCTGGTTGTGGTAATCAGCCAGAGCGGCGAAACCGCCGATACCCTGGCCGCCATGCGGGAAGCTAAAAGAAATAGAGCCTGGACGCTGGCTGTAACCAATGTGGTGGACAGTTCCATTGCCAGGGAAGCTGACGACGTACTCTATACCTGGGCGGGTCCAGAAATAGCGGTGGCTTCCACCAAAGCATACACCACCCAGTTAATTGCCATGTACCTGCTGGGACTGTACCTGTCGGAAAAACGTGGTACCCGCAATAATGAAGAGGCCAAAGAAATCCTCTTTGGCCTGCGGGACCTGTCGGATAAAATTGAAGAAATACTAAACAACGGTAACGTTATCAAAGAATTTGCCGCCAAATACTCCGGCAGCGAAAACTCCTTCTTTATCGGAAGGGGATTAGATTACGCGGTGGCCCTGGAAGGAGCCCTAAAACTCAAGGAGATCTCCTACATCCACGCCGAAGCTTACGCCGCCGGGGAGCTAAAACACGGAACACTGGCCCTCATTATTGAGGGAGTGCCGGTGATAGCACTGGCCACCCAGCAGGATATCTTCGATAAAATGGTGAGCAATATCAAAGAAGTAAAGGCCCGGGATGCCACGGTGCTGGCCCTGGCCCCGGAAGGAGTTACCGAGCTGGAGCAAGAGGCCGACCAGGTGGTATACCTGCCCCGGATCCACCCGGCCCTGGCACCCGTAATGGCCGTGGTCCCTCTGCAACTCCTGGCATACCATATGGCCGTAGAGAGAGGCTGTGAGGTTGACCAGCCGAGGAACTTGGCTAAAAGTGTGACGGTGGAGTAGTCAAGAAACAATTAAAGTTGGTCATGTTCTGTTTTAAAAAAGTTGTGGACTGGCTACTGGCGATTATTGGAAAATAGGTTGTTAAATGAATAATAAGGTTGGTAACCAAAATAAATAAAAACTGCTTATTTTATTGACGAGGGGTTTTTGGTTGCAGGTTGTTTTGGAAGAATAACTCCGCATACTGTGAAAATAGGTTGTAATTCAAAAAGATTGCTTAGGTAAACCCTTAGCAATCTTTTTTGTTATTAATTTAATATTTAGGGCTGACTGTTGTCAGGGCTTTTGTTTAAAATTAAAACTAGTACTTGCTCCTCTCTAAACCAGTTACATATTGGTAAAATCCAAAATCATACAGGAATTTTTACATTTTTTTAGAATTATTCAATACAAGAGTTGCCAGTAAACAAAGATTTTGCAAAAAGTCTAATTTGCTACCAATCTGTTAATAATTTAAATAACCGACAATGATGCCAAGGGTCATGTCTCGCCTTTGGTGGTAAAGGTGGGAAACCGGTTTGTCGATAATACAAGACTATTCTGCTGCCTTTACTTCGGAACAGGTCTTTAAACATGAAATGAAAATCGTTTTTTCTTTAATGAAAGAAGGAAAACCACCGCAAGAAATAAGGCAAATGGTTGCAGAGCAGAATCTGTTTCAAAAACGTAGGTACCGAACAAGTGCCAAAGCATTAGGGGTAATCTTTCGCCGGGCTAAGTATCTAGATGAGAAGTTAATTAACATCTTTGTTACCGGTACACGGCAGGATACCCAGGCAATACTATTATACAGCTTTTTGATGTGTTACCGTTTCCCCCGGGAGTTCGTACTGGAACTGGTACGCTATCAATATTTAAATAACAAAAAAACATTAACAAAAGGGTCCATACAGACTTTTTTTGAGCGCAAGGAAGAAGAAAGCAGTGTTGTTCAAAACTGGTCATTAACCACAAAAGAAAAGCTGCGTCAGGTCATGTTCAGAATAATGTCAGAATGTGAATTATTGATGCCGGAAAAAGGTGAGTGGATCATTTCTCCGCTGCTCATAAGCACTGACCTGAGGGACTATATCTCAAGGAACCAAGACCATAGCAACTTCTTGAAACTATGTTTAAATGAGTAAGAATAAGGGCGTGATTTGAAGTGTCATCCATTCAAGAACGGTTGAATCACCTATATGAAGAAATTAACACTGAAGATTTTATCACCCAGAAAGGCATGGCTAATGAAATCCCGTATTTCATTTTTGATTACGGGCCGGAAGAAGAGATATTGATACGTGATTTTGTCAGTTACATAATTAACAGCTCACCCCTAAATGCTGTGGAAATAAACCTATATAGAGTAATGCTGGAATTGTTTGAGGATGAGGGAGTGGAGGTGGAAGAATTCTTCGAACTGGAGGAAGAAGAGGGGACCGAGGAACTCTACGCCTCAATAAGCCCTACCCTTCACGACGACCAATACATAGAAAAGATAATGGCGCTTGCAGAAGGAGCCGAAATTATCCTGATCACCGGGGTAGGCAGCATTTACCCGTTAATTCGCTCCCATGAAATACTAAGCCGCCTGCAAAATGTCAATACCCGTATTCCGGTAATTTTATTTTATCCCGGGGTTTTTAACGGGTACCAGTTAAAACTATTCGGTAAGTTTGAAACCGAAAATTACTACCGCGTCTTTCGCATTGCATAGTGAGTATACCCTTAAAGAGAAGGTGGGATAAAAGTGGCAGCCAGCAATTTGACCATTGAACAATTATTCACAAAAAGTATTCACCGACCCATCAACGGTGTTATCCAGGCCGGCCAGCTAGATGAAGAAACAATAGTTGATGAATTAGAAGAATATGTGATGACGGAAGAAATCACTGAAAATATGGAGTTGTTTTATAAAAACTATACTCGTTGCTTCCAACAGCCAACAAAAGATACCGGAGTATGGATTTCCGGATTCTTTGGCTCCGGTAAATCGCATTTGCTCAAAATCCTTTCTTATCTCCTGGATAATAAAGAAGTAGGGGGCAAGAAACCCGTCCAGTATTTCGCCGATAAGAAAATAAAAAAGCAGCTGTTTAAAATGATGTCCAACTGCTCTGAATTGCCCAGTGATGCCATTCTATTTAATATTGACTCCAAATCCACCACTAATAAAAACGAAAAAGAAAAGATTGTGGAAGTATTTTTGCGTGTTTTTAACACTCATCTGGGTTACTCAAATACATTGTGGATTGCCGAAATTGAGCGCCAGTTGGATGAAGAAGGGTTATACGAGCCCTTTAAAAAGGCCTTTGCAGAGATTGAAGGAAAGAGCTGGGAAGATAATCGCAGTAAAGTTAAATTGAAGCGGAAGTCTTTTATTAAAGCCCTTTCTCAGGTGGGCATTGATGAAGAAACAGCTAAGGACTTTTTAGCCTCGGCCACTAAGACCTTTGAAATAAATTCCGAGCGGTTTGCTAAAATGGTAGCTGCTTATTGCCGCCAACAGGGAAAAGACTACCGGCTGGTCTTTTTAGTTGATGAAATGGGGCAGTACGTGGGTGATAATGTAAACCTGATGTTGAACTTGCAAACAATGGCGGAAGACCTGGGCAATTATGCCAAGGGGCAAGTGTGGGTTTGCGTAACCTCACAGGAGAAAATTGATGCGGTTACTAATCTGCGCGGTACCAATGATTTCTCCAAAATTCAAGGACGTTTTGCAACGCGCATGAACCTGTCCAGTGCCAATACAGACGAAGTCATTAAAAGACGTCTTTTGGATAAGAAGGAACCGGCGATTCAAACACTGGGTGCCCAGTACGACGTTGATGAACAGGCCATAAAAAACCTTTTGGCTCTGGACATGAGTCATACTGCACTGCGGTCTGGGTATCGTTCCCGGGAAGAATTTGTGCAGATTTATCCCTTTGTGCCTTACCAAGTGGAATTGCTGCAAAAGGTTTTCAACAAGATTCGTCGCCAGGGTGAGGGCGGTGCCCATTTGGCCCACGGGGAACGCTCGCTGTTAAAGGCCTTTCAGGAGGTTGCCCAGGATCTGAGCCAGGAGAAAATCAACTGCCTGGCGAGCTTTGCACAGTTCTTCAATAGTGTCAAGCGTTTTTTGGATACAAACGTGACCAGCACCATCCGCCGGGCGGAAGGCAGAGTGCGTAATCACGAAGGACTGGAGTCCTTTGATATAGATGTATTGAAAACACTTTATATGATTAAAGGTATTGATGAAGTCAGTACCACGGTGGAGAACATTACCACCCTGCTGGTGGATTCCACGGACTGTATTAAAAATGAGCTGGAGAAGAAGGTAAAGGAATCCTTGCAACGGCTGCAGGTGGCCATGCTCATTGAGCAGCATGCAGATCAAACCTATGCTTTTCTCAGTGACGAAGAACAAGAGATAAACAAGGAGATAAAAAGTGAAGAAGTAAGTACGCCTCTTATAACCGAAAAGCTGGGTAAAATCTTTTATGAGGAGATTTACTCCAACAATAAGTACCGTTTTCAAAATTCCTGTGACTTTGACTTCAATAAGCGCTTTAATGGTTATACCCGGGGCCAGATGGTGCACCCACTGACTTTGCAGGTGTATACGGGAGACAAACCCAGGGAACAGGCCCTGTTGGAGTCCAGTTCAGGCACACTGGTAATGTATCTGCCCAATGATGAAGTAGCAGTTGCAGAAGATGCCATGAAATATGCGGAGCAGATATCATCTTTTACAAGAAGGAAGCTTAATAAGAACCTGTCGCCCACCCAGAGAGAGATTTTCAACGAAAAAATAGGTCAGATAAATGGATTTGAGCAAAAGGCAAAGGCGGCCCTAATTGAAGCCTGTAGCAATGCAGTATTTTTCATTGAAGGTCAGGAGAGAACCTTCAAAGGGGAGCCGCAGGCCCAAGTAGACAGTGCCTTTGATGTTTTGGTCCGCAATACTTATTCCAAACTCAACTATATCGAGGAGCCAGTTCCCCTCAAAAACGGCCAGAAGAAAATAATGCAGTGGGCCGAGCATGGTTTAATGACCTTGTCCGGGGACCTGACAAATAAATTGGCCTATGAGGAGATGCTGCGCTATCTGGAAGACAGGGCCACCGGCAACGAAAGGGTCACATTAAAGGCACTGACCGAACAGTTCCGCGGCATACCCTACGGGTGGAGCGAGCTTGACATTGCGGGATTGGTTGCCGCACTGCAGCATGACGGCAAAATAAAGTTAAAATACCTGGACAAACCCTTTGATTACACTGATAGCAAATTTATTACCCGTTTAACTAAAGTGGCCGAGCGGGACAAAGTTATTGTTGAGTGCCAGGTGGAAATGCCTGCCCTTGTAAAGCGGGAAGTCGCTGCCATTTTGCGTGACAATTTTGGGCAAGTGGTTATCGGTGAAACCTATGATGAGGTGGCCAAAACAATCAAGGGGCAAATAAGTAAAAAATTGCATGAGCCTTTAAAGGAAATAGATAAAATAAGGGATCGCCAGGACAAAGATTATCCATACCCCGGGGAAATGACGGTTTTGGAACTGAAGCAGGAACTAGGGGAATTTCTGGCCCTTTCCCCGTCGGAAACCCTTGTGGGACAATTCATTGAGCGGGAAGATGACTTGGATGATTGGGTAGAAAAGCTGGATACCCTGGCATCGTTTTATCAAAAATCCCCACGGGATCACTTTGACCGGGCAGTCAAATTTCTCCGTGAACGGGAGAATGACTTGCTGGGTGCTCAATCCGACACCGAGATCCTAAATTTGAAGCAGCAAATGGAATACATTCTGGTCAATCCCCAACCTTATCGTGATATCCCTTTATTGCCGCAGTTGATAGACCAGCTGACAAAAAAACTGGCTGATTTTGCAGACCAGGAACGCCAGAAGAGCCTGGTTCAAATGCAAAGGCTGAAACAAGAACTGGAACAGCTTAAAGTCTATTACGCTGCCCAAGATCAGTTAACTAATATGGTGCTTAAAGAGCAGTCAGCTCTCGATGATCGAATAGAGCAATTAGGCAACACTGACAGCGTTTCCAAGGTTTATTTGTATGCCCAAATGGCCAGTCAGGGTGTGCAGTCAGTTAAGGATAAGTTGCAGAAAGCTGAAGAAGAGGACAAAAAAGCAAAAGAAAAAGAAAAAGGTGCAGGGACAGGTCCGAAGCCTAAAAAGAAAACAAAGAAAACCCTGCAGTCCGGTGATCTTTTGGAGTTAATCGGCCTGGAAAATGAACTGGAAATCCAAACACCGGACCAATTGGAAGCCCTGGTAGACACACTGAAGCGGAATGCCATGAAATTACTCCAAGAACACGTGTTGGTGATTAAGAGGTAATAGGGGAGAGGTATGGTTGAATGAATAAAAGAGTTTTAAAGGAATTTGCTGTATACGCCCGGAATGAGATGCGCAACCAGGTAGCTTTACGCGCACAGGCCTTCGGGGTTACTCCCCAGGGTGCAGATAAACTGCGTAAGGGAAATGATTACGTTGAAATAAATGGCAACCGGTACCCGCTTTCCTACCAGAGGCCTTTAGAAACATTGATTGACGAGTATAACCGCAAGGGGTACGACAAACTCATTGAAGAAGTAGCCTATACCTGGTTTAACCGTATCATTGCCCTTCGCTTTATGGAGCTTCATAACTATCTTCCTTCACGGTTGCGGGTACTATCCAGTGAAACAGAGGGTAAAGTGGACCCGGATATTTTGACGGAGTACCGTTATGCTGACTTGCCCGTGGATGAGCAGGAGATTGCGAAATTATTACAGCAAGGTAAACGGGAAGAAGCTTACAGGCATCTTTTGATGGCCCAGTGCAATCAGCTGAGCGAAATAATGCCGTTCCTGTTTGAAAAGCCAAATGACTTTACTGATTTGCTGTTACCAGAGCATCTACTGCATGCTGATTCGCTGATCAACAAGCTTGTCCAGGATGAGGAGTTAACAGGGTGCTTTGAAGAGGTGGAAGTTATTGGGTGGCTTTACCAGTATTATATTGCGGAAAAGAAAGAGCAGGTTGGTGGATTACGTAATAATGCTGTTAGAAAAGAGGACTTGCCCTTTGTTACTCAATTATTTACGCCCAAGTGGATCGTTCAGTATATGGTCCAAAATTCATTAGGGAAAATGTATCATGATTTAAACCCTAATACCAAACTAGTATCCGAGTGGGAATATTACTTACATGCGAACTCAAATGAAGAAAATAAACATGTTCCAGAAGGGGCAACCCTGGAGACAATCAAGTTTCTTGATCCTGCCTGCGGTTCAGGTCACATCCTTGTTTATGCCTTTGAACTGTTATATGACATGTATGAGGAATCAGGTTATCCGAAGCGCGAAATACCCAAACTAATTTTAAGCAACAATTTATACGGGTTAGATATAGATAAACGTGCAGTGCAGTTAGCCAGTTTTGCATTGATAATGAAAGCCCAGGAAAAGTACGGGCGGTTTCTAAGGAAAACCAGCGAGGTTGAGTTGAACGTTCATGAATTTATTGACGCGCAAAAGGTATCTAATGAGGCTCTAGAATATGTTTGCAAAAATGATGAAGAAAAACAAGAAATAAAAATAATTATTGATGAATTTAAGAATGCAAAACAATTTGGCTCGTTAATTTTGCCTAGCCAAATTGAGTTTGATGTCTACATTGGGCGTATTGAGAAATTGATGTTGGCAAAATATGGTGTGGGGGAGCAAGCCTATGTCAAAGAGTTGTATCACGTGTTGTTCCCAATTTTAAAACAGGCAAAGTGCTTGTCTCTTAAGTATGATTTAGTTATAACAAACCCACCTTATCATAACAAATATAATACCGATTTAAAGGATTTTGTGCAGAAATTTTACAAAAACTATAAGACGGACTTGTATTCCGCGTTCATCTATCGTTGTACGCAAATGACGGTAAGGAATGGTTATGCAGGTTTGATGACCCCTTTTACATGGATGTTTATTTCTAGGCACGAAAAGCTCAGGGAATTCATTATCAGAAACCAGAACATTTCAAGCCTTATTCAATTAGAGTATTCAGCTTTCTCAGAAGCAACCGTACCAATTTGTACGTTTTTGATTCATAACCAAGTTTATTCACACATTGGTGAATTTATCAGGTTAACAGATTTTAAAGGGGAAGAGCAGCAGCCGCTTAGAGTAAAAGAGGCGGTTGCAAATGAAAAAGTAACATACCGCTATAAGTTCAATAGTAGAAACTTTAAAGCTATTCCAGGAAACCCAATTGCTTATTGGGCCTCGAGTCAAGTTAGTAAAATATTTTTACAAGGTACACCAATGGGGAACTTATCGGAAATAAAACAAGGGATGGCAACTTGTGACAATGATAGGTTCTTAAGAATTTGGCATGAAGTAGAGTTTAATAAATGCAAATTTGGCGCTTCATCTTCAATTGAAGCGAAAAACTGTGGTAAGAAGTGGTTCCCATACCATAAAGGAGGAAAGTTTCGCAAATGGTATGGCAATCATGAGTTTGTTGTTAACTGGCAAAATGATGGTAAAGAAATAAAGGCCTTTACTTCTGAAATAAATAAATTAAGACCAGGCGGGAGAGTTAAAAACCAAGAGTATTATTTCAGAGCAGGGTTAACATGGAGCGCATTGACATCTAGTAAGATATCTTTTCGAAGTTTTGATGTTGGGTTTTTATTTGATACGAAAGGCTCTGTTTGTTTTCCTAAAGACGAAACGACCCGCATAAAATTGATTGGGCTCTTAAACTCAAAGGTTGCAGATTACCTTCTTAAAATATTGGCGCCAACATTGGATTATAACCCATTATCTTTGCGAAGAATACCTGTCTTATCCTGCAACTTTATGTCAAAAATTAAGAACTTGATAGACAGTTTAATTAATATATCCAAAAACGATTGGGATTCATACGAAACCTCTTGGGATTTTAAAGATCACCCTTTGTTGATTCATAAGGGTGAAGCATATTATTTGTCCGAAGCATTTTACAACTGGGCAGAGTTTGCAAGTAAACAATTTCGACAAGCAAAACGTGATGAGGAAAAATTAAATGAAGTTTTTATTGATCTCTATGGACTTCAGCAGGAATTGGCCCCGGAAGTGTCTGATGAAGAAATAACTATCCGAAAGGCCGATCGTGAGCGGGATGCCAAATCATTCCTATCCTATGCCATCGGGTGCATGATGGGACGTTACTCCTTAGACATTGAAGGCCTTACCTACGCTGGCGGTGAATGGGACGCATCCAAATACCGAACATTTATCCCTGATAAAGATGCCATTATCCCGCTAACTGATGCTGCTTATTTTGAGGATGACGTGATGACAAGATTACAGGAGTTCTTAAAGGTTACCTTTGGTGAAGGAACTTTGCAGGAAAACCTTCACTGGCTGGCAGAATCGCTGGAAATGAAAAACAATGAGACACCTATTGAACGCTTGCGCCGGTATTTCTTTGACGAGTTTTACAGGGATCACGTACGTATATATCAAAAGCGCCCTATATACTGGTTGGTTGATTCGGGCAAAAATAAAGGTTTTAGAGCGCTGATTTACCTGCACCGGTACACCCCGGATACACTGGCCACTCTACGGTTCCAATATCTGCATGAACTGCAGGGGAAATACGCCCAGGAAATAAGCCGTCTGGAAGGTGTGTTAACTAACCCTGATCTTTCGGCAACAGAGAAGAAGAAAATCGAAAAACAGCTGGCGAGTCTTCGAAAACGCCAGCAGGAGTTGGTAGAATTTGACAAGGTGGTGGCAGATTACGCTAACCAGCGTATTGATTTAGATCTGGATGATGGGGTTGTCGTTAATTATAAAAAGCTGCAGCCCATATTAGGCAAGATATAAGGCGGGGTAAACATGGATGCGATAAATGAATTGAAGCAAAAATTCGAGGAAAAACTGGCCGGTGAATCGCGCCGGGTGATTATCTTTTGGTATGATAACAACCCGGACCGGGACCTGGATGAGATTTCACAGGCTCTTAGCGACATGGGCATAAGGGTATGGGAGTTGAAAAAGAATAATTCCTTTCAAACCCAGTACCAGCTGGAAATTGCTGACCCCTTAAAATCATACTTGGTCTATGCCCGTTTTCCTAAGCCAAATGATTCGGACGTCAATCCATTGTTGGATATACTGCTGTATTCCAGCGAATTTAAGGCCGATGATATTGCCCTGTTGATTAGCCGTTATCAATTGGATCATTTGGCGATTCGCCCGTTTATAGAGGATAATCGTGCCTTTTTCAATGATCAGGTGCGCCGCAGCAAATTAGAAAAACTACTGCCGGAAAAGCCTACCACTGGGCAATTGCAGCTGGGCATGCTGGCGGTGCTTACAGGATCCCAATCCATCCATCTGCCGGATATAGTGCGCCGCTTGCTCGTGAAAGGTTTATCGGAAGAAACAAATCAGGTTTATCGCAAGATAAGTAGTTTTTTCGATGTGAATCTGTTCTGGCAAATTGTTGGTTCCTATTTTGGTCTAGATCTTAAAGATACGGAAAATTGTTGTTTGCAACATTTATTCAAGGCTCTGGTTTACAATCACTTTGACCAGGAGATTGACTTTGATGTGCCTTTATCCCTTTCAGAGCAGTATAAATCTAGGCTTCCCAATACTTGCCGTCTATTTATTGAAGACTGGTTTGCCAGTATTCCCGGTGAAGTGGAAGTTCTGGAGGACTACCTGGCGCAGGTGGAAATGGAATGGGATGTGGACTCTCTAATTGATGAGTATGATTACGAAAAATACGAGCGCTCCTATACCTTCAGGGCTGTTGAGTGGCAGTTGATGGGGAAGCTATTGGCTGAGATAGCCAATGAAACGGTAGATGTTGAAACCTGGAATAACCGCCTGGCGTTAAGAAAGACCGGGCATTGGGCCAGTAAGGAAGAATTTTATCAACTTTATGCTGTGCTGGAACCGGCTTTAAAATTATTTAGCTTAAAAGAACAGCACCAGGCCAAAAGTAGGCCTCAGGATGCCCGGCAATGGTTTGAACAGTACCGTGATTTTTATTATCAGATAGACCAGGCCTACCGGCAAATGATGTTAGCTTATAAGGATGTGCAGCATTATGATGACCTGGCGGCCTGTGTGGAGCGCTTCACTAACTGGTATGAAAACGTATATTTGCAGAATGTGGCGGGAAATACTGATCGTCTGATAAGGGAAAAATTTTCTGCTGCCTGGCCAATTACCAGTGCTAGGCAGCAGCGAGATTTCTACCAGCAGAGCATTGAGCCTCTGCTGAAAAAGAATGTACGGGTATTTGTCATCATTTCAGACGCACTGCGTTTTGAGGCCGGGGAAGAGCTTTCCCGGCGGCTTAGGCAGCGGGTCAATGCAGATGTCCAATTGGAGGCCATGCAGGCCATACTGCCTGGTTACACTCAGCTGGGAATGGCCGGGTTGCTTCCCTGGGGTAAATTAGACCTGCGGGACGACGAGGCTATTACGGTGGACGGGATAAGTTCTCGGGGACTGGAAAACCGACAGCGTATTTTGCAAAAGAAGGAAGCCAAATCCGGTGCTTTTAAGCTGCATGATGTTTTAAACAATGTAACGGAAGGTGCAGAACGAGTTAAAGGGCTGCGGGTCATATATTTGTATCACGACCGTATTGATGCCCTGGGGGACAGTCAAAAGTCAGAGGAATATACCTTTGAGGCTGTAAATGATGCTCTGCATGAACTGGAGCGGGCAGTACAAAAGCTTTTAAAATCCTTTGGGGCCAAGCGCATATTTATTACTGCTGACCACGGTTTCTTATACCAGTATAAAAAATTAGGTGCTGACCGTAAGGCTCCAGCCATCGGTGGAAAGGTTATAGACGGCAACCGGCGCTTTGCCGTTGGAAAGCACCTGACGGCTTCGGAGGGGGCGGCCAAGATATCTCTTCGCTATTTGGGTATGGAGCACGAAGCAGTTATTGCAACTGGTTTAAATCGCTTTACCGCCCACGGTGGCATGCAATTTGTGCACGGGGGTGCTCTACCCCAGGAATCCATTATTCCGGTTATAGAATGCCACGGCCCCAAGAAGGAGCCGAATTTTGTAGCCGTTCGCGTGGCCATGAAGGAGAAAATAATAACCAATTACCGGATTAAGGTTACTTTATTCCAGGAACAAAAAGTATCTGCGGATATGCAACCGCGTCATTTGCGCGTGGCCTTTTATCAGGGCGATGAGCGCATTTCCAATGAAGTAACCCTAGTATTTGACCGCGCGGGAGATGCTGCTGCACGCCACCAGGAAGTGTTCTTTGCTTTGATTGAGCGGCCTTATGAAATGGGTGAGCGCTGTGAATTGCGTATGTATGATGAAGGTTACCCTAAAACGGAACCTCATAAGGAAACTTTTGAGCTCCGCTTGTATGATGCCCTCTATTAAGTAGGGAGAAGGGGGAAAGATTGGTGTTAACTGTTGGTGAGGTGGTCAAAGGTTCTTTTTGGCCTGAATCGGTGGAAATAAAGAAGTGCGAGGATATCGGTGAAAACTTATTTATTGTGGAGGCTTTGGGCCGTAATACTAACAAGTATTATGAAACCCTTTTAGATGCCGGCCAGTTATCAACGCTGGACCGGCTTAATTTTAAGGAGACTTCTGAGCGGGGCGAGCTAAACAGCCGCATGCTGCAGCATTACCTGCAGTATTATGTATTAAAAATAGATCAGCAGTACTCTTCTGCCCGTGCGCTAGGTAGTCAAAAAATAATGCCACTGCCCCACCAAATTGAAGCTGTGTACAGCCGCATGCTGCAGGCGCCACAGGTCCGCTTTCTGCTTGCTGACGATCCTGGGGCTGGTAAAACCATTATGTCAGGTATGCTTATTCGTGAGCTAAAAGCACGCAAAAGTGCAGGGCGTATTTTGATTCTGGTACCCCCCTTAGTATTAAAGCAGTGGCAGATAGAACTGCAGGAGAAATTCGGCGAGGATTTTATAATCATTACCCTTGCTACATTAAAAGAGCTTAACGGCAAAAATCCTTTTGAGATGTACCAGCATTGCCTGGCCTCTTTGCACTGGGCGGCTAGGGATGAAATTAAAGGCTATTTACAGCAAGCTGATTTTGATCTGGTGATTGTGGACGAGGCACATAAGATGGCTGCCTACACCCACGGTAAAAAGAAACGTAAGGTCAAGAGAACTAAGTTATACCAGCTGGGGGAGTCTATGCTTCATCATGTGGAGCACTGCTTGTTATTAACCGCAACGCCTCACAAAGGGGATGTTGAGAACTTTAGACATCTCATGTCTTTGATAGATAAAGATGTGTTTACAAATATAGATGCCGGCGAAACACTGCGGGAGAAAAGTAACCCCTTTGTGATCAGGCGGCTCAAGGAGCAAATGGTTAATTTTGATGGCACACCTATATTTCCTAAAAGGACCACTAAAACAATAGGTTTTGAGCTGTCACAACCGGAGCTGGACCTGTATGAGAGCGTGACTAATTATGTGCGAGAGCACTTTAACCGTGCCGTAAATAAAGGCAACAACAGCACGGCTTTTGCCATGATGCTTTTACAACGTCGACTTGGTTCTTCTTTAGAAGCTATTCACCTGTCCTTGCAGAGGCGCCGTGAAAAGCTGGAGAATTTACTGGAGGAAACTAAAGAAGAGTGGCAGAGGTTGCAGGAAGCTCATATTTCCCTGGAGGATTATGATGACGAGGCAACGCTGGAAGAACAGCAGGAAATTGAAGATTTCTTGGAAGGTGTCACCGATGCTATAGATATAGATGAGCTTTATAAAGAACTTAACGAGTTGGAGCACTTGATCGAAAAGACTTCAACCATTAGAGCTATGGGTGTGGAGAGAAAATACATAGAGCTGGAAAACACCTTGTTTGGTCCCGAGGGGCTACTGGAGAAGGATGAAAAACTTTTAATTTTCACCGAGTCAACAGATACCTTAAGCTATTTGGAACGGCGTCTTTTAAACCATTTGCCCCAGGTGGCAGTCATTAAAGGAAAATACTCAATGGAACAGCGGCGGCAGCAGGTAGAGCTTTTCCGCGACAAATGCCAAGTCATGCTCGCAACCGATGCCGGTGGAGAGTCTATTAACCTGCAGTTTTGCAACCAGATGATTAATTATGATATCCCCTGGAACCCAAACAGATTGGAACAGCGGATGGGGAGAATTCACCGCATTGGGCAAGAGAACGAGGTTTTTGTATTTAACCTGGTGGCCCAAAACACTAGGGAAGGTGATGTCCTTGGACGGCTGTTAATGAAAATGGAACAGATGTGTGAGGATTTGTGGCATGAGCGGGTCTATAACTTTATTGGCCAGGTGCTTGATGACCGCTATGCTGACTTGGCTACTTTAATGAGAGAGGCTATTTTAAACCGGCAGAGTCTTGAGGACATAGTTGCCGGACTGGATAGAACCCTGTCGGAAGAACACAAGCGCCTGCTGGAAGTGGCAAAAGCGGAGCGCTTAGATGAGTCAAGCTTTGATTTACCCGGTATGCGCCGGGACCACCATGAACTGGCAGTAAAAAGCCTGCCCACCAGGGTATACACACAATTTGCTATTGATGCCTTTTCTCAAACACGCATTAAGATTCATCAATCAGGGGGCGACAAGGTATACCGTATTGAGCGGATCCCCAAATCCATTAGGGATTTTGCCCGGGGAAGTGGTTTGTTAATTCCAGGTGATAAGTCTATCCGTTTTACCGGCTTAAAGAGCAAGGAAACCGAGGACATTAGCCTGCTCCATAACGACCATACATTGTTTAACCTGGCACTTGCCCTGACGGAAAGGGATTTAGAGCAGGTAGCCTTTCAAAGGTATACGCTGTCATATCCCGTGCGGGAGCCGCTAATGGTGGAAATCCATGAGATGTGTATAGCTGATGGGACAGGGAGGGAGTTATCCCGCCAGTTATTACACCTTGCCCGGCGGGAAAACGGTGAATTTTGCTTGCTGGATCCTTGCTGGCTGTTCCAGGTTTCTATTGGTGGTAGTGTATCAATATCCAATGTAGTTGAGGACAACGAATTCAAAATAAAGGCCGTTAAGACGGCGCAGCAGAAGTTAATTGAGATGAAAACAAAACGGGACGACCAGCTGAATAAAAAGAGCCAATTCCTTCGCCGTGCCTTTGAGGCCCAATATCAGAACACCTTAAACCGGCTGGCGAAATACAGGGCAGAAAACGTTGACCAGCGCAAAAGCGCCTTAATTAATCAGATGAATAGTAATCTAGAAGAAATAGCGGAAAGAAGAGTTGAGCGATTGGCGGAGATTGAACGAGAAAGAAGCATACAATTGCGGCCAACAAAGCGGATTGTACAGTTGGAGCTGGTTCCCAATGGCTCACCTATGTGTCGCTTGTTGCCTGTGGATTGGTTAGAGGCCGTCAAAAACTACGAATACAGTGCGGGCCGGGCAAAAGTTAAGGCCTTTGATGCCTTCGCACTTGTTGATTTCTTTAGCGAAACTTATGAGGGTGATGCCAGGTTTATCATTATTACAGACCAGAAGAATATTAGACTGGAAAAAAGTCGTTTGGAAGATTTAGCGGATGTCATGGAAAAAGCTTATATCTATATGGTTCAAGACGGGGAAGTGGTGGAGGAGATGCCTCTAAAAAGTATAAATAATGATTATGCAAAAAACTCCTGGTAAAAAATAACAAGAATCTACCAGGAGTTTTGTCTTATTTTTCGTGCAATCAGGAAATTATTTTGATACATGGAGATACGGTGAAACTTTTACTAGAAGTTGGCGTAAATTTTTGTATGGAACCAGATTGTTATAATGTAAATGACCAAGAACAATGCCAGGATGGCGGTTGATAGATTTAGCAAAATCTTCAATGGCCATTTTCGAAAAATAACGTCTGTCTATTATAAAGCGATTAAATTCATCTGAGGGGATCAACCAGTTCTCGGCAAACCGGTTTGCAGACAGCTCCTGTTCATTTTCGGCTAAATCATCAATATTATCAAGAAAAATTCCAGAATGTTGCTCAATAAGGTGACCTAATTCATGCATTAAAGTAAACCAAAAAGAATCAATACGATCATAACGTAATGTCAAAGCAATAATAGGATTATTATCAACATATAATAATGCCCCGTCTAAATAGGTCTTGGGCAGGTGATTAAGAATCACGAAGTGAATACCTATTTCTGTAAAAAGATTGGGGACATGCGCAATATCTTCAGCCCTAGAGGATAGTTCTAATAATGTAGGTAGTGTTTGTTTTACGTGTTTAAGGTCAAAAGAGGCTATTGTTTGCTGCCGTGCTAATTGTTCTACCCTTTTAACCCAGGCAAGTTGAAAAGATAATTGAGGTGTTTTGCAAGTAGATTGTCTAAAATTCGCTACCAAAGAAGGTACTTCATCAATTGAAGAAACATTTAAAAATTGAATTACTTCTTTTTCCATTTCATCGACTGATTCATGCTTTTTTATCCAGGATCGCTTAACCAATTCTTTTAATGGTAATAGTTGATAGAGGCTGCTTTTACGAGCAATAGTTTCCGTTTGTGCTTGCTTTTTAGCTAAATTCAAACGATAATTACTCTCAAGGTTTTGCCAAAATTCCGGGGATGTATTTAGTGCCGCAGCTAACTCATGGGCGGTTTCCGGTGTGATCTGTTTATTACCATTAACTATTTCACTGATCGCTTGTTCCGGACGCCCCATAATATGGGCCAAATCTTTTTGTGTCCATCTACGTGCATCCAATTCACGGCGTAAAATTTTTCCAGGTGAAACAATTCTGGCAGGGCATAAAGGTCTGGCCATCTAGACCACCCTTTCAACTTAATGATAATCTTCGATTGCTATGATAAGCAAAGATTTTCCTGTTCGATCCTTTTCTATCGTCAAAATGAGGCGGAACTGGTCATTTAGGCGTAATGATCTTTGTCCCTTTTTTCCTCTTTTGCCTTGTAACTTCTCAAATTGCAGGCTTTTAAAAGAGTAGAACTCAGTTTCATTCTGCACAGCCTCAATTATACTCATAACATCAAAAAAGGCGTCAATTACTTCCGGCTTATACTTATGAGCGCCTTTTTCTTCGGTATATAAGGATAAGAGTTTCTTAGTTTTAAACTTGAACCGCAATGAACTTCTCTCCAGTTCTATTATAGCAAGAAATTTATGGTTTTACAATGGGTTAAATTCATCCCTGGGGTGAATTTGTGTTTTTTTCTCTATTAGTTGTTTATTCTACAAGTTCCAAAGGTTATCCTTTATTTGGATGGTCTCATGATACGTTCGTGAAAAGTTAGGATAGTTGATATCTGGTATTTTGATAAAATAAAAGGGTAATAGTAAAAATATACCGAAATATTTAGCAGATTACCTATAAAGTAATTCTAATTAAAAGTTATTAGGAAGCTGAAAATGGGTAAGCAGGGTGATAATAGAAACTGTTAATAAAAAAACCGTTTTCTAAAGGCTAGTCATATGCCAGATTTACCTAACATACTTATGTGGTGGCTGAATTAATTCAATAGCCATCGTTTTAAGACAAACTGTAAGGTTGGAAAAGAGGTGGATTGCCTTATGCCTCTCGCTAACGAAGAACTTAACATTGGCAGACAAAAAATCCTACAAATATTTAATTACCTGAAGGCTCTTAATGAACACCGAAATCCTGTGAAACGCCAGATCCAGGAACAACCTTGGGTATTATGGTTTAATGATCTTCCTGACCATCCTACGATATCCATTTCCAAATATTCAGAGACAAACTCTGATGAAAGTTCTTTGGAAGAAGGATACGTTTTAAGGATTCGCCGGCCAGAGTTGACCTCTCCTCCTGGGCCACCCGAATTAATTGCCCAGTGGTTGGAGACGGGGTGGGAGAACCCGGAGCAACAGGTCCGGGTAAAAGAAATAATAAATGAAGTGAAAGACAATGGGGAAATACTTGAGGTTAGGTTCGATGATGAACCGAAACGTCAACAGGTTTTAGATAACTGGCAAAATAAGCGGGATGAGTGGGCCCGCGTTGAGGTGCCTGCCCGCAGGGCTATGCAAGTGTTTGAACGCTTTTATGAATTATATGGCCAGCTACAAAAAGAGTCCGAACGTTATGAGCTGGTTTTAGGTGATGGGATTCTTAGTTGGAAACACCCTGATGAAAGCATCAATCATCCGGTACTTCTACAGAGGCTGCAATTGGAGTTTAATCCGGATGTACCGGAGTTTATAATTGTTGAGTCTGATTATGACGTGGAGTTGTATTCGGGTCTTTTCCAGTCTATGACAGATGTGGACGGGCAGATAATTGCAAGTTGTCGTAAGGAGCTTATGGAAAACTCCTATCACCCCCTGAACGGAAAAGATACCTCTGAATTCTTGCAGCGCCTGGTCGTTCAGTTATCCCCACGGGGAGAGTTTATTGGAGAAGGCAATCCAACTAAGGGATTAGCAGATCCCCAAATAGGTCGTAGCCCTGTTATTTTCCAGCGTTCCCGGAGCCTGGGTTTTGCTACTGCTATTGAGGGGGTTTTAGATAGTCTTCGGGACCGGAAAGATTTGCCACGTACTCTTCTTAACGTGGCCGGGGTAGGAAACAATTCCAACAAGGAACAATATCCTGGCGAAACTATTGAAGTCGAACCAGAAGACATCCTTCTGGGAAAGAGCGCAAACAAAGAGCAAACAGATATCGCTAAAAAATTACGAAAAAACCCTGGGGTACTGGTGCAGGGACCTCCTGGCACTGGTAAAACCCACACTATCGCTAACCTTTTGGGACACTTATTGGCTCAGGGAAAAAGTGTTTTAGTAACCAGTCATACCACCAAGGCACTGCGAGTATTACGCGAGAAAGTTGCGGAGGAATTGCAGTCTTTGTGTGTGAGTGTCTTGGACAGCGATAGTGCCAGCCGCAAGCAGTTGGAGAATTCTGTGGATACCATTGTCCAATGGATGTCGTCGCCAGATGGTCAACAACTGGAAGGAAAAGTGAAAGAACTGTCTACCCTGAGAAGAAAACTGGTTGGCAAACTTGAAGATGCGAGAGAAGGGTTAAAGCAGGCTTGCGAGGGTGAGTATCGCGACATAGTAGTTGCAGGCGAAAACTATGATCCATCTGATGCTGCCCGTAAAGTTGCTTCGGGGTATGAAAAAGATGATTGGATTCCCTCTCCGGTTACGTTAGGGGAACCGTTACCTATTTCAACAAAAGAAGTTGTCGAGTTGTACCGGACTAATGCTTGTGTTAGACCGGAAGACGAAATGGAGTTGGGAGGAAAGTTGCCGGACCCGAATGATCTTATTATTCCCGAGGAATTTAGCCGTCTGGCCAGAGAGTATGAGGATTTGTCCCGGAAGGATCTCGCTTACCGTGCTGACCTTTGGGGTCAAGAAGCGGCGGAAGAAGATCCAAAGAACATAGAATCATTGGGCGGTCAGTTGCAAAAAGCGGTAGAATTTATTTCCGGTGAAGAATGGAAACTAGCTGCAATTGCTGCCGGTTATAACGGGGATGTGAGTTGTGAGCCGTGGCAACAACTTATAAAGATGATCGAAGAAGTTCGACAAGAGGCGGCTCGCACGCAAGGAGTTATTTATCAATACCAGCCAAATGTTAGTGGCGAAGGGTCACTAGAGGATCAGGTTAAAGTGGTAGACGAAATAACTACTCACCTAAAAAGTGGAGGTAAAATTAGCGGGGTTAAGCTACTTATCAACCGGAAGTGGAAAAATTTTATCCAGAATTCTTCAGTCGGCGGTAATCGCCCCACCTTGGTTGAACATTTTGAAGCGTTAAAAGTTTTTTTGAGATTACAAATGTTGAGAACAGAGCTTTCGGCAAGGTGGGATGCACAGGTTGGTTCCCTGGGTGCTCCTGCGGCAAAGGAATTTCAACAGTCACCAGAAGATGCGGCCATTCAGTTTTGCCCAGCTATACGCGGTTGCTTGGATTGGTATGTTTCTACTTGGAGGCCGCTGGAAGAACGGCTAAAATCCCTAGGTTTTCGATGGGATTCATTTCTTAATGAACAACCGCCTAATCTGAATTCTTATGGTGAACTGCTGCGGTTGAAAGAGTCAGTGCAGGGTTCCCTTTATGATATTTTGCAATACCGTTCCAAGTACATCCGGTTCAAACAAATCAAATCTCGGTTCAAGAGACTGAATAACGTTTTAGGAATTAACAGTGAGAATGGTAATTCAACACAAGTAACCAATACTTTGGCCGGGGCAGTCCGGAACCGGGATGCGGCAGTGTATAAAGAGGCTTTTGAACGCTTGGTAGATCTACATAACCGTCATACTGATTTAACATTACGCAAGGAGTTACTGGAGCGTCTTGGTGAAACAGCACCGGCGTGGGCGGCCGCTGTACGGGAGAGACGCGGCCTCCATGGCGAAGGAGAGGTTCCGGGAGATGCTGGATCTGCCTGGGTATGGCGTCAACTGCATGATGAACTGGAGAAACGAGGTGAAACCTCGCTATCTAGTTTGCAACAAAAAATTGAACAACTAAGTACTGAGCTCAGTAGAATAACCAACGAACTTATTAAGTATAAGGCCTGGGGAGCACAGTTGCGGCGGACTACATTATCCCAGCAGCAAGCCTTAGAAGGTTACCTCAATATTATGAGAAAAATTGGTGCTGGGACAGGAAGGATGGTTCCCAAATATAGAGCTGAGGCAAGACGGAAGACTAGCGAATGTCGGGGGGCGGTACCCGTGTGGATTATGCCTTTAACCCGGGTTGCCGAGAACTTTGATCCCCGCAATGCACGCTTTGATGTGGCGATAATCGATGAGGCAAGCCAGTGTGATGTAATGGGCCTGCTGGCTTTCTATCTGGCCAAGCAAGTTATTATTGTAGGTGACCATGAACAGGTCAGTCCCGTTGCCGTAGGCCAGAAAATGGATGTGGTGCAACATTTAATTGACGAGCACCTACAAGGGATTCCCAATAGCATTTTGTATGACGGCCAGAGATCGGTATATGACATTGCCAAGGAGTCCTTTGGTGATCGTATTCGGTTAGTGGAGCATTTTCGCTGTGTGCCGGAAATTATTCAGTTCAGTAATAAACTCTCTTACAATGGTGCTATCCAACCCCTGCGGGATCACAGCGGGATTTCAGTCAAGCCACATGTTATTTCCTATAGGGTTGAAGGGGCTTTTGCAGTGAACAAGGTCAATGAAAAAGAGGCACAGACTGTAGCATCTTTACTTGTTGCGGCTACAGAACAGCCAGAGTATAAGGATAAGACATTTGGCGTGGTTGCCTTGTTGGGGAACGAGGGCGGGCAGGCCATGGAAATTGACCGCTTGCTTCGGCGTCATTTGCCGGAAGACGAATACACAAAACGGCGAATTGTCTGCGGAAACTCAGCCCACTTTCAGGGGGATGAACGTGACGTTATGTTTTTATCTGTGGTAGATTCCCCAAAGGAAAAAAGTCCTTTGAAAATGCTCGGGCCTGGAAATCAGGATATGATGAAGAAACGGTATAATGTTGCTGCCAGCAGGGCGGGAGACCAAATGTGGGTAGTACATTCTTTGGATCCTCGTACAGATCTTAAGCCAGGTGACTTACGGAGATTGCTGATCGAACATGCTGAAGACCCGCAGGCAACAATTCGAGAGTTGGAAAAAGCAGAAGAGAGAACCGAATCGGTTTTTGAGAGGGAAGTTATGCAGCGCCTGATTGCCGCTGGGTATAAAGTTATTCCGCAGTGGAAGGTAGGGTATTACCGTATAGACCTGGTGGTAGAAGGAAATGGTCAAAGGTTAGCTGTGGAATGTGATGGTGATCGTTATCACCCAATTGAGAAGCTGCCAGAGGATATGGGCAGGCAGGCAATCCTGGAGCGGTTGGGGTGGACCTTCGTTCGAATTAGGGGCAGTCAGTTTTTCCGTAACCCGGACAAAGCCATGGAACCAGTTTTTGAAAGGATCAACCAACTGGGAATTACTCCTGAAAGTCCGGATTCCGGTATAGAGCATGAAAATGACAATGTCGAGCAAGAATTAAAAGAACGGGTTATCAGACGAGCCGCTGAGTTACGCCGCCAGTGGTTAGGGGAGGAAGAAAGTGCGGTAGCACATTCTCAAGAAGAAGAGGGTAAGCATTCAGGCAATGACGTTGGCCAGTCTAGGCAAACAACAAACGGGAAGCGAGTGAATAATAAACGGACAGAGCTTGATATTTATCAGAATTCGAAACAGAGTTCTAAAATAAATTTCGGCCTAAATATGGATGAGCAAAGGTCTAATAGTAACGGCAATGGATTAATTGCCCATGCCTCAAAACCGATTCGTGAGGTTTTCGATGCCATGGAGTTTTATATAATGTCACTGGGTAGTAATATTAAAAAGAAAGAACTGCAGCGTCATTATGCTTTCAAAACTCGTAAAAACTTTGCTTGTATAGTGGTTAATTCCAAGAAATTAACCGTTTACCTGAGGGTTGATCCATCCAGAGTTGAGTTACAACGGGGATTTGCCAAAGATGTTTCTGAAATTAATCACCCGGGAACCGGTGACTTGGAATTAACAATCAAATCCTTAAAAGATCTAGAGAAGGCTAAGACCCTGATATATTGGAGTTATGAGGAGGTTCGGGGTAATAAAAATTGAGGTTTCGTGTGAAGATTCCCATTGTTTTGAAAAACGGTGGGAATTTTTTGTTCTGAGTAAAAGGATTTTTTTTCGAATACAAGAAATTTACATCAGACGCCGTTGGACAAGCATAGATAGAAGCCAATGGCGTTTTTGTTTGGATTGCAAAAAACGATTTTGACAAAACTGTGTCTTTAATAATTGATACAATAAAAATGGTTTTGTTTTATGTTGGGAGGTATAAAAACAATGTTGCACCTTTCGGCGAGATTGGCCTGGCACATGGATGGTTGGAACGGTTGCATTTGTAAAAGCCCCGCCACCAACACCTATTGTGTAGGGCCACATTCTTACCCGGGTACTATGATTGCTGATACTAGAGATACAGAATGGGAAGAAGAAAATAAAGGAAGTCCCTGCTCAAAAATAGATATTATTCCACCCTGTATTTATAGCATTAATGCCTTTGGGGCAGATCTTTTAACGGCTTATTCTGATCCACCCGATTTTTTTAATGACGACACAATTCAACGACAATGGGATCTCCCTCCGTCAACAGTTTGTGTTTGGCCATATGAAGTAATGTATTCTGAAGAAATGCGGGCAGGTGGGAGCTATGATTATAACAAGCGACTTATAGCAGCTAGAGACTACTTTAATCAATTCGTTGCAGATCAAAGTCTCATTTTTTACTACGCCAACTATAGCAATCCATTTAGTGAAGATGAACAGAAAAGGTATGTAATTGTAGGGGTTGCACGATTAAAGGAAGTTGGTGAAGAGTTGTTTTATGAAAACTGTTCACCTGCGACAAGGGACAGGTTTGGTGGTGGGTTCCTTTGGCAACGTAACGTTACTTCTCACTACCCGGACCAGGGGCTTCGACTCCCTTACCATTTATATCTCGATAGACCAGAGATTTTAGAGAAATTCATTTTTACACCTGATAATCCTCGCAATTTCAAATATGGAACCAGAACTATTTCTGACGATGATGCTTTAGACTTAGTTGAACGGTTTCTGGAAATATGTGCTACTCTTAAGGATATTGGTGACCAAAGTGAAGATTGGTCGGTACGCATAGCTTGGCTGCAGTCCCTTGTGGCCGAACTGTGGAGTAACCGGGGTCTATATCCAGGGTTAGCTAAAGTAATGGATTGCCTGGATTTTAAGGAGTCTATTCCTTATTTAAAAGCCGAGGTGGCAGCGGGTAGAGAGAAGGAAGCTAAAGATATTCTTTTTTCCTTTTTGGAGGGACAGACAAAAAGTATTCCTGATATAAGCTTGTCTAAAGAGCGGCAGAAAAAAATATTAAGACAGTGGAAGCTAAGGGAGGACGAAGAAAGAGGCTTGCTAAAGGATATTCTGCCCCGGTTTGATTTGAATTTGGATCAAATTCAAAGAATAGTTTCGCCGGATCGACAGGCCTTTGGGATTGAATCTTTTCTTAGGGACATAACAGAAAACCCGTACATTTTAAGCGAGCAGTTTATAGGTGATAGCCCCGATGATGTTATAACCTTCAACAAAATTGATCATGGCATGTTTCCATCGCCCGAACTAGGTGGTGAACCTCTAGCAGATACCGATGATTGGCGCCGCCTCAGAGCTTTATGCGTTGAAAGATTAAAAAGAGAAGATAGACATACCTTCTTACCAGCTGGGCGGGTAATCCATGATGTTAACCACAAATTAAGCTTCCTACCAGAATGGAAGCGGCATCAATTTAAAGAAAGGTATCTGGAAGTAGATGAAGAGGAGCTTTCAGGTGCACTAACCTTTAGAGAGAAAGACGGGAAAAGGTATATTTATCTTAAAGGGGTTTTTAACGCTGAAAGGGATATTGAGGAGATAATTAGGACATTAGCCAACCGGCCCGACATCACTTTTAAATCACCGGTAACTAAAAAACATTGGCACGATTATCTTTATAACTCCAAAAGCTTATTGGCAGAGCAAAATCCACAGCAGTATGAAGAGGCTATTAAAGGACAGGTAAAGGTATGTCAGAAAATTTTCTCCCGGCCTATATGTGTACTCTCCGGTGCCGCGGGAACAGGAAAGACCACGGTGATTCGTTCGTTGATTCAGGCTATTGAGAAAGCTCATGGTACAGGCACAGCCTTCCAACTGTTGGCTCCCACCGGAAAAGCGGCTGACCGTATGCGTGAGGCCACCCAAAAACCGGCTGCAACCATTCACTCCTTTTTGGCACAGCGTGGTTGGCTAAACGATAATCTTACCTTTAAAAAGTCTGGTGGTAAGCAGGAAGAAGGAATTTCTACTTATATTATCGACGAATCATCTATGCTTGACTTGGAACTTATGGTTACACTCTTCCGTGCAATTAATTGGGCCACAGTGCAACGCCTGTTCTTAGTGGGAGATCCTAACCAACTCCCGCCAATAGGGCGCGGCAAAGTGTTTTCTGAAATTATTGACTGGCTACAAGAACATAAACCTGAGTGTTTAGGCAACCTGGAAATCAATATGAGGCAAATGGAAAATCGTCTTAATGATAAAGGAACGGGAATTTTAGAGCTGGCTGGCCTCTTCGTTAGAACTACCTTTGTCAAAGAAGGTGAAGATCAGGAGATCGTAGATTTAAAGACTGAGGAACAGGGTACCAAAGCAGAGCAGATTTTACACAAGATTCAAGAAGGCGGCGAAATAGATAAGGATCTGCGGATTATTTATTGGCACAGTTATGACGATCTTGATGAAAAAATTAATCAAACTCTAATTGATGACATGGAGGAGGATACAGGGCTTACCTTTGATGAGGACCGGCCCTACGAGTTGTGGGGTGCCGCTTTTAAAAAGGGCGAAAAGGAACGCCGCCCGGAGTATCAACAGATTATCACCCCTTATCGCGGCGAACGGTTTGGGACGGATTACCTAAATAGTTTGCTGCAGGAAACAGCTAATGGCCACATGCTTAACAAAGTGGGGTACTTGGGCAATGTAACCTTATTTGATAAAGTTATTCAATACAGGAACCGCCCTCGCTCAAATCCAATCTGGGCTTATAATATTCAGGCAAAAGGTTCGGAACAAATCGAAGTTTACAATGGTGAATTAGGTTTTGTTAAGCCTCACCCTTTTGATAAGGGCAAATGGAAGGGGCGGTACTTTAACTTAAAACGTTTTCAAGTGGTTTTTTCCCGTAAAAGCCATTACTGGGTGTCATATGGCCGTGAATTGGGTAAAGGCCCTAAAGGTGGATGGTTGCCCAGCGAAAAAGTCGAAGAAAACCTGGAGTTAGCTTATGCCATTTCGGTTCACAAGGCCCAGGGCAGCGAGTTTGAGAGAGTATATTTTATTTTGCCGAAAGAGAAGAAAGCACTCTTATCTAAAGAGATGTTTTACACTGCAGTTACCCGTGCGTACCGGCATTGTACCATTTTTGTGCAGGAAGATATCGCTCCTCTACTTCGCATGCGAAGGGCGGAAAGCTCTCACTTAATTAACATTAACTCTTCCTTGTTTTCCTTCCGGCCGCTGCCAGAAGAATTGTTGTCAATGAATAGTTGGTACGAGGAAGGAAAGGTTCATAACACTCTAGCCAATTATATGGTCAGGTCTAAGTCCGAAGTTATCATTGCTAATATGTTGTTTGATCGAAATATACCCTTTAAATATGAGGTTCCACTCTATGCACCTGATGGCACATTCTATTTACCAGATTTTACGGTTACCTGGAATGGCGAGCAATGGTATTGGGAACATTTGGGTCTCCTGGAGCAAGACAAATACCGAAACCATTGGGAAACAAAGAAAAGATGGTATGAAGAGTTTTTCCCCGGGCGCCTTATAATCACTCAAGAATCAGGGAATTTAAGCCAGGATGCCAGGCAAGTTATAGAAAACTTTTTTTCCTAAAGAAAGCTGGGGATGTTTCCCCGGCTTTCTTTTTTTAGGTGCGCCCGGCATGGGCGCAGTCTAACGGGTGAAAGTCCCGAGTGCGGGTAGATAGTGCCAAGCACATAGCCAAAGGCAAGGGTGTCCATCGCGAGGTGGAATCTGAAGGAAGCCGGAGGCAAACTTCTGGTCTGACGAACAGGAATCACATCAGGCACATGTAGACTGGGTAAGGTTGCATAACAAACTAAAGCCCAAAGACTATCCGGAAGCCTACGGTGTAAATGTGGCAGATAGATGGAAGGAAAGACTGCGTTCTTACCCGGGGAGGTCTCATGGACGTGAGAAGATGAATTTCAAATCACGGTTGAAACAAGATTTATCATGAGAAGTCAGCAGACGCCATAGTACCCGGTGACGTCGACGTCACCAGGGAAGGGCTGAACCTTAGGAGGTGATAGTAAATGAATGTTACCAAGGAAGGAGTGAAGTGCAGCCAACTCCCAGCAGGCGATAGCCGTATGGAAGGCTCACCGCAAAAGAATAGTGCGGAACACGAAGGATATGCGGGAGCGCACAGTCCTTTGAGGATAACTGAAAACAACATCACCAATGCAAACATGTCGAAGGAAAGACTGCTAGAAGAAATTGTGGACAGAAACAACATGAACAAAGCCTATAAGAAAGTTAAGTCCAACAAAGGTGCTCACGGAGTCGATGGGATGGGAGTAAATGAACTTCTGCAATATCTCAAAGAAAACGGAGCCCAACTCAGGCAGTCAATCCTGGACGGTAAATACCGCCCTAATCCCGTCAGAAGGGTAGAAATACCCAAAGAGAACGGTAAGAAAAGGAAACTAGGAATACCTACAGTGGTTGACCGGGTAGTACAACAGGCAATAGCCCAAGTACTAACCCCGATATTCGAAAAGCAGTTTTCGGACAATAGCTACGGATTCCGGCCCGGACGGAGTGCTCATGATGCGATCAGAAAATGCCAAGACACCATAAGTGAAGGATACAAATATGTGGTGGACATGGACCTGGAGAAATACTTTGATACAGTTAACCAAAGTAAAATGGTAGAAGTATTATCCAGGACGATAAAAGATGGGCGTGTAATATCGCTAATCCATAAATATCTGAGAGCTGGAGTAATAATTAAGCACAAGTTCGAAGAAACGGAAGTCGGCGTGCCGCAGGGTGGCCCTTTAAGTCCGATTCTTAGCAACATCATGCTGAACGAACTGGACAAAGAACTTGAAAGAAGGGGACACAGGTTCGTCCGCTACGCGGACGACCTAATAGTTTTCTGTAAAAGCCGCAGGAGTGCAAAACGCACATACGAAAACATACTACCTTATATCGAGAAGCAACTATTTCTTAAAGTGAATAGAGAGAAAACGGCAGTTGACTACGTAGGTAAAGTGAAATTCCTTGGGTTTGCATTTTACCGGTATAAAGGCAAAGCGAGAGTCAGAATTCACCCGAAATCCGTTGCAAAGATGAGAAATAAAGTGAGAGAACTTACTTCCAGGAGCAACGGAATGGGCAACGAAGTCAGAGCAATGAAGCTTAGACGCTATATTATGGGGTGGGTCAACTACTTCAAGATAGCTGACATGAAGAACTTGCTGTCCCAAACGGATGAATGGATGCGAAGGCGTGTCCGTATGATTTTCTGGAAACTGTGGAAACGAGTGAGGACAAGATTTAAAATGCTCAAATCACTCGGAGTCCACGAACAGAAAGCATGGGAATACGCAAACACAAGGAAAGGCTACTGGAGAACCTCCAATAGCCCAATTTTATCCAAAACCCTAAGAAATAATGTAATTAAAGGGCTTGGGTTCCTATTCTTTTCAGAGTATTATCGACAAGTTACAGCGTAAACTAAGGAACCGCCGTGTACCGAACGGTACGCACGGTGGTGTGGGAGGTCGGCTACTCAAATAATGAGTAGCCTCCTACCCGATTGCCTGTTCGAAAAGCCTAATTCTTCACTGAAAAAACAAAAAGAACTTCCAGCAATATACCAGTTAATGGTTTTAAATGTCCTACGTCAAGACCTTTTAGAGTTAAACTGCGAAAGATTGCCTGACAAAACCTATGATTTTGCCTTGAGTGTTTTTAGATTTTACCGGCACAATAAGTCCCTTAGTTTTATTCCTGGATTTACCAGGTAAAAGTATATTCTTTTGTATATGATTAGTCTTCGGACTGCCCGGAGTCCAAAGCCTTTTAGCGGTAAATTTATTTGTTTTTTGTGCTTTTAGCTGCTCTTTAAATC
>JAALLO010000072.1_pt1 | contig 29379 bp, 27 predicted proteins | sample 7245941 | NCBI WGS metagenome assembly JAALLO01 (sample SAMN13049198, study PRJNA578106) | oil field metagenome | isolation source: filtered produced water from oil reservoir A2 | place: USA:offshore Texas | collected 2016 | reverse complement strand
GAGATCACACATGTTCTGTCCAGATATAATGAAAATACCAGGGTAATTCTTATAGACGACAGGGAGTCCATAGACCTTGCAAGAAAACTCAAATCACAGGATACGCCTTTCTCACTGGCTCCCATAGACAGGATACGGGATTTCATAACATCATCTGAGCCGGGTCCTGTTAAGAAAAAGTTCATGTCACTTTTAGGTAAAAAGTATAAGGATGAGATGATAGTCATCATAAAGATAATGCCCCTGGGTCTCCATGTGGACAGTAACAAACTCAGAGAGATCGTAGCCGGGCAGATAAATCTTATGTCAGAGTTCTCGGACGGGGTCTTGCTTTTTTACGGACTTTGCGGAAACGCCCTGAAGGATATAGGTAACTCAGAGGACATTTCTGTTCCTCTCTATGTCCTGAAGGACAAGAACGGGGAACATGTTGATGATTGCATCAGTATAGCGCTTGGTGGTAACAGGAGATATGAAGAGGAACTTGAAAGGTATAATGACACTGCAACCCTTTATTTTACTCCCCTCTGGGCATCCAGCTGGAAAGATATGAAAGATATCCCTGCTGATGCCGAAAAAATATCCGAGTACAGGTACTCTTTCAGAATAGGACGTGTTGCCAGGCTTGACACAGGCCTGGAATTTGAAAAGGATTTCGATTCCAGAATCAAGGAACTGGCCCGAAAGTTCAATGCTGAGGTAGTTGAACTCAAAGGAAATACGGATATTGTGGAAAACTGTTATCTGAAGGTCCGAAAGAACTTAACAGAACAGACGGGAACTAGCGAATAATATCAATCTGAATCTGCTTTTGTCGTTATTTTCAAGGGGACATTTCACCCTGACATGGCTCCGTAGAATGAACTTAAGCAAAATTGTAAATAGTGGAAGGCCGTACGCATATAGACGCAATTTAATCCTGTGTACCGGGATAAAAAAGGAAGGACCAGATGATTCGTTCAATTCTTGACAACGACCTTTATAAGTTCACCATGCAGATGGCTGTTCTGGAGCTTTTTCCCGACGTTGTGGCAGAGTATCGTTTTACCAATCGCGGAGCACAGCGTTTCAATGAGGACTTTGTCAGGGAACTGAGAAGGATAATCAATGAGGAAACTCCGAAGATCATTCTTACGGATGATGAATATACCTGGCTGAAAGGATCCTGTCCTTTCTTTAAGCCCATGTATCTTGAATATCTCAAAAATTATCGCTTTGACCCGTCTGAGGTAAGTGTGAACCTGAGCGAAGATAAGGATCTTGACCTGAGAATAAAAGGTCCGTGGCATAGCAGCATTCTCTGGGAGATCGTGCTCATGGCCATCATCTCAGAGCTTTACTTTGATACCGTTGAATCGGACTGGAAGAATAAAAGAGAAAGCGGTTCAGGCCGTGACTCCCTGCTCAAAGGATATGCTTCATTCATGGATGATATAGGCCGTGAACTGGAATCCGAAAAGTGTGCTTTTTCCGAATTCGGGACCCGAAGGCGCAGGAGCTTTGAACTGCATGACACAGTAATTGCCTCACTGTCCGGACTGGAAACTTTTTCAGGAACAAGTAACGTCTTTTTTGCAAAAGAATACGGCCTGCGTGCCATTGGTACTATCGGACATGAGTGGATAATGGGAATTTCCGCGCTGATTGGTTTGCGCAATGCAAATCTTTTCGCACTTGAGAACTGGGCTGAGATCTATAAAGGTGACCTGGGGATAGCACTCTCGGACACATTCGGCTCCGGACCTTTCTTCGATAATTTCAACCTCAAGTTATCCAAACTCTATGATGGTGTCCGGCATGACAGCGGAGACCCTTTTACTTTTGCTGACAGGGTCATAGAACATTATACAAAAGCAGGTATCGACCCCATGAAGAAACTAATTGTTTTCAGTGATTCACTCCACGCCAGGGATGCTATAAAAATAAAAGAATACTGTGAGGGAAAGATTAACTGTAGTTTCGGGATTGGTACAAGTCTTACGAACAACCCTGATTTTTTCAGCACAAGTCCTCCACTGAACATGGTAATTAAACTGCATTCAGTAAACGGGATTCCTGTTGTAAAATTAAGTGATGACGAGGGTAAGGAAACCGGTGATCCTGATGCGATCAGGGTTGCGAACTATACATTCGGAAGAAAAGGACTTGATGAATAAAAAACAGATTCCTGCTTTCAGCTTATTCTGAAAAAAGTTGTAATGGGAACGTGAAGGGCACCGTTGTGAGGTGCCCGATGATGTCCACCACCCAATACATGAAACCAACCTGCATTGTAACCATATTAATTTTTACAGATATAAACTATATGTCGTTTAATTTTACCTTGCTTTAAAAATTTCAATACAAGCAAAAATGAGCCTGTCATTATTATTTCATAGCTCACCAGATTTCAATACACCGAAAATTAACTTGAAGAAGTTTTGCTGCTTCAGGGCTGCAGGCTGCCTGCTCGTTATTGAAGACGCATAGTTCTTTTCAGGTCCAGTACCATCTCGTAACACCTGTCTCCCGGAGAGCATATATCCCTTACTTCACCTATTGTCCTGAAACCCAGTTTCATATAGAGTCGTATTGCCGATTGATTATTGATCTCAACATAGAGCATGATCCTGTCAATACCGTTCATTTTCATCTCACGGATACCTTTACGCAACAAACTCTCAGCAACACCCTGTCTCCTGTATCTGTCATCAACGGCAATGGAGTAAACCGTACATAACTTTTTCATCCCCCCGGAAGAGAATACGGGTTCTGCAAAAAAGAAACAATATCCTTTAACGGCTTCATCATCCCTGTAGACATAACAGATGTTGTTGAAATACTGAGCATACTTCAGGAATCTGTCCTCATGGATCTCCGTGAAATTTTCCTTATATATCTGCAACACATCATCAGCAAGCTCATCATTGAAGATTGATATTTTATGGTCTTCAAGTTTTATCCAGTTCCTGACAAAAAGTATCCCTATAAATAGTTCAACTACCCTCACCGGTTTTTTCCGGAAAATTGTTACTTTTTCAGCAAGGTTTTCGGGAACTATCTTCATGGTAATACATCAAAAACGAAATTGGATTGAAATATCGTTTTTTTGTATTATTTAAAACAATTATAACCTGAGGATGTAAAACCTTTGTGGCAATATCATCCTTAAGAAAAATACTTACCTGAATAATCAGTTTAAATAGTGATTGAAATTTTCCTCTTCAATTCATATTTAGACTATCGATTCACATATCAAAACCAAAAGGTCTTTATTCACTCTCCAGAATCAGTTCATGTATGTCCTCAAGCAAGAGGTCAGAGTAAAGAAGTTTCTCAATGGTCCTGACAACATATTTCCTTTGCTGGTGCTTCTGTATGTCCTCATTTACCCGAAGGTCCGAATCGATCTGAACTCTGATAAGCGAAAAACGGAATGCCTCCTCATCAGTTATTTTCATTCTGTAAAAAGTTTCAATATAAAATGGCAGCAAATGAGGATTATCGATTACCTCACATAACAGAAGTAGCTCCTCCGGCAGACCTTTAACAGACTCTTTAAGTATAGTCCTGCCGGTAAGCAGTTTAAGGGTCTCAACCGAGTAGTTTCTTTTATTTATGGTAATATAATGATCTATTCAATCACCCTCGCTTACTTTAAACCGAAACTAGTCTGAGGACACTTTACTTTGTGCAGTTGACTCATTGCTGATTTCCGAAAGCATCTCCTTGCACTTTTGAAGTTCTGCTACGGTATTTATGTTCAGGGCAAGTTCGAGGTCTTCCCGTATCAGGCTGACATACGGTTGTTCATTCTCTACATCCTTGCCATCGAGTATGTTGATGCCCGCAGGGACAATGAGCTTACCCTTCCAGTTGAAGACGGTATCAGGCCTAATCCCGAGTCCTTTACATACATATATAGGAGAGAAAACAGACATTGCAGGTGTCCCGCAGTTATTATATTCCTCAATTATTTGCTCAATAAGCTCAGGATTCAGCAGTGGTATATCGGACATCAGTATCATCACAGGCTCGGTTATCTTTGCTGCTTTTACTGCATAGACCATATCGGCCACATAGTTGCCTCCCATTGTGTCAATTACCTCGACCCTGCCATCGTAGCGGTTCTGTACGATACTGCCGGTTGTTGGTGTTGCAGGCGAGACCGCGACATATATCTTTCCTATGCTTTCCGTGTTCTCAAGTGCGTCGATCACGTATGAGATAAGTGGTTTACCAAGAAGTTCGACTACGGGTTTCTCACCCATGCCAAGCCTGCTTCCAAACCCCCCTGCCATGATTATAGCGTCCAAACAATTCCTCCGATATCATATTTTAAAACAAGATAGATAGCTATCAATGCAATGACCCTGCCGACCTCGTTGGATGAACCGATGACATCCCCGTTCACACCACCGAAATGCCGATTACTTATATTGAGCAGAACAAATGTTGCAAGGATGGCTGCAAGGAAGGCTATAACTCCCGCAAGCGGAATTCCGATAATCCAGAATGCAATCGTGCAGGCAATTATTCCCATCACAAATCCAAGCAGATATTTTAGCATGGTTGTATTGTCCACAAGGATCGAACCAAGTCCTTCGTGTATGGACTTACCGAATGCGGCAGTTGTCAGCATTGACTGCATGGCACTGACCTCGGCAACAAACATCGATATAAAGATAATAACAGCCATATTGGTTACAGAAGTGCTTGAAAGTGCAGCCTCCGCCTGTAATGATACCAGAGCTGCATAGAATGCCAGTAATGTGAGCACGGTAAAGGCAACGCCTCCTATACCCAGTGACATATCCTTTAATGCCTTCAGTTTCTTCTCCCGGGAGCCATGGGCTGTCATACCGTCACCAAGATCCGCTATGCCGTCAAGATGGTTCAGTCCTGTCAGATAATATACGAATATAACAATGAAAACGGCACTCAGTTGTGCTGAAAGGAACAGTTCCAGGACAAAGGCCACGGCACCTATTATCAGGCCAAGCACGATCCCTACAAGTATATGCAGGTAGGTTCTTTTGAAGAACTCATCGAGTCCTTCCATGGTAATACCCACCGGGATTGTAGAGAGGAATCCAAAGCTTGAACGTACTGCCAGTAAAAAGTTATTCATCCTGCGATCACACCGCCCAGATCACTGTCTGATCCCTTCTTTTTCTCTTTAGACTCCTTCTTCTTTTTTCTGGAGGAATTACTGGCTTCTGCCATGCCTCTTGTATACATATTGGCAGATACTCCTCCGATAAGGCCACCTATTACATCGTCCATGAACGGACCGAGCTTTGACAGGATACCGGGCTTTTGCTTATCGAACCTTACAAACTCGAACATCCCCTTATCACCACTGATGTACTTCGAAATGCTCATCCCCAGTACTTCGTCAGCTATTATGAAGGTCAGGTCCTTCTCGTAGGAACTCTTACTTATATCAGGCAGAGTACCGGTTTTTCCTTCTCTCTCAAGGAGTACTCCTGCGTAGATGAGCAGACACAGATTCGGATCGGAAAGGGCGATGTCGAGTTCTTCAAGAAAGCGTTTTTCGGCAATTTCCCTTGTCTCAAGTCCCGGATGCGGTGCATATAACGCCATCGCCGAATCAATGAGCATGTCTACAGTAATGCCTTCGTCCTCGAGTATTTCAAGGATGCTGTGGGTGATCTCTCCTTCCAGCTCTTTTGACTGGTCCTTTTTAAGGTCTTCAGATTCTATGTCCGATAATTTCATTGCCATCACTCTGGATTCAAATAATTCGTATAACTTAGCCTAATGTAAGAAAGTCTATACCATAAATAATCAATGCGGATGCAGCGACCGCTACAAAGGAAGATGCCATAACTATCCAGGCTGTAAGCCTTACATCCTCATATACGGGATAAACATAATTCTCTCCAAGCACGTATGTGTTCGGCTTCTCAAGCCTTATCCTCAATGCCCCTGCAACCGAAGACATAGGATAACCGGAATTCGGGGAAGGTGTTTTCAGACCATCACTCAGTGCAAGCTGTATTGCACCTGCGGGATTCACCCTTTTGTAGGACTTCAAAGAAAAACCTACTATAACAGATCCCAGGAAGATAAAGAACATGGAAAGACGTGCAGGTATCCAGTTGAACACATCATCCAGTCTTGCAGAGAACCAGCCCATCTGAAGATGGCGTTCATCCTTATATCCGACCATGGAATCAAGCGTGCTGGTGGCTTTGAAAATATAAGCTGCAATCAGTCCATAGGGACCGAAAACCGCATAGAACAATAATGGTGTAAGGATGCCGTCCACAAAATTCTCGGAGACGGTTTCTATTATTGCAGAGGATATATGGTTCTCATCAAGTTTTGAGGTGTTCCGGCTTACATACATTGACAGGCCCTGACGGGCTTCGTCCATTTTACCAGTCTCCAGCTTGCCTCTGATCTCCTGGGCAGCCTCAAAAAGACATCTTACAGAAAAAGTTGCCTTTAGGAAATAGGCTGCTATAAAGATGCTTATTATCCTGGGTATTGCTTCAATGCTGAACAGCAGCAGGACTGCATATGCTATGGCTGCGGCAAAGGTGATAGTTACCAGTGCCATCAAAACCCCATAGGCTTTCCGGTATTCAGAAGGTGCAGCCTTTTTTAGTTTTCCTATCAGGTTTCCCATCCACACGACCGGATGGACCGCAAAAGGTGGTTCGTTCAGAGCCAGGTCCAGGAAAAAGGCAAGAAAAAGGATTACCGCAAGTTCTTCTGGTACAAGCTGCACTGGCAGGATCATAACCTGGTCTCCAGGGCGTTTTTCCAGGCTTTCTTTATGCTCTTTTCATTCCGTCCTTCTTTAACAAGAACAGAGAGCACATCATCAACCACTTCCGGCTTATGTACTATATCACAATAGAGGCAGCTCCATACCTTACCTCCCGAGGAACTCTCGATCCACTGGCCTCCGGTACGTTCATCTTCGCACGGATAGAAAGGACAGAAACATAAAGTGCAGTCCTGACCCTCAAAGTGACAGGGATAATAATCACAATCTGTATTGCTGCCAAGCCTTCCGCAATCAGCGGCCTTTTCAAGGTTGGCATCGAGCATGGCTTCGGCCTGTTCCCTTCCCCATTCGCTTATTACCTGCTTTATAGTCTGCAGTATACGATCATTCTCTTCCCGTGTCCTGACAGCAACCCTGATATAATCATCACCGATCTCCTGGAAGGAACTGCAGTCACGTATAAGCACTCCATGTGATGCCATGCGTTGTGCCAGTTCGGTGGAGTTCATGGAGAATTCCGAAATATCTACGAAAATATAATTGACACTGCTCTTAAAGGGCTTGAATCCGCGACGGTTAAGCTTCTGAGTAAGATAATCCCTTTCTGTCTCGATAAGTTCCCTTGACTCAACTAAATATCTGCTGTTAACACCACCTTCCATTTTCAAGAGTGCGGTTGCAACATTATCCGCAATTGAGCCAAGATTCCATGAAAGTCTTGCGTTGTTCAAAACCTTTGCAAAGGAGGTGGAAGCTATACCGAAACCCATTCTGATACCTGGAATTGCAAATGCCTTTGTAAGGGATCGCTGTATGAAAAGATAATTGTTGGCTTCGACCATGTCCGCAACACTCTGGTCCGGGTCTGCAAGTTCTATGAAAGCCTCGTCCACAAACAGCAGCGTATCATTTCGGGCACATTTTTCTGCTATATCTGCTATCTGCTCCCTGGTAAAAAGCTGCCCTGTGGGATTATTGGGATTACAGACGAACAAGATCTTTGCATCCCCAAGGATATCTCCGTTAAGAGAAAGAAGATCCTGTTGACGGATATATTTTATATTAGCACCAAGCACCCTGCACTGTACCTCATACTCACTGAAGGTGGGCTGGGGAATAAGGACAGAGTCCCCTTCCTCGATCACACATTCCGTAACAAGCCGGATTATCTCGGTGGATCCGTTTCCGGGAATGATATTTTCGGGAACTACACCCATACCAGTAAATTCCGCAGCAGCTTTTCTGTACTCAAGATAACGATTGTCAGGGTACTGCTCCATTTTTTCAAGTCCCCTGTCAAGTAACAGGTTAAGATCAAGTCCGGTATAAGGATATTCGAAAGGCGTGCCAAAAGGATTCAGGCTTGCGCTTGCGTCAAGTATCTCATCCTCAGGAATGCAATATTCCTGGGAGCTTTTTCGGATCAGTCCTCCGTGAGCGCCTGGCTCAAGTGCAAGGAGATATTCTTTTACCGGGATAGGTGCTGTATTTTCGGACACGATAATCACAAACTGTAGTTTATTGGACCTATATTAACTTAATCAATTAAATGATATGTAAAGGGAGTCTGGCGACTAGAGGAGTGGTTTGATCACTTCTCTCCAGGCCTTCAGGATATTCTCGTCGGTGTCCCCCTCATCCATGAGGACATCAAGTATCTTCTTTGCTGTCTTTGGCTGGTGCAGGAGAGTACAGTTCTCACAGCTCCAGACCTTACCGCCTGTGGCGCTGTCTATCCAGAAACCGCCTGTTTTCTCGTCCTCGCAGGCATAGAAGGGACAGAAGCAGAAGGTGCAGTCCTGACCCTGGAAATGACATGGATAGTAGCTGCATGTTCCCCGGCTTGATACCGTTTTTTCAGGATGCTCTATGGTTTCCTCAAGCTGTTCCCTTGCAGCTTCCCTGCTGGATTCGGCGTATACGTCATCAAGGTTTCCGATTAGTTTTTCAAAATCCTCCCTTGAACGTACTGACAGACGGAAATAGCGCTTTTCTCCTCCAAAGAAATCACTGCATTCACGTATCAGTACCCCATGCTTTGAAAAGCGATCCACGAAACGCTCAGAGTCCATGAAATGCCCGTCCATGTCCACAAGTATATAATTGGCACTGCTTTCAAGGACTTTAAAACCATAAAGGGCAGAAATACGCCCTGCAATGTATTCTCTTTCTTTACTTATGAATTCCCGTGATCTCTGAAGATAGCTGCTTTCAGGGCCGCCCTCCATACTCAGAACACCTGTTGCAACAGACTCGGTCAGTGCACCGATATTCCATGAGAGCCTGGCGGAGTTCAGCCTATCAGCCATGGCCTTTGAAGCTATCCCATAGGAGAACCTGATTCCGGGCATGGAAAAAGCATTCGTTACCGAGCGAAGTACGATCAGATAGTCATTATCAAGGGCAAGATCCGCAACACTTTGCGCGGGATCCGAGAGTTCGATAAAGGATTCGTCAACTATCAGGAGGGTCTGATGTTCTGCGCATTTTGAGGCAAATTCCCGCATCTCTTCCCGGGATGCAAGCTTCCCGGCAGGATTGTTAGGATTCGAGAAGAAGATCAGCTTTGATCTCTCAATCGTCCTTTTAGGAATCCGTAGCATCTCATCCAGTGCCATCTTCTGGGGAACTGTTCCGAATGTCCTGCATGAGTGATGATATTCAAGCGGGCATGGCAGAGGGACTATTACCTTTTCCCCTTCCTCCAGCGTACACTCAAGTATAAGCCGGAGCAGTTCGCATGTACCATTACCCGGAACTATGTTGGCATAAGCTATGCCTTTTCCGAGGAAAGCTGCGGCAGCTGACCTGAGTTCAATATAACGGTTATCAGGGTACTGTTCCAGCTTCGCTGCAGCTATATTACGAAGATTTTCGATATCAAGGCCGCTTCCTTCATAGTTGAAAGGGTTTCCAATCGGATTGAGGCATGAGCTGAAATCAAGAATATCTGATTCCGCAATATCCAGTTCTTCTGAGGCTTTATCAAGCTGCCCTCCGTGCTCACAGGTGGACATATCCAGCAGATAACGTTTAACTGGAAGCTTTTTATCATCTTCAGACACAATAATCAACAACTGTGTATGCAAAGGACCTATATTAATTTATTCAAGTTCAGTTGCGCTTTGATAAAAGAAAAGAGTTTTGCACGAAATTATTGTTTGTATCGCAGATAAATTAATTACAGTGAATGACCAACAGAATAATTGTTTTAGTCTCAGTTCTAAAAACAGATCCGGAGAAAAAAGGAATGGCAGATGAGATTGACTATGAGATAATAGGTAATGATATGCAGATCGTGGAGATCGAACTTGATCCAAGCGAGTCTGTCAGGGCTGAAGCAGGTGCCATGTTATACATGGGACCCGGAGTAAAGATGCAGACCTCGACAGGAGGAGGGCTGCTTAAAGGTCTGAAACGTGCTTTCAGCGGTGAGAGTTTCTTTATTACCAGCTTCACGCACGAAGGACAGGGTAAGGGATACGTGGCCTTCAGTGCTCCGTATCCCGGCAAGGTCATCCCGATAGATCTGGCAAAACATGGCGGACGTTTCCTGTGCCAGAAAGACTCTTTCCTTTGCGCAGCCAAGGGAATAGAGATTGAGGTTGCCCTGACAAGAAAAATAGGTGCAGGTCTGTTCGGTGGAGAAGGCTTTATCCTGCAAAGACTCACGGGTGACGGACTGGCATTTGTTCATGCCGGTGGTACAATCATTGAGAAAGAGCTTCAGGCAGGAGAGACACTCAGGGTGGATACCGGCTGTCTTGCAGCATTCTCGGACAGTATCGATTACGACATACAGATGACAGGCGGTTTTAAGAATGCGCTGTTCGGAGGAGAGGGCCTTGTGCTTGCAGTCCTGAGGGGACCCGGAACCGTCTATCTGCAAAGCCTGCCGTTCTCACGCCTTGCAGACAGGGTGGTTGCCGCAGCAAACTTCCAGAACAGGGGTGAATCAAAAGGTGCAGCCGGAATAGGTGAGAATGCGCTGGGCTCACTACTTGGCGGGGATAATTCCTTCTGAGGACAAAATTCATATTGACGGAAAATGCAGGTTAGCATATGAGAATATTTGCAATTTCAGACCCACATGGTAACTATTCAGCGATCAGAACCCTACTGGAGAAAGCCGGGAAAGTTGACGCTGTGATGATAGCAGGGGACCTGACAAACTTCGGACCTGTTGAAAAGGCACATGATCTGATCGACATCTTTGACAGCGAGGTCATGGCAGTTCCTGGAAACTGTGATCCTGCGGAGATACTAGAAGTACTGGAGAACTCACCTGCCATCAACCTGCATAACCGTTCAATGACATTTGATGGGGTAACTTTTGTGGGGATTGGCGGATCCAACCCGACACCTTTCTGCACTCCGTTCGAGATAGAGGAATGTGATATCGGGAAGGGACTGGAAGAAACAATGGCTAAAGCCCAAAAAGGCGAGAATCCTGTCGTGCTGCTGACCCATGCACCCCCATACGGAACACTGGATATGGTTGGGGATGCGCATGTGGGATGCAAGTCCATTGCAGACTACCTGGGCAAAGTGGACCTGATAGTCTGTGGACATATACATGAGGCCAGGGGTACTGAAACAGTCGACGGAACCGTCGTAGTGAACCCCGGAATGGCGGCAAACGGCTTTGCTGCTCTGGTCGAATTACGGATGCAGGAAGAAGGACTTAATATCGATGTCAGTTTTCTTGATGTCTGATTGGAAATTGTTATAACTTTACAAATCTATTTTAAAATGGTGATATCATGAATCTCAGGATATTTGTTATATTTCTTTTACTGGCTTCTCTGATCGTTGCAGGTTGTGTTACAGACGAAGAGAATGGCGGAGTTGATGATGAGAACATCTCAGGCGATAACCAGACCGATGCAAACGGAGAAGATAATGCGACCAATGACATGGATGATGAGACCGATGTCATGGACAATGAGACAACCGACATGGATAATGAAACGCCGGTTGTTGATGAAACAGACACAGAAACCGAGGAAGGCAGCGGAGTCACTGTTATCGAATCCACAGGCCCGAAGACATATACTGTGACGCTCAAGAATTTCCTGGCACAGCCCGGCAATCTGACCATAAACCAGGAAGATAGTGTTTTCTGGATCAATATGAACCAGCCCACACGGACTTTCACTCTGGTAAGTGAAGAAGGTCTGTGGGAAAACAAGCCTCTGACCTACAGAAGCAGCTTCACGTACAAATTCAATGAAACCGGCACCTACAATTACCATATACTGGGCTGGGAAGAGAGGATGAAGGGGACCATTACAGTTAAATAAAAAAGCACCTTCTGAGACCGCATGAATATACGGGCTGTAAAAGAAGGAAAGACCGAGGTGCTTGTACCGGTACATGAGGAGGGCGTATCATTCCCTCCCTCGGCAGCCCCTGTTTTCTATAATCCGGCCATGGAACTCAACCGCGATATTTCCGTGGCTGCAATTTCTGTTTTTGCAAAAACACTGAGTGAAAGGCGCAATATTCCTGTTGAGGATATCAGGTATCTTGATGCACTTGCAGCTTCCGGTATAAGAGGTTTGAGGATTGCAAATGAGGTAGGAGTCCATACGACCTTGAATGACTGGAGTGAGGATGCCTTTGAGCTTATTGAGCGTAACATCGAATATCTCGGTTTACATGACAGGATTAATGCAAGCCGTAAGAATGCAAATGTTCTGATGCATGAAGAGCGGTTCAATATTGTGGATATAGACCCGTTTGGAACACCTGCTCCTTTCCTGGCAGCTGCTGCACGCTCTGCAGTTCATCTTCTTGCTGTGACAGCAACGGATACGGCTCCTCTCTGTGGTGCCCATCTGAATTCCGGCATTCGCAAGTACTCCGCAGTACCTCTGAATAACGAATACCATGCAGAGATGGCAGTGCGTATACTGCTTGGTAAGATCGCACGGGAGCTTGCAGTCAGGGACAGATTCATGAGACCACTGCTTTCACATGCCACCAGACATTACGTACGTACTTACCTGGAAATCGGCAACGGTGCGAAAAAAGCTGACAGGATGCTGGAGCAGGTGGGATACATCTCACATTGTCCATCCTGTGACTTCAGGGAAACTCATGCAGGTATTGCTGTACACATTGCCAGTGAATGTCCACGGTGCTCATCCGAAACACAGCTCGCAGGTCCCCTATGGCTTGGTAAGTTGCATGAGACGGATTTTTGTGGTGATATTCTGAAGGAGCTTGAAAAAACGGAATCAGGAACAAAAGAACAGGCAAAGAAGATCATTGAACTGTGCAGGGATGAACTGGATATACCTGTTTTCTATGAGCAACATCTTCTGTGCAAGAGGCTGGGTGTTTCCGCATCGGGCATCAATGAGCTCATAGATACTCTCAGAAGCTGCGGATTTGCTGCTTCAAGGACACATTTCAGTGGTACTTCTTTTAAGACCGATGCAGAGCTCGATGAAATTGAAAGTATAATTTCCATGCTCCGATAGACATATATACTATTTTTAGGTATAGATATATACATTAATATATAATAGAGGATCTAATTATCATTATAAACTAATTACATTATTTCCTATTTTAGGATTGAAGGGGAAAACGATGACAAAAGAATATGCAGAACAACTTTTTTTGCAAGAGAAACCGGTTCTTGCACTCCTTGCGATATGGTCTTTCCAGAAGACATATGCATCTGTTATAACCAAGGAAATAAATTCGACTTTTGCCCATACAACAAAGATCCTGTCAAAAATGGAAGATCATGGTCTTGTTCAGTTCTCAGTCGAAGGTCGCGTAAAATACGTGGAGCTGACCGAACATGGCTACAAAGTTGTAGACGCATTAAAGGATCTGATCATTGCACTCGAAGGCGAGATGTCAGAGAGCCTGGAAGAAGCTGAAGCAGAGAGCGATCCGTTAACAGATATTGATTCTGACACCATACACGACAGAATAGAAAGGCTGTACACCAGCATAAGCTCGATCTATAATGAGGTGCAGAACAACGGTTCTGACTTTGCTTCCGTACAAAGGAAGATAGGGCCTTTCAGTCGTGACATCCAGCTTCTCATCAGTGCCATCGAACAGTCCGAAGATGACATAGACGATGATTCACTGGACAAATTGTCCGAGATGCAGGATATGTTCGACAGTGTTATGAAGCAGAAAGTCAAAACCGGTTGATCATGATAGGCTTACAATTACTTATCAAGATCTACGGCAATACGGAACGTGCAATACATTCGGCACAGGTTCTTATAGATAATGAACTAAAGGACCTCGATGCATCAGCCACTTATTCTGTTTCTGAAGACGGCTGGCTGGCTCTGGAGATCTCCGGTGAGGATGAGGAGTTCGCAGCAAATTTTCTTGCAGACAAGTATGGCAGACCTGTAAAAGAAGTAAAATCAGGAGATGTCTGCAAAGGCTTTATACGCCGGATAGAGGATGATCGCATAGTGATTGATATCGGCGAACTTATAACCATACCTGAAAACAGGCTAGGGGTATTAGGAACAGGCAATACCCGTCAGATAGCAGCACGTTTTGGCCTGATCGGTCATCTGCCTGTTGAGATCGAGATCGAGAATGCTGAAGACCTTCTTGGAACATTCACAAAAAAACAGGTGGACACCCTGTGGGACTGGAAGAAATCCGGCTATGACCATGTTATTGCAAATGCCGTTACCCGTTCGGAACTCAAGGCTGCAATAAAAAGAACAGGCCATGCCAGGGATATCTTCGGGATCGAACGTCTTGGTCTCATGGAGCATATCATCACCTGCCGTGAAGATACAGAGGGACCGGGCATAGTTTCAGCTATCGGAAGTTTTGTCAGTGGAGAGCTGGGAGTAATAAAGGCTTCCTGAGTTACTTCATTATCAGTATACAGGGATCGCAGTTGTGATTGCAGGAAGATAAGTTTTCCATGGTGCAATCCATTGCGAACTTGTCACTGAAAACTCCTTCAAAGACACCTTTTACGAAGGTGCACAGGACTTTGGTTTTGATCGGAAGTGACCTGCATCCAAAGAAATCGTGAACCTCAAGCTTCAGGGGTTCTTTACTCAAAACAGAAAATTTACCGATGTCATTTTTTTCCCAGAACTCTTCCATTTCCTCAAAAAGCTCATCAGGTTCCGTTGATTTTAAATTATGCGCAAAACTCTTGCCAATGTCCCGGCCGATATTGCGCATGATTGGATCGCAGTTTATCCCGTTGGCGAGAAAACCGTACTGTACTGCATGGAAAACGCATAAGAGACTGCCGAATTTCGGGAAATCGGTGGAAGATATTAGATCCAGCATGTCAAGATAGTGTTTGAGCCCTGGTTCCTGTGAGCACGCAACATAGTGACATTTCAGAGAATATATCTTCTTGCGCCTGTCATCAGGATCCACCTGCTCATTCAGCAGGCTGCAGGATCTGAGGTCTTTGAGATGAACAGAGATAGTAGCTTTAGCCTTCCCGGTGTGGTTAACTATTTCATCAAAGGACTTTGATCCGTTTTTCAAAAATTCCAGAATCTGTATCTTGACAGAACCGTTCAACGCAATGAAACCCGCTTCTGTGGAAAAGATTGCAGTACTGTCTCCATTATTCATGCAGTACTTAATTAATAGACAATGTATATAAATGTTCGCTGCCTAACGAATAAATACTTGAAAAGCATTTAAACCTACCTTAAAAAACACAATTCGGATGTAATTGATGAGCATGACAAAAGTTGTCAGTGTGCGCGCAGATGCGGCGGAGGACCTCAGGCAGGATCTTCTGGAAAACGGCCTGATTGACCTTGATCGCAAGATAAAGAAAAAGACGATCAACGGACAACTCTTCCTCGAAATCCCGGTGAAAGATCAGGTAAGAGGAATAGAAACCTTCGAGCAGGAAGACCCCGAATACTACAGGAAAACAAAATCCTTCAAAGAAACACTATGCGGACTGATGCCTCCTGAGTATATCAAGCTGGCACCGTCAGGATGGCAGATACTCGGGGATATCATCGTTGTCAGTATCGATAAACGTATTGAGAATCATAAATATCTGATCGCTGAGAAGTTACTCGAGTTCTATCCTTCATCCAACACCGTTGTAAGAGACCTCGGTATAGAGGGGCAGCTCAGACAACCGAAAAGAGAGATACTTGCAGGCTCGTCCACTGAAACCGTACATAAAGAAAATGGATGTTTGTTCAAGCTTGATGTCACGAAGGTAATGTTCTCAAAGGGAAACCTTTACGAGAAAAAGCTTATGAGCAGCGTGGGTTCCGACGAAACGATAGTTGATATGTTCGCTGGCATAGGATACTTTTCAATTCCCATCGCAGTCCATGCAAAGCCGCGTAAGATAATCTCCATTGAACTGAACCCGGAATCTTTCTCCTATCTAAGGGAAAATATCTCTCTGAATCATGTAGAGAACATCATTGAAACCAGAAACGGGGACTGTGCCAGGCTGACACCGGAGAACGTAGCAGACAGGGTTATAATGGGCTATGTGGGCACAACACACCATTATCTTGAATATGGTATTAGGGCTATCAAAGAAGAAGGAGGGATGCTGCATTATCATGAAACAACACCTGAATCCCTTGTATTTGAGAGACCGGTGTCCCGTATAAAAGAGGCGGCTTTAAGAGAGAGGAAACAGGTTGAGATTCGGGATTGTCGCAGGGTCAAGAAGTATTCGCCTGGGGTCTGGCATGTTGTTGTGGATGCGTGGATAAATTAAAGCTAAAAAAAAATAGGATCTGTACAAAGAATTAAACTTCCAGCAACTCATTCGTTAGATCAGCATCGATAATGAAATCAAAATCGATTGTTTCGATCCATTCCATCTTCTGGAAAACAGACTGGAAGCAGACACCGATTATGAGCTTTCCATCGGAACCATCAAGTATTCGATCTGTCATCTCCTTTATCTGTTCGGCTTCTATTCCTGTTTTTGGCATTGCAAGTCCGCCCATGAGTACAACAGTATCTGCATGAGAATCAACTGAATCACCAAGCTGCATACCGTGAGATGTTGAGACAATTGACTTTGCTTCCTCGAACTTCAGGTCAGGGATGAATGCCATTTGCTTATCTGTCTTTCTCAGGACAAATGCCATCAGCTCTGCAAAGGGAGTACAGAAACCGGCGGTTCCTACAAAAGTTATCTTTTCGGATTTATCGACAAGTTTTCTGAATTCGGTTAGCTGACCGCCAATACCCTGTGAAGTATTAATTGTTTTCATAATTCCACCCAAAAAAATCTAGAAAAAAGAGTACAACCAGGAGGTTGTACTTTGAGAATATACTTTTTAAAATCAGACTTCCTTGACACCGAAGGATTCGAGCAGGATGCCAGGGTTGATCCTTCCGCTTGTGAATGACTTCTTGGTCTTCCTGTCGTTGATGGTGATCTTTGCGGGTGCGAACATTCCTGCATCCACCTTGAAGAAGTCGAATCCTGCTTCCTTGAATGTGGTATAGAATGGTTTTCCGAAGTCCCTTGAAGTTGTGGATGGTGCTTTTTTCACGAAATCTGCAAGTTTGTCTGCGTCTCCGTGCTCAACGGTGTAGTAGGTCTCACCACAGTAGATGATACAGTCGTTGGTTGAACCCATGCACTTTGTGTCATCTCCTACAATAGGTGCAATAGGTGCAACACCGAAACCACTCTGGATTGTGTTGATATCGTAGCCGATGGATTCGAGCTTGTGGATACCTGTCTCAACGATACGGGCGGAGATTTGTACGCTGCCTGCAATTGAAGCGGTTGGTGCAACAGCGATGTAGACATTCTCTGTGTCGACACTACAGTGCTTTGCTATGTACTCGACAACTTCCTCGTTCGGAAGCTCACTGGATTCCATTACCAGTACAGCGAATTCGGAATCATCCTTGTAACCGATTTCCTCATAAAGCTCCTTTGGTTTAAGACCAAGAGCCCTTGCAGGACCTGAGCCCATTCCGAAGTACTTTCCCACCGCGATTCTCCAGCCGGCGTACTGGGAGGCCATACATGCAATTGTGGGGTGGTCTGTTGCTACCTGTATTGCAGGAACAGGAAGTCCGTCGAGATCGAACTTGGTGTAGCTGAGGTCTGCAAGGTCTGCAAGACAGAGGCGTGACAGATACATTCCTGCATCATAGCCACCTTCCATGTTTACACCACAGTCAATGATGGTTGCACCATTTTCAAGTTCTGTGGATTTTACCTTAAGGTCCTCTTCCCAGTCGAGCATCTCATCAATAATAGCAAGTCCCTTTTCGTTGACACTTATCACGTTTATCACTCTTATGCAGTTAATCGAGTGTCATTAGGCAGGGGAGAATATATAAGTTTCGAAAATAGAGTCGATAGTAAGCCGTATTTTCTTTACTTCATAAAAATAGCTTCCGCAGGATTCCGGATTACTGGGCTTTTTTGAGTGTGAGCCAGAAAATACTTCCCTGACCATCAGGGTTGTCGATAACACCGACCTGCTCGTTGTGGAGATCCACTATCCTCTTGACAATGGCAAGGCCGATACCGCTGCCTCTTATGCTTTCCTTGTGCAGGCGCTTGAAACGCTCGAAAACCGCCAGTTTGTCCTTGTCAGGTATGCCATCACCCTGATCTATGAAACTGACCTTCCACTTGTCACCTGTATCATCGATCCGGATCCTTACCTGACTCTCATCAGCAGTGTATTTGACTGCATTTGAAAGCAAGTTACTGAATACCCTCTCTATCAAAGGATTTGCCATGGCAGGATATTCCTCCGCAAAGGAAGTATCCATCTCAAGACTCTTATGATCTATATCAAGAGCAAAGTTCTCAATGGACTCCTCCAGCAGAGACGCAAGATTCACTCTCACGAATCCGATCTCTTCCATAGATTCCAGTTTTGCAAGCTGGGCAGCACCCTCGATCAGATCAATTAGCTTGGTGGTTGACTCGTTGATATTGTTTATTATATGCTTCTTCCGTTCATCCATCTCAAGCTCTATCAGGATCTCAGTGAACGACCTGATAAGACCTGCAGGATTCAGGAGATCATGGCGCATGATATCGGTGAAAAGATCCTTGAGCTCATTGGAGCGCTCCAGCTGGCTGGCATAGTCCTGCAGCTTGATCTCAGCTTCCCGCCGTTCGGTTATATCCTCACCTGAAATAAGGATGTGCGTGATATTTCCGTCTTCATCCCTGAGTACGGAATCATACCACATGAAATACCTTTCTTCACCACTACCGATGATCAGGGGGTACTCATGATATTCGTCAACCCTGATCATGCCTCTCATGAGTTCGTCATACGTCTTCTTTACATGATCAGCGAAATTTTCCGGTACAAAAGAGCTTATCCAGTTAGTGTTGAGCACCCTGTCCTTTCTGTATTCAAGAAAATCCGAACCTTTTTTGTTAATATGAATAAGATTGTAGTTTTTATCAAGGACAGCTATAAGCACACCCACATAATCCAGATAATCATAGGCCTTGTTACGGTCTGTGAGCAGGTCGTCATGCTGCTGCTTGATCCTTAAAAGAGAAGATATCTTCTTATCGAGCTCGAACTTTCCTACGGGTTTTTTCAGAAAATCGTCTGCACCCGCTTCAATACCTTTATTGTGATCATCCTTGGAAGTCAGTGCAGTGACCATGATAATGGGGATGAAATTCATTTTATAGTCGTTTCTGATGACACGACATACCTCGTAACCGTCCATCTCTGGCATCATCACATCCAGCAGGATCATGTCGGGATTCTCATTCTTCACCTTTTCCAGCGCATCTTTACCATTGTATGCGGAAATAACATCATACTCATTGCTAAGGTACGCGCGCATAAGCTCGACGTTCAGTACCTCATCGTCAACTACGAGTATTTTGTTCCTGGCAGCAGGTGTCATATGAGTTTATAGTATAATTTCAATTTTATATAAAACTACCTGTATTTTGTGCACATGAATATATTCAGGCCGGAAAAAAGTTCAATTTACAGAAAGAAGAGTCTGTTTTTATTCAGAGAAAATGTGAAAGCATGCACAACCAACAACCGGCCGGCATGCCTGAGTAAAGGGTACTAAAATTTATTCCCGTTTCTCACTCTATAAGATATGTAACCTGGACAGACATTGAAACTGTTGACTCACCCGGCTGAATAGGAGTTGATGCTGCTTCCTCGGTCGGAACTTCCGCTGCATCATAGTAGACTATCGGTCCGTTGTTGTCATTTAGTGACGAGGACTGTACACCAATTATTTCAACATTCAGGTTTTCGGCAAGTATGGTGGCTTTTGAAGATGCATCTTCTACCGCCGCTGCGATAAGTTCTTCCCTGAAATCTTCCTGTAGCTCATCTGATGCCGAAAAGGAGATACTTCCTATATCATTTGCTCCCGCAGCCGCAGACCTGTCAATAATCTCGCTCAGGTTATCAAGGTTCATGGTCCTGACCTGTACGCTGTTGGAAGCCGAATATCCCTCTATGCTTCGTGTACCATCATAATTATAAACCGGATTCACAGACACGAAAGATGTCTGGATCTCATTATCCTCCAGACCGATGGCCCTGAGTTCTGCAATAACATCACTCATAATAGCAGCATTGTCGTTTGATGCTTCATCTGCAGTTTCAGCCTGCACTACCACACCTATGTTCATTGTTGCAGTATCGGGCACAACCCTTTTTTCCGCATATCCGCTGGTATGAATGGTGTGTTCAATATCTTCCTGTATCGCTTCCTGCGAACTGGCATACTGCGATGCTGCCATGAATATAAGAGCAACTGAGAGCGCAATTACCAGATAGTATAGTTTATTGTTCGAATTTTCTTGTGACAACTACAACCCCACCAAATTTATTTCAATATTCGATTTGGTCTGTAACTTTATATGTTTATCCTGAGGTTCGATTATTAAAATTTTTTATGGAACAATTTCTCTGCTTCCACCAGGAAGAATACGGAGCTTGATATCAGTATAATTACCATCCAGTCAGTGATCTCCAGAGGAGCCGTGCTCATAACTCCATTCATGAAACCATTGTAGGTTATAAAGAGCTGCAATAGAATTACCAGAAATACTCCGCCCAGCATTATGCGGTTAGAGAATATTCTCGTGATGACGTTCTCATAAATGGATTTCGAGTTGAAAAGATAGAATATCTCAAAGAAGACTATCGTGTTCAGAACAATCGTCTGTGCCTTTGATACGTTTCCCTGCGTGCTCTCTATTTCAAAGAAATAAAGCAGGAAGCTTGCTATTACTATCAGCAGGGCTACAGTCACTATCCTGCGTTTTATTATGGGGAGAAGCAAAGGTTCATCAGGAGGACGAGGTTGCCTCATCAGAAGTTGTTTTTCCTTCGGTTCAAATACGATAGGAACACCCAGTCCTATGGCGGTCACAGTATTGATCCATAAAATATGAATAGGTAGCAGTGGAGGATCTGTGAACCCGAGGAAAACGGCAGTGATAATTATAAGCGCTTCAGAAGTGTTGGTGGGAAGTGTCCATAGGATTACCTTCTGTATCTTATCGTAGACATCCCTGCCTTCCTCTATGGCATTGACGATGGAAGCAAAGTTATCGTCCGTAAGTACCATATCCGAAGCTTCCTTGGCAACCTCAGTGCCCGATCTTCCCATGGCTATTCCTATGTCAGCTTTTTTAAGGGCCGGTGCATCATTGATGCCATCACCTGTTACAGCTACAACATTCTCTTTATCCTGTAGCAGACGCACTATCCTTGATTTATCCTCGGGTGATGTACGTGCAAAGACAGATACCTTTTCAAGCTTTTCCAGGAGGTGTTCGTCAGACATACCATCAAGCTCGGACCCTGTAAGAGCACCTTCTGTGGTTATTCCGAGCTGCCCGGCAATGCTTCTGGCAGTCAGTACGTGGTCTCCGGTAATCATTATTACTCTTATGCCCGCACTGTTACACTTCTTTATGGCCCCTTTCACCTCCTCCCGGGGAGGGTCCATCATACCCTGCAAGCCAAGGAAGGTAAGATCATGAATATCTTCCGGAAGCAGTTCTTTTTTATCAGCTCCTGTGGGTTTACATGCCATCGCAATAACACGGAGGCCGTCAGATGCCATGGAAGATGCTTTCTGAAGTATCTGTTCAGAATCGAGCCTGACCTGCTTACGTCCGTCAAACTGTGAGTGGCACATACCGACGATCTTTTCAGGGGAACCTTTCACATATATGATATTTGAGTCCTCATTCATCTCATGAAGTGTCGCCATAAACCGATTTTCAGATTCAAAAGGTATTGAATCCAGTCTGGGAAGATGGAAGGAAGATACCTTAAGAGCTGATACCAGCAAGGCACCCTCGGTGGGGTCCCCATTGATGCCTCCTTTTTCCCGGATATAAGCATCATTGCACAGGGCTCCGGCCTTAAGGGTCTTTGCCAGAGAGGAAAAATCACTGGCATTTACCTGCCTGCCATCTAAAAAGAAATTCCCCTCCCTTGAATATCCTTCACCTGCCACATCAAATCTGCCTTCAGCAGTATAGACCGAAGTCACAGTCATCTGGTTCATTGTGAGCGTTCCTGTCTTATCGGAGCAGATGACCGTTGCCGAACCAAGCGTCTCTACCGATGGAAGGTTTCTTATGATGGCATTCCTGGAAGCCATCTGATTGACACCGATCGCCAGGGATATGGTGATAAGTGCCGGCAGGCCTTCAGGTATCGCCGCGACAGCCATGCTTACTGTTGCCAGAAAGATGTCCAGATTAGTAAAACCCTGCAACCTGCCTACAATATATGTGAGGATTGAAACAAAGGCGATCACAAAAAAAAGTTTTTTACTTAGACGATTAACGGTACGCGTAAGTGGAGTTGATATCTCACCGGATTCCTTGATTAGCTCGGATATTTTACCGATCTCGGTATCTTTACCTGTAGAAACAACCACGCCCATACCAGTACCTTGCGTAATGAGCGTCGCAGAGAAAGCCATATTCTTCTGGTCTGCTATGGGTACGTCCTCATTGGGTATTACAGCATCATTCTTTTCAACTGCAGTGGATTCACCGGTGAGAGTGGATTCATCTATACGAAGGTTCTTGATCCGGAACAGGCGAAGATCCGCGGGTACCCTGGAACCGGCTTCAAGAAGAACAATATCCCCCATAACCAATTCCCTGCTGGGGATAAGCTCACGCATACCGTTCCTTAACACAGTGGCTTCAGGTTGCATCATCTTTACAAGCGATTCAAGCGCATTCTCAGCCTTGCGTTCCTGAACAAAACCGATGATCGCATTTGCAACAATAACACCAGTGATCACTGCTGAGTCTGCGTATTCCCCCAGGAAGAAGGTCACTATGGCTGCCACTATCAATATGTATATGAGCGGATTGGCGAACTGTTTAAGAAACATATAAGCAGGACCATGTTTCTTTTCGGTTTCAACCTCATTGTATCCGTACTTTGACAAACGTAGTGAAATCTCATCCTCTGTGAGTCCCTCCTTTCCGGTTTCAAGAATATTGAAGGTCTCGTCTATGTCTGCACGATACCAGCTCAGCTCACTGTGCATAAAGAAAGATAGTCCTTTCCTGAATAAATTGTTTTGTAGGCTGCCAAAAACTAAAATAGATTGCAAACCGTATTTTATTTTATGAGTTCGACACACGATGATCTGGTAAAATCTCTTAACTCCAAACAGGAAGCATATGTAAATCTTGAATTGCCGGAACCGACAAATGGTCAATATCTCCTTGGTGTTTTTCACCTTGTTCCCGGAGGGAAATTCAACATACTACAGGCAGCCGCAGAGGTTGCTGCCGAATCGTCCACGGGTACGAACTTTAAAGTTAATACAGAGACACCATTCTCAAGAACGATGAATGCTCTTGTCTACCAGCTTGATCTTGAAAGAGAACTTGTATGGATAGCCTACCCATGGAGACTTTTTGACAGGGGAGGAAATGTGCAGAACATTCTTACTTACATTGTAGGAAATATTCTGGGAATGAAGGAAGTTGCAGCCCTGAAACTGCTTGATGTCTGGTTCCCGCCATCCATGCTCGAGCAATATGACGGTCCGAGTTACACAGTGGATGCCATGAGAGAGTACCTGAACGTACACGACAGACCTATCCTTGGTACCATAGTTAAACCAAAGATGGGACTCACATCCGCCGAGTATGCAGAAGTATGTTACGATTTCTGGGTAGGAGGCGGAGATTTTGTTAAGAATGACGAGCCTCAGGCAAACCAGGATTTCTGCCCCTATGAGAAAATGGTCAGCCATGTTAAAGAGGCCATGGATAAGGCAGTAAAAGAGACAGGTAAGAAAAAGGTCCACTCATTCAATGTCTCAGCCCCTGATTTTGATACTATGATCCAGCGATGTGAGATGATCATCAACGCCGGCTTCGAACCAGGCAGCTTTGCATTCCTGATAGACGGTATCACTGCCGGCTGGATGGCCGTACAGACCCTCAGGAGAAGATATCCTGATGTGTTCATTCACTTCCACAGGGCAGGCCATGGCGGATTCACCAGGCCTGAGAACCCCATCGGATTCTCAGTCCTCGTACTTTCAAAGTTTGCAAGAGTAGCCGGTGCCTCCGGTATCCACACCGGTACTGCCGGTGTCGGGAAGATGAAAGGAACGCCCAAGGAAGACATCGTCGCTGCACATGAGATACAATATATGAGTTCAGAGGGTTATTTCTTCAAACAGAGCTGGTCCAAGATTCCTGAAAGCGATAAGGATGCCATAAACCTTGTAAATGAAGATCTGGCACATCACGTGATACTTGAGGACGACAGCTGGAGAGGTATGAAGAAATGCTGCCCTATTGTTTCAGGAGGACTAAACCCTGTAAGACTTAAACCTTTCATCGATGTGATGGGCAATGTTGATTTCATTACAACAATGGGATCTGGCGTACATGCACACCCCGACGGAACCCAGGCAGGTGCCAGAGCCCTTGTACAGTCATGTGATGCCTACCTTAAGGGCATGGATATTGAAGAATATGCTAAGGACCATAAGGAACTTGCCGAGGCGATCGAGTACTTCACAAAGGCATCAAAGGATGCCATGTAATCCGTTCCTGGTCAAAGTTTGTATTGAAATTAAGAAGAGAGAGAGGAAAGCAGAAATAAGTGCTTTCCTTATATTTCGACAATAATCCTATTTTAACAATAACCCCGTCCTGAAAAGGACATAACCCCACTCGCTCATACTCCACTAAAGATGAATGCTGAAAAAAGGAACATTAACAGTTTTTTGATGAGGGAATGAGGCATTATAAGCCTGTTAATGCTCCTTTTGTCTATCGTTTTTATCAGCATTTCCGATCAGTCCATGTCGCACCACCGAATGGCCTGCAACCACCCTTTCATACAGGTTATGTGATTGCAAGTCAAAGTATTAATTTGGACTATATAAATATATCTATACTCTGATATATGTTGAGTATTATTATGATGAGGGATGAACACAAAAAAGGAGCTATTGCTCACCAGTATTCTGAAAAAAGGAAAATAAAAACAGAAATGTTTATTCCAGCTTCCTTATAAGATATTCTTTGAACTGAGAATAATCAGTGCTAAGAGAGTCCATAAATTCTTTCCCTGCCTCGGTTCTCTTCAGGCTCTCGGGAAGTTCGGGCTCAACCCCGATGACCGCCTTTACTTCTCCAGGGAACTTTGCAGGATGGGCGGTCTCCAGTGTTACTGCAGGAGTGTTATCACCTGTCTTTTCCCTGTAATCCCTTAAGCCCTTGATTCCCACAGCACCATGTGGTTCTATCATTATGCCGTATTCATCATAGAACTCCTTCATAACTGCCCGGGTTTCCGCGTCTGTGACCGATATCGAGAATATGTCCTGCCTGAGTTTTTCCATTTCCGGCATCTTATTGATCCTGCCCTGCTCATCCATTTCACCACCGTAGATCGCTATAAGTCTTGCAAGATTACTCGGATGTCCTACGTTCATGGCATTGGACAGGCAGTTTTTCGAGGGAACGATTTTTGCATACTTGCCTGTACCAAGGAAAGAGGGAACCTCGTCATTCTCGTTCACAGATGCCAGTATCTTCTTTACAGGTACACCCATTCTTTTTGCCAGTACACAACCCATCATATTACCGAAATTTCCCGAAGGTATGGAAACTATCAGCTCTTCGGGATAATCCCTCAGTTTGAGATAGGCATAGAAATAATAGATAGACTGGGGCACAAGGCGCCCGATATTTATCGAGTTTGCAGATGAGAGGTTCAGGTATTTGAGATCCTCATCAGCAAATGCCTGTTTGACCATTGCCTGGCAGTCATCGAACTTGCCGTCAATCGACACTGCGCTGATGTTCTTATCCAGGGTGGTCATCTGCTTGCGCTGGCGGTCGGAGACCTCGCCGGTCGGGAACAATACAATGACCCTGATATTATCAAGACCATAGAATGCATGAGCTACCGCGCTTCCGGTATCTCCAGAGGTGGCTGTAAGGATGGTTAGCTCTCTGTTCTCTTTCTTGAGGTAGTACTGCATGAGCCTTGCCATCATACGGGCTGCAAAGTCCTTAAATGAGGCAGTGGGACCCCTGTCAAGCCTCATGATATAAGTGATATCATCCACTTTTTCCAGCGGGACTTCATAATCATAGGCATCATAGGTGATCTCCTTCAGGGACTCTTCATCTATCTCACCCTCAAGGACCTTTTTCAAGACCTGAAAAGCAATTTCAGGATATGGCTTATCTTTCAGTGAATTTAGTTCTTCCTCTGTGAAGGCTGGCAGAGTCTTTGGCATGTAAAGACCCCTGTCCGGGGCAAGTCCTGCAATGAGTGCGGTTTCAAAACTTACTTCTTCCGCCTGGAGATTGGTGCTGTAGAGTTTCATGTGTATCAAATACCGGCTTTGTTTCTCTGGTCAGAACAAAAAGACCATAGCTGGTAACCTGTTATGCGAAGGTTCCTTGAATGCCTTTTTTGTAGTACATGGCATAATTCATTTATGAGCTTTTCTATAAAGAAGCGGTTTTCCTTTATTTTCCTTTATACAGAAAAATATCTTCTATTGTGCATTCGAAAAATCCTGCAAGCCTGAATGCAAGTTCCAGACTCGGGTCATATTTTCCCCTTTCTATAGCAATGATTGTCTGTCTTGTCACACCGACAGAGGATGCAAGTTCCTCCTGTGTAATGTCCCTTTTAGCACGCCAGACCTTGAGGCTGTTTTCCATAATGGCATCTCCATAATTGTATCACATCTTATTTCTGTACCAGTAAAAAAATGCTGCATAGGAGACACCCGTAATGGCAAAAAGTAACCCGACCACGGGTTGTGCCGGCAGTTGAATAGTGAAAATGCCGAGTACCGCAAACATAAAACCCTGAAGTATAAATATTACCTGAAAAGTTCTGAAACTTGCCTTTTCGGCAATCCTGTAATCTCTTTCATCTTCCCGCAGTTCACCACTTACTCTGCTCCTGTATTGCCATAATGTTATCAGAATAAGAGCAACACCGGCACCAATGAGCCCACCCATGGCCCCGGCTACACTCGTAACCCAATCCGGTTCATAGACGAGTACGTAAACTCCGCTTATAACTAAAACTATTCCGAATAGAATTGATATAATCTCTTGAGTTCTAATATGTATCACCATGTAAAGCATACTTTACATAATGCATATAAAACTTACCTTTATGTACACCTCAGCAGACATTGATTAAAGTGTGTATTAATGGTTCAAGATAAAAACAGCAAAAATTGCAGAAAGTACCGGTAAAAAAATAAAACGGAGGAAAATGAATTGTTTTCAGGCAAATTGCCTGAAATGAAGGTCAGATCAACGGAATCTTATTCCGTGGAATTCTGTCCTGTAATATCAAAGGCAAAGACGTCCGCATTCAGATTGCGCCTGTCTTCCCAGACCACAGTATCCCCATATATCGCAGGATAAACCTGTCGTTCTTCATTTGTACTTACCTGGAACTCTTCGCCTGTTGTCAGGTCGAACATATAGATATCAGAGTTACCTACGATATCCCAGTTGGCATTGCGCTCATCGGTCCAGACTATCCTGTTTTCGTGAATTCTCGGAACAACCTGCCAGGAGTCGTTAGTGGTTATCTGCATCTCTTCCTGGGTCGTAATATTATACATGTAGATATTCTGATCAAAGGTGCGATCATCCATGTATACAACTCTGTCCTCATAGATATCAGGATACAGGGAAACGGATTCATTCGCTGTTATCTGCATCTCCTCTCCTGAACTGATATTGTAAATGAATATATCCCAGCCGCCGTTGCGGTCATCCATCCAGGTGATCTGGTCACCATAAATTGCAGGATACAACTGGTCAGATGCATTATCCGTGATCTGCTGCTCCTCACCGGTGGTCATGTTATACATGTAGATATCCCAGTTATCATTGCGCAGGTCTTCCCATACGACCCTGTCTTCATATATATCGGGTACTCTCTGATCGGAATCGTTTGTGATCAGGGCTGATTCTTCTCCTGAAGATAGATTATGCATATAGATATCCCAGTTACCGTTACGCCAGTCCTCCCAGACAATTATCTCCCCGTAAATATGAGGAACCCGTTCCTCTGATGTATGGGTTGTAACCTGCGTCTCCTCTTCGGATGTCAGGTTGTAAAGGAAAATATCTGAGCTCTGGTTTCGAACGTCTGTCCATACTATGATGTCTTCATGAATATCAGGGAAATACTGATCTGACATATTGGAAGTGATCTGGTTTTCCGTTCCTTCAACTGTCTGTGCCAGTGAGCTACCCATAGATGTTGCTGACAGAATACTCACAAAACAAAATATTATAATAATTTTTTTAGATATCATGTACTAGTTTCCCACATTCTCTAAGCCCCGGTATGGACCCGATATCTACTTTATTCTGGCAATTTTAATAATTATGGAAACATTCTTACTTAACAAAAATATATGAGAAATAATGGAAAAGCTGAGCTGATATAAAAAGGCCAGACACCCAAAATAAAAAGAGAGCAGAGGCTTATTTCACTACCTCATAACCTGCGCTTTTCCATGCCGTCATGCTGCCAAGAACATTGTATATCCTGTTATATCCATGTTTCTTAAGGATGGATGCGGCTATGTTGGAACGCCTTCCTGTTCCACAATAGACGATTATCCTGCAGTCCCCGGGAATCTTATCCAGGTTCTCTTCAAGATGACCCACATATATGTGTGTGGCATCCTGTATATGCCCCTCTTCCCACTCTTCATCACTTCTTACATCCAGGATGAACATCGTCTCTCCTTTTTCCAGCCTATCCTTCAGGTCATGGACGGATATCAGATTGAACCCATCAACAGGTTGAGCGTCTATATACCAGGCTCCGATGCCTCCGTTTAAAAAACCGGCCACGTTGTCATAACCCAGTCGCACAAGATACCTTACTGCAGTTTCCAGTTGTTCCTGTTCTTCGGTAACAAGTAGTATTTTCTTATCATAGGGAAGTACCCAGCCCGCAAAGGACGGAAGGCCTTCCAGCCAGATACTTAAACTGCCTTTGATGTGTGCACCACCAAAAGAGTGTGGCATGCGTGTATCCAGAACTACTGCCGAACTTTTCATTTCTTCGCTGAACTCCTCAGGCGATAGAAGTTCAGGAACCGGAAGCTCATATAAG
>JAALLO010000158.1_pt1 | contig 29380 bp, 28 predicted proteins | sample 7245941 | NCBI WGS metagenome assembly JAALLO01 (sample SAMN13049198, study PRJNA578106) | oil field metagenome | isolation source: filtered produced water from oil reservoir A2 | place: USA:offshore Texas | collected 2016 | reverse complement strand
CTAGCTGTTAGTTTACCCTTTGCATGCTGTTTTTCGATCCTCTTTGCTCCGCCACCTTCCATCACTTTTTGACGGCGCTGACGTAGTTCTTCTAATTTTGGGTTAGCCATATCCTATAAAACCTCCTTGTTTTGCATATATCTAATTGTATATTCAAAATCATCCTTGCCAACATTTTATCAATGAATATTACCTATGTACAGTGTCTAGATTAAGTGTTATGATAACATCATTTTAATATATTAGCTTTTTTTGAAATTAGTCTTTATTTTTTAAGGATTCAAAAGAATAAGTTCAGGCAGACATATGTCTGCCTATTTTTTATTGTATAGGAACTCAAACATTTTTTGAAAAAAATTGCAGGTATAAAACAAAGTAATAAAGAACGACTAGGATTTGCCAAGAGCCAAGAGCTAAGAACTAAGAGCTAATCAGGGCTACCAACTACGAACTACTAACTACGAACTAACAAAGCGTCGCCAGACGCCTTTGTTCTTACTTAATAATAATCATCAAAGAGCATAATATGGTTTATGCTTACCCGAATATTGCTCTTACTATTATAAATCCAATTGAAGGACAAAGTAAACTGCCCAGTCCTGTATAAAATGTTGCCGTCATGGCGCCATAAGGAATAAGTTTTTCATTAGTAGCAGCAAGCCCTCCTGCAACTCCACTGGTCGTGCCTATAAGACCTCCGTAAACCATTGCTGTTGTAGGATTATTCAATTTGATAATTGGTGCGATAATAGGCGTTATTATCATTGTCAGTACCGACTTTACAACACCCGCAGCTATGGAAAGTGCTATAACTTCAGAACTTGCACCTAATGCACTACCTGTTACCGGACCAACTATAAATGTAACAGCCCCGCCACCGATAGTAGCAATGTCTACTGGATTATTGTATCCTAGCAAAACGGCTATTATTGAACCAACTACAAAGGAAAATGTAACTCCTAGTAATAATGATACAGTACCAGGCAACCCTGCTTTTTTGAGATTATCAATTTTAACTCCAAAAGCCGTAGAGATAATGGCGTAGTCTCTAAGCATACTACCACCAAGTAATCCCATTCCTGCAAATATAGGTATATCTGCCATACCATGGGTTTTTCCAGTGTATTTGCCAGCAAAATATGCCAATGTTAGAGCTATTACTATTGCAATAGCTGAACCCATTCTTCTTTGACCTATAGTTCCTGCTAATCCATATGAAATAATCATTATTAAAGCAACTATTCCTATTGCACCTACCAAAGCATACTTAGTAAATAATCCGGTTATTATTTCTGTTATCATTTATCTTCTCCCCCCTTAATTATTCTTCTCTTCTTTATTTTCTTCATCAGAACCTAATTTAGCTATAAGTGGTACTAAAAACATTGAGCCCACTGTGGCAACTCCACCGGCTGCAAAAGCTACTACTCCACCTTCAAAGGCAGCAACTACATTCTGTCTGGCTGCCATAGCCACAATAATTGGTATATATAGGGAGCTGAGCAGCAAAATACCTTTCTGTGTTCTTTCACTAAAGGCTTTTCCCTTTCCTTCATAATAATTAGTCAAAAGGACTAAAAATAACATTGCCATACCAACTCCGCCTACATTTCCACTTATACCTAGTAACTTTCCAAGAGCATTTCCCAAAAATGAACCTAAAAACATGCATAAAGCAACTATACCCAAACCATATATTTCCATAATATTCCCTCCTTTTAAATGTAAATTTTAATATTAGATTGCTCCATTTTTCTTTAATTCTTCTATTTTTTCATCTGTTAACCCGGCAAACTCTTTCAAAATCTTTTCAGTATGTTCTCCAAGTAATGGCGCTGCATCTCTTACGGTTCCCTGAGTCTCACTCATTTTAATTGGCACTCCCGGTAGTTTTGTTTTGCCCGCCACCTTATGGTCTACTTCTACTACCATTTCTCTTGCCAGTACTTGTGGATCTTTTACCACATGCTCAATTTTATTTATAGGACCGTTAGGTACTCCTGACTTAGTTAAGAGTTCTTTCCATTCTTCCGTAGTTTTTGTTTTAAACCTCTCTGCAAGAAGAGGTCTTAATTCATCATAGTTTTCATTTCTAAGTGGATTTGTTTTAAATCTTTCATCATCAATTAATTCTTCTACACCTAACTCTTTGCATAGCTTACTCCATAATACATCGTTCCCTGCTGCAACCATTATTTCTCCATCAGAAGTTTCAAATGGCTCAAATGGTACTATTGATGTATGTCTATTACCAGCAGGCTCTGGAGACACTCCATTTACAAAGTATCTTGCTATTGCATTTTCCAAAATTGCAACTTGACAATCAAGCATAGCTACATCAACTTTTTGTCCTTTTCCTGTTTCATTTCTGTAGTTAAGTGCTGCCAAAATACCTATAGTTGTGAATAGTCCTGCTGTGATATCGCCTATAGATGGACCTACTCTAGTTGGCTTTCCACCTTTTTGTCCCGTAATACTCATGATCCCACCCATTGCTTGAACTATTGCATCATAGGCTGGTCTCTTGCTATACGGCCCACTATGACCAAATCCTGATGCAGCTGCATATATAAGCTTAGGGTTAACTTCTTTTAACTTATCATATCCTAGCCCAAGTTTCTCCATTGTACCCGGTCTGTAGTTTTCCACTATAACATCTGCCTTTTTGACCATTTCTAAGAATAAGTCTTTTGCCTCTTGTTTTTTTAAATTTAGTGTCATACTTTTTTTGTTTCTATTAATACTCATAAAGTATGCACTTTCTCCGTTTACATAGGGTCCAAATTGTCTTGAATCGTCTCCTTTGCCCGGTATTTCTATTTTGATGACTTCAGCTCCAAGATCTGCTAATATCATGGTACAGTAGGGACCTGCCAAAACTCTGGTTAAATCTAAAACCTTAATACCTTCTAATGCTTGTTCCATAAAAATCTCCCCTTTACTAAAATTTTTTGAAATTAACCTCTTATGCCAGTTACTCTAACAATATAGCTTTAAATATCTTTCAATGTTTCCTCTGAAGCGACTTTGGAGAGCTGTTTTTACCTCTAAATCTTTTCTATTAAAACAGCTTTTCTACGGAGCCTGAAGAGGATTATTGAAAGATATCTATAGAGAACTAGCGAGGCAAGTGAAATTAAAAATAAACAACGTTTGAAACCATACTATAAGTGATATCTAGCAATATCCATACCAATGCTTTAAGAATACGTTATCCTTCTAAAACCAACATTCATATAATTCTGAAATATTGTACAAATAAAAAAGTGATAACTTTTGTATCATACCTTTTTTCAAAAGTTACCACTTTCAATGGTCATCGTATTTATTAATCTGCATCCTTTTTTATTTGATATTTTTCTATTTTTCTTCTAAGGGTCAATCTCGATATTCCTAATTCATTTGCTGTTCTGGTTATATTCCAACTATTTTTAGTTAGGGATTTTATTATTGTTTCCTTTTCCACTGTTTCTAAATTATAATAGTTATTTAAACTTTCTTTGAAGTACGTCTTTTTAAAGATTTCATCAGGCAAGTCCTCTAGAATAATTTCATTTCCTTTTTTAAAAATCATTATTCTCTCAATCATATTTTTCAGTTCCCTAACATTTCCCGGCCAATCATATTGTTTAAGAGCCTCTAAAGCTTCATCGTCAATTGAAACTACTTTTTTATTAAGTTTATTGTTATATTGAGCTATAAAAAACTTAGTTAAAACTGAAATATCTTCTTTTCTTTTTCTTAAGGGAGGTATATGTATAGGAATTATATTTAGTCGATAATACAAGTCTTCACGAAAATTACCTTTTTCTATTTCTTCTGTCAAATCCTTGTTTGTTGCAGCAACAATAGTTGCTTTAAATTCCTTCTCCTCCAAACCGCCAATTCTTCGAAACTTGTTTTCCTGTAGCACTCTTAACAACTTTGCCTGAAGTCCTAAGTCCATATCTCCAATTTCATCTAGAAAGAGAACACCGCCATTAGCCTTTTCAACAAGACCAATTTTTCTACTTTTAGCATCTGAAAAAGCTCCCTTTTCATATCCAAAAAGCTCACTTTCCTGTAAGTTTTTAGGGATAGCTGCACAATTTATAGCTACAAATGGTTTTGAGTCAGGTATTTTTAGATTATGAATCAATTTTGCGACTACCTCTTTACCCGTTCCACTTTCCCCTTGCAAAAGAATAGATGTATCGTAATCCATTTTACCTATTTCTCTAACAATTTTTCTGATTTCCTCAATCTCTTTTGAATTTCCTATCAATATCGTTTCATTTTCCGATTCGATATTATTCAGTTCTATTTTTGCTTTGACATATTCCAGGATTTTTTCTACCGATTTATTTATCTCTGCAAGAGAAAAGGGCTTGGTAAAATAATCGTATGCTCCCATTTTCATCGCTTTCACAGCTAATTTAACCTCACTTAAGTAGGTTATCATAATAACTACACAAGAGGGCCTTAATCTCTTCATATTTTTTAAAACTTCTATTCCATCTATTCCCGGCAGCTTAATGTCAACTATAGCTAAATCAGGATTTTCTCTTTTAAATAGTTCTAATCCTTCTTCTCCCGTTTCCGCAGTAAAAATCTCTGCTCCCAGTTTTTTTAAACTTATCTTTAAAGACAGTCTTATACTTTTCTCGTCGTCTATTACAAGTATCTTCATAGGTCTCACCCCTTCTATCAGTCATAAATACAATTTAATTATCTTTTGGCAAGTATATGAGAAATTCCGTTCCTATACCTAGCTCACTCTTTACATTTATTTGACCCTCATTCTCCTTGATAAGCTGATAAGCTATAAAAAGTCCAAGACCGGTACCTTCTTTTTTTGTAGTATAAAATGGATAAAAAATCTTTTCTATTTTTTCCTTTTCAATTCCCACTCCATTATCTCTAATGCTAATCAATACATTCTCTTTTTCTTCTTTTATTTCTATATCTATTTTTCCATTTTCACAAACTGCTTGAATGGAATTCTTTAATATATTTATGAAAGCCTGCTTGATGGCTCTTCTATCAATCTTCACCATGAGTGGATTCTTTTCATATTTCTTAACGATATTTATTTTCTTGTCAATTATTTCCGGTTTAAGAAGGTTAATTATCCCGCTAACAAGCTGCTTAATATTGGTAGGCTCTTTTTCTTTTGTAGAGCTTCTACTGAATTCTAAAAAGTTTATTACAAGATTATTTAGGTCCATTACTTCTTTGTCTAGTACGTCTAAAACTTCCTTTTCAGTTTCTCTGTCATTATTATTCTTTAGTATCTCAATCAAATTACTGATTCCTGCTAATGGATTTCCTATATCGTGAATAATCGATGCCGATAATTCTCCTAAAGTACGAATCCTATCTTCTCTTTTAAGTTCTTCTTCAATTGTTTTAATTTTCGTAAGATCTCTAAAAAGAAAAACAACTCCAATTGCGTTTTTATCATTATCTAAAACTTGAGATGCAGATACGCTTATAGGGATTTCTTTTCCTGATTTGCTTTGCATCGTCACTTCAATATCCTTAAAGATTTTTCCTTCATTTAAAACTTTGTTTATAATATCTCCCAGACTCAGCTTCATTTTATCCCAAAATTTATCAATATGCTCATATATAAATTCTTCTGAATTAAATTCTGTTATATGTTCAGCTTCTTTATTAAATATTGTTATCATACCCTGCTTATCAATAACCAGTATGCCACTAGTTACGCTTTTTAATATATTGTTAAGATATTGCTTAAGCTGATTTTCTCGTATATATGCATCCTCCAGCTCTTTTAGATTTTCCTTTAACTTTATGCTCATATCACTAAAAGCTCTGCTAAGCTCTCCAATTTCATCCTTTGCCTGTAGATCTATGTTTATAGGTTGAGGATCCCTTAGTTCATAGCTCAATTTTCTAACCTGTTTTACTAACCCTTCAATTGGATTAGTTATCTTACGAGCCAGTATTAGACCTAATATCAAAGCTATAATGATTACTATTATAATCACGCTTTTAAGCTGCTTTTTTAATTCGATAACTTCTGAAAAAATGGAGTTTTCATCCTGTTCTACTACTACCATCCAATTTTGTTCTGGAACAAAAGTTATAGCTCCATAGTACTTCTTACCATCAATATAATAATTACATATAGTCTCTTTTTTGCTTTTTAAAATACTTAGTAAGTCTATTTCTGTTTTGTTTTTATAGACTTTTCTGTTTTCTAATTCAATAAGATTTGAAGTAATATTTATATCAGGATGAACAGCCATAATACCCTTTTCATCGGTTATCCATATTTTACCGTCAAATCTTTTCTGAGTTTTTTCTATAACCCTTTTTATATTTTCAAGTGGAAGACCAGCGCCTATAAGTCCTATCGTTTGTCCATTATTATCATAAACAGATGACGCAATAATGAAATGGGGCATTTTTAATACGCTGCTCACTAAGAGGGGACTAATCGTCGTCTTTTTTCCATCCATAATATCCCAATAATAGCTTCTGTCAGTATAAATTCTATCCTTCACATGTTCATTAGACGGTTTTGCAAAAACCATTCGTGCTTCGGAGTTCATATAAAAAATCAAATCAAAATAATTGAAATTATCATATATTCTGAAAATTTCCTGCTTTATTTTAGGCATGTCATAAGGACTTTGAGAGGAAAAATTTGCAGCCGTAGCTACTGTACTCTTTGCATCTTCCAAATAAAGAGCAATTTGATTGCTTATCATTTTTGAGATTACAAGATTTTTATTCATAGCGTTTGCTTCAATGTTTTTAGAAACAATATATTGAAGTAATAGTCCTGTTATTGAGACACAACTTATCGCAAAAACCACAATAAAAAATGGTAATCTAAATTTTAAGCTGTTTCTATTCATGGAGAGTCTCCTTTAGTTTTTATAAATATACAGTTCTATTTTCTTATCTAGATTCCTCCTAAAAAAATAAAGATTTAATATCTGATATAGATAACAAAGTCAAAGTTAAATTTATTAAGATTTTGAGAATCCTTCTGGTTCATGTGAAAATTTGCCCTCTTTAAATAAAAGAAGACAGAAGTAGCAACAGATGCTTCAAAATCACTCAGAAGGAAACCTCAAAATCCCTAGAGTAATATAAATTAAATCTTAGAGTTGTCTATCTATATTTATGCTAAAACAAGTAGAACCCTATGATCTTAAAACCATAGGGTCCTTTTGTCCTATATCAATTTCTTTTTATCCGTTTTGTCAATAGCAGCCTTGATAACTTCCCAGACTTTTTTCAAGTCTATATTTACATCGTCCAAATCGTAGAGGCTGGCATAAAATACAATCTGAGCTATTACTTTATTCTTAAGATTTTCGTCATTGCCATGATAATTGTTGCTTAGAAAGCCTTTAACAAACTATATATCCAAATATCCCTGCTAAAATAATACTCAAGATAGGGTGCATATTCAGTTTTAAAATAGCAAACAAAACAAATACTGCTATAATAAAACTTTTAAAATCTACTATAGCCGTTCTACCTACGGATACTGCTGCACTCAGAATAAGGCCTATAACCGCTGGCCTAATTCCCATAAAAATATTTTTTAACGTCTTTGAATCCTTCAACTCAGTTAAATATTTTGCCGATATTGAAATAAGAATAAATGATACAAGTATGACTCCAAGAGTTCCTACGGCTGCCCCATAAAAACCCGCTATCTTATATCCTACAAAGGTGGATGAATTAATAGCAATAGGTCCGGGAGTCATCTCAGCTATAGCAATTATATCTACAAACTCCTTAGTTAAAAGCCATTCATATTTTCCGACAATTTCTTCCTCTATAAATGGAATCATTGCATAACCGCCACCAAAGCTAAAAGCTCCTATTTTAAGAAATGATACAAATATTTTAAGCAGAAGTTCCATCATCTTTTACTCCCTTATATAAAAAGTATCCTAGGATTCCTGAAACAACAATTATAAATATTGGATGAACATCGAATATTACAACTAAAATGAATGTTGTAATAATGACTGCATAATTGAAGGCGGTCTTTTCTATAGCCTTCCTTAGATTGACCACTGCAATCAATATTAATGAAACTACTGCTGGCCTGATTCCACTGAATATTTTTTCCAAGTGCTCCTTTTTAACAGATGCAATCAGAAACTTTGCTATAATTAAAATAATTAAAAAGGATGGAAGAACTGCTCCTAGACAAGCTATTAAAGCTCCTTTGAGGCCAAATATTCTATACCCTATATATGTAGAAGTATTAACGGCTAGAGCTCCAGGTATCGATTGGGAAATTGCTATAATATCAAGGAATTCATCCTCTTTTACCCACTTGTTTTTGTCTACAATTTCTTCTTCTATAAGAGGAAGCATTGCATAACCTCCTCCGAAGGTAAAAGCTCCTATCTTAAAAAAAATAAAAAACAGTTTCAGTAGATTTTTCATTTATATGACCTCACTAAATTAACTCGCCTCGCTAGTTCCTTACAGATATCCTTCAATAATCCTCTTCAGGCTCCGTAGAAGAGCTGTTTTAATAAAAAAGATTCCAGAGGTAAAAACAGCTCTTCAAAGTCGCTTCAGAGGAAACATTGAAGGATATTTAAAGCTATATTGTTAGAGTAACTAGCACAAGAGGTTAAATTAAATATATTTATACTCCATGTTAGTATTCATCACCTATTATTTTATGCCAACTAGTTGTTTTCGTCAAATTGTTTAGTGTAAATTATAAGTTAAAAACTCCCAACTACACAATTGGAATTTTTTGATTTTCCTCAAAAAAATTTTTTATGTTTTAGCTCTATATTATATGGGTATAATTTTGATGTGAGCACAATATACATGAATCATGTATATTTACTACTACATATGAAAGGGGTTTTGTAAGTATGAAAAAGTACAGATGTATACCATGTGGCTATGAATATGATCCTGCAGTAGGAGATCCTGATAATGGCATCGAAGCAGGAACAGCTTTTGAAGACCTCCCTGATGATTGGGTATGCCCGGTTTGCGGCGTTGGCAAAGATATGTTTGAACCTGTAGAGTAGGAGACTAGATTTTCTAGTCTCTTTTTATTTTTTATTAACCTTCTCTCTAATTAGTGTTACAATATAAATGTATGTCTTAACAATAATGCACTGACAATCCGACAACATTACTATCTCTACATTTTCAAGGATAAAAAAATTTTGTACAGGGGGAAGGGAAAATGTCGAAACAATTTAAAGCAGATTTGGCATTATTTGGAGTAGCTTTGAGCTGGGGTGCATCATTTATATTGACCAAGAATTCTCTTGATTCGCTAGCAACTTACAATTTTTTGGCTATCAGATTTATATTGGCCTTTGTTGTATCAGCTGTCATATTTTATAAAAATATGTTAAAAATAAATAAAAATACAGTTAAATATGGAGGATTGATAGGTTTTATATTGTTTAGCGGATACGCCTTTCAAACAGTAGGGATTAATTATACAACAGCTTCAAAGTCTGCCTTTATAACCGGCTTTTCCGTAGTCTTAGTTCCCATATTATCATCGTTATTATTAAAGGAAAAGCCTCAGCAATCTTCAATTTTAGGTGCCATATTAGCTTTAATAGGTCTTGCCCTCCTTACTTTAAATGGAAGTCTAGCTCTTAATATTGGAGACTTTTATACTTTGATTTGTGCTTTTGCCTTTGCAATGCATATAATCACAGTGGGAAAATATACCACTAAGGTTGATTCAATTGCCCTTGGTGTAATTCAGATAGGAGTTGTGGGCTTTTTAAGCATATTAGTATCTCTTTTTATTGAAACCCCAATAATTCCATCTGGTAACGGAGTATGGGGCAATGTTTTTATTCTTAGTCTGGTATGTACTTCCGGTGCCTTTATAGTTCAAAGTGCTGCACAAAAATATACAACTGCTACTCACACTGCTCTAATATATACTGGAGAGCCAGTTTTTGCAGCTTTATTTGCATATATTGTTGCTGGTGAGGTTTTAAGTTTCAGAGGCTTAGTTGGAGCACTTTTAATATTGATGGGTATGCTGGTAGCTGAAATCGATTTTGTAACACTATTTAAAACTTCATTAAAAAAGAATACTCCTGAAGAAATTAAATAAAAGCAGCTAAGATTTAAATCTCGGCTGCTTCTTCTATTGTTATATTTAAGCCTTTTTCGATAAAAACTTTACAGATAGCTTCCCAAAGAACCTCTTTTCCTTCTCTGTTCATAGATGAAATTGGAACTAATATGTCATCCTGATTCATCTCTAGCTCTTTCCTTATTGTGTTTATATTTTTCTGTCTTTGACTTCTCTTTAATTTATCTAGTTTGGTTGCTACTACAATTCCCTTATATCCAAAGTATTTTATCCAATTGTACATTTGTTTATCCTGTTGAGTAGGCTTATGCCTTATATCTACAAGCTGCAGTACTTCTATCAGATTTTCTCTGGATGTAAGGTACTCCTCTATAATTCTACCCCACTCCTCTTTATTTTTCTTAGATACCTTAGCAAAACCGTATCCTGGCAGATCTACTAAGTGAAATTCATTATTTATTTTATAAAAATTTATAGTCTGAGTTTTACCAGGAGCTGAACTGGTTCTGGCAAGCTTTTTTCTGTTTACGAGCATATTAATCAGTGAAGATTTACCAACATTTGACCTTCCGGCTAAGGCTATCTCCGGAAGGCCATCTGTAGGATATTGACTTTGCTTTACAGCACTGATTATGAATTCTGAACTTTTAATTTTCATCTTTGTTTTCTCCCTTTACAAGAGCATGTTCCAATACTTCATCCATATGCTCAACGAATACAAATTCTAATTTTCTCTTTACAGATTCAGGTATCTCTGCTAAATCTTTTTTGTTTTCAACAGGTAGTAACACTTTCTTAATCCCTGCTCTATTTGCAGCTAAAACTTTTTCTTTAATTCCTCCTACTGGAAGAACTCTACCTCTTAAAGTTATTTCTCCAGTCATAGCAACATTTTTATCAACACAAATATTTGACAGGGCGGATATAACAGCCGTTGCCATAGTAATACCGGCTGAAGGTCCATCCTTTGGTATAGCTCCCTCAGGAATATGAATGTGGATGTCTAAATTCTTATAGAAATCTTCTGGTATATCTAGCTCATCAACCTTAGAACGAATATAGCTCAGTCCAGCCCTTGCAGATTCCTTCATTACATCGCCAAGCTGACCAGTTAGAACGAGTTTTCCAGTCCCCTTCATTGGAGTGACTTCAATAGACAGTGTATCTCCTCCAACCCTTGTCCATGCAAGTCCTGTAGCAATTCCTATTTCATGTTTTTCCCTCGCCTTTTCATATCTGTATCTAGAAATACCTAAATAGTTTTTAAGGCTAGTTTTATTCACTCTAATAATTTTCTTATCCTCTTCTACTATTTGTCTGGCTGCTTTACGGCATATATTAGCTATCTGTCTCTCTAGCTCTCTTACTCCCGATTCTCTTGTATAGTAATTTATGACAGCTCTAATGGTCTGTTCAGATACCTGAAGATTTGATTCTTTCATTCCATGTTCCTTGATTTGTTTAGGTAACAGATACCTCTGAGCTATTACTACCTTTTCTTCTTCTGTATATCCTGATACCTCAATTATTTCCATCCTATCTAAAAGAGGTCTTGGTATTGTAGCAAGTGTATTGGCAGTAGTGATGAACATTACATTAGACAAATCAAAGGGAATTTCTAGATAATGATCTGTAAACTCCTTATTTTGTTCAGGATCTAAAACTTCTAGTAGTGCTGAAGCGGGATCTCCTCTAAAATCACTATTGAGCTTATCTATTTCGTCAAATAAAAATACCGGATTTTTAGAACCTGCATCCTTTATAGATGAAATAATTCTTCCAGGAATTGCCCCTATATAGGTTCTTCTATGTCCTCTTATTTCAGCTTCATCCCGAACTCCGCCAAGCGACATTCTTACAAATTTTCTGTTAAGCGATTTGGCAATAGATCTTGCAATGGATGTTTTACCTACCCCAGGAGGTCCTACTAAACAAATGATAGGTCCCTTCATTTTTTTAGCTAATTTTCTTATTGCTAAATATTCGAGAATTCTCTCCTTAACGGTTTTAAGTCCATAATGATCTTCATCTAAAATTCTTTTAGCCCTTTTTAAATCTATATTATCTTTTGTCTTCTTATTCCAAGGTAGATCTAATATCCAGTTAACATAGGTTCTAATTACTCCACCTTCTGCTGAACCGGGAGATAACTTAGAAAGCCTGTCAATTTCCTTATAAACCTTTTCAGCTACATTCTTAGGCAGCTTTGCCTTCTCTATCTTATCATGGAACTCTTCTATTTCATCATCATAGTCCCCATCTTCTCCCAGCTCTTCTTTTATAACCTTAAGCTGTTCTTTAAGATAGTATTCTTTTTGCAATCTGTTGATTTGTTTTCTAACCTTTGTATTTATTTCCTTTTCTACTTCTAAAATTTCGATTTCCTTCAGTAATAGCTTATATAATACCTCTAATCTATCCCTAGGATCAAAAGCCTCTAATATCTCCTGCTTTTGTTCAATTTTCAATAGCATATGAGAAGCAATAATATCTGCTAATCTGCCAGGTTCTTCTATACTTGAAACACTGAGTAAAACTTCTGGAGATATTTTATTGCTTACGCCTATGTAATCTTCAAAGGCGCCCAACACGGCTCTCATAAGGGCCTGAAGTTCCTTATCTTCTGTCTCTTCTTCAGATATATATTCTTCAACTTTTACTCTGAAATAAGGTTCTTCCTCAATAACCTCAGTTATCTTCCCTCTGCTAATTCCTTCAACTAAAACCCTTATGGCATCTCCAGGCAGCTTAAGCATTTGCTTTATTTTTGATATTGTTCCGATTTCATAAAAATCTTCAGATGTCGGCAAATCAATATCTATTTCCTTTTGAGTAGTTAAAAATATCCTTTGATCTCTTACCATAGCTTCCTCTAGGGCTTTTATAGATTTTTCCCTTCCAACATCAAAATGTAAAACCATATAGGGAAAAACCGAAAGACCTCTCAAAGGTATCAAAGGAAGCTCAACAATTTTATTTTTATTATCCTCCATACAATCACTCCCTTGCTCGAGGATTTATTAGACAAAAGTCCATAGTTGTTGTCTACAATATTTGATTTTATATTATATTTATTCGCTTTTTTGATACTCAATAAACATTCTTAGCTAAATGTTAGCAACCAAATCAAATTATACACAAATACTTAATATTTATCAATGATAAATTAGAGTTATTTATATATTTTGCATTTTTCTATAGCCTTATACCTGACTAAATAATAAAGCGAGTCAATTAAGACTCGCATTTGTCTTCTATGAAGCATTTTCTTCCTTTTTCTTTCTCGACTTCTTATTTTTAACTTCTGAAAGGACTAATGTAGGCAATATTTTCTTCTCCACAGTTTCCCTTGTTATAATACATTTATCAATATCCTGCCTTGATGGTATTTCATACATAACGTCAAGCATTACGCTTTCAAGTATGCTCCTCAGTCCCCTTGCTCCAGTCTTCCTATCTATAGCCATTTTAGCTACCGCCTTTAACGCCTCTTCTTCAAATTCTATTTCAACTCCATCCAGTTCAAATAGTTTTTGATATTGTTTCACAAGGGCATTTTTAGGTTCTCCAAGTATTCTTACAAGGGCTTCTTCATCCAGCTCATGGAGAGATACTATAACAGGTACCCTTCCCACAAACTCTGGTATTAATCCATATCTAAGTAAATCTTCAGGTTCTATTTTCTCAAGGAGCTTTCCAATCTCCATTTCCTTTTTACTTTGTATATCTGCACCAAATCCCATAGCTTTTTTACCAATTCTCTTTTGAATTATCTTCTCTATTCCGTCAAAGGCTCCACCACAAATAAACAATATATTACTTGTATCAATTTGAATAAACTCTTGGTGCGGATGTTTTCTTCCCCCCTGTGGTGGAACACTTGCAACAGTTCCCTCTAATATCTTAAGTAATGCCTGTTGAACGCCTTCTCCACTAACATCCCTTGTAATAGATGGATTATCTGATTTTCTAGCAATTTTATCTATCTCATCTATATAAATAATGCCTTTTTCAGCTTTCTCAATATCGAAATCTGCTGCTTGTATAAGTTTCAGTATAATATTTTCAACGTCTTCTCCCACATATCCTGCCTCAGTAAGAGACGTAGCATCGGCTATTGCAAAAGGTACATTCAGGATCTTGGCTAAAGTTTGAGCAAGAAGTGTTTTACCTGAACCTGTGGGACCTAGCATAAGAATATTGCTTTTTTGTAACTCAACATCATCAGACTTTATCTCTTGATTTATTCTCTTGTAATGGTTATAGACTGCAACAGCTAAGGCTCTCTTTGCTTTTTCCTGACCTATTACATATTGGTCCAATATTTCTTTTATTTCAATTGGTTTAGGAAGCTCTGACGTACTTATATCAAAGTTGTCATCGAATTCTTCCTGAATAATTTCCTGGCATAGCTCTATACATTCATTACAAATATATACATTGGGCCCTGCAATAAGTCGTTTTACCTGGTCTTGAGACTTGCCACAAAAAGAGCATTTTAGCTGCTTCCTGTCATCAAATCTTGACATTATTACACCTCTCTTGTGTTATTTCCTAGAAGTGATAACTTTATCAACCAATCCATATTCCACTGCTTTTTCAGCACTCATAAAGTTATCTCTATCTGTATCTTTTTGAATCTTTTCTATAGGTTGACCTGTTCTTTCGCTTAATATGGTATTGATTTTTTCTCTCATTCTTAAAATTCTTTCGGCATGTATTTTAATATCTTCAGCTTGACCTCTAGTGCCACCTAGGGGCTGATGAATCATTATTTCTGCATTTGGAAGCGCAAATCTTTTACCCTTTGCACCTGCTGCCAGTAGAAATGCTCCCATACTTGCAGCCATACCTATGCATATAGTTGAGACATCTGGCTTTATATATTGCATGGTATCATAAATAGCCATACCAGCAGTTATTGAGCCTCCTGGGCTATTTATATATAAATTGATATCCTTATCAGGATCTTCTGCTTCTAAAAACAGCATCTGGGCTACTACTAAACTCGCCGTATGATCATTTACCTCTTCCCCTAGGAATATGATTCTGTCTTTAAGTAATCTAGAGTATATATCATAGGACCTCTCACCACGGTTGGTCTGTTCAACCACTACAGGTACTAACGCCATATTAATATTCCCTCCCTTGTTATTTTATTAAACTATTTTTGCGTTTTCAACTAAGAAATCTATGGTTTTTCTAACTTTAATGGTATTTTTTATATACCCATAATTTTCTGTATTAAAAGATTCTTTCATCTTTTCAACAGTAGTTTTATGTTGCTCTGCCATTTTTTCAAGTTCTTTATCTACATCTTCATCTGTAACTTCAATGTTTTCCTTTTCTCCAATTGCTTCTAAAGTTAAGGAAGTTTTTACTCTATTGTATGCATCATCTCTCATTTGTTTACGTAAATCTTCATAAGTATTGTTTGTAAATTGTAGATATTTTTCTAAATCTAACCCTTGATATCTCAACTGAAAGTCAAAATCTCTCATCATATTATCGATTTCTGTTTCAACCATAGCTTCAGGGATATCAACCTCTACGGTTTCTATTACCTTATCTATAACTTTTTCTCTCTGTTCTTTTTCTGCTTTCTTCTCTGCATCTTCTTCTAATTTATTTTTGATATCATTTTTTAGCTCTTCCAGTGTATCAAATTCACTTACATCTTTGGCAAACTCATCGTCTAATTCTGGCATTTCTTTATATTTGATTTCTTTAACAGTTACGTTAAATGTTGCTTCCTTTCCTGCTAGGTTTTCTGCATGATATTCTTCTGGGAAAGTAACCTTTACTTCAACTTCCTCACCGATATTAGCACCAATTAATTGTTCTTCAAATCCAGGAATAAACTGTCCTGAACCGATAACCAGCGTCTGGTTTTCAGCAGTTCCACCGTCAAACTGCTCACCATCTACAAATCCTTTATAGTCGATAATAACAGTATCATCCTTTTGAACTGGTCTGTCTTCTACAGCGACTAATCTTGCATTTAATTCTTTCATTTTTTCTAATTCTTTTTCTACATCCTCATCAGTTACATTATACTCAATTTTTTCTACTTCTATACCTTTATATTCTCCAAGATTAACTTCCGGCTTAACAGTAACAGTAGCTTTGAAGATTAAATCCTTTCCCTTTTCTATTTTTTCAATGTCAATATCCGGTCTGTCTACAGGCTCTAAATTATGATCTTCAATAGCCTTGTCATACTCCTTAGGAAGTGCTATATTGATAGCGTCTTCATAAAAAATTCCTTCTCCGTACTGCATTTCAATTATCTTTCTTGGAGCCTTTCCTTTTCTAAAACCAGGTATATTAAATCTTTTTCTATTCTTTTTATAGGACTGCTCCACTGCTTTTTCAAAGTCTTCAGCACTAACTTTAATCTCTAAAGTTACTTGATTGTTTTCCTTTTTTACTAAGGTTGAGTTCATTTAAAATTTTCCTCCTCTATTCTATTTTAATATTTCCATTGTTAACCAAATTATTAGCTAAATTTATTCAGTTTAAACCTCTTACAATTACTTAATTATACCATAATCTATGTATATTTGTTTATAAGTTTTTAAACTATTTAAAAGACCAATGGATTTCCATTGGCCTTTTAAACACACTTCCTTATCATTCATATTATATCACTATGAATAAGATTGTAAATACTTTTTTGACCTATTCTTCTAATTTCCTCTAATATAGATCTTATAAAGTTTTAATATGTAATGGGGATAATATAAGGTTTTTGATTTATTGGATTTTTTAAAATACAAACTTCTATATTATATACTCTTTTAATATTTTCCTCAGTAAGCACTTTCTCTGGAGCTCCCTTTGCTTTAACTCGTCCTTTTTCAAGAAGAATTAAATAGTCACTATATTGCATTGCCAGGTTCAAATCATGGAGTACAGCAATAACAGTAAGCTTTTTCTTCTGACATAGCTCTTTAGTCAAATTCAGAAGTTCGATTTGATGCTGAATATCAAGATTTGAAATTGGTTCGTCAAGAACTAAAATATCCGGCTCTTGAGCCAAAGCTCTAGCTATTATTACTCTTTGTCTTTCTCCACCGCTTAGACTATTTATATCTCTATCCTTTAATTTCAAAGTGTTCGTCAGTTCCATGCACTTTTTTACTATTTCGAGGTCTCTCTTACCTTCTGACTGAAATCTTTTTAAATAAGGTGTTCTTCCCATTAAAACTACATCTAAAGCTGAAAAGTTAAAATCAATCACAGTATTTTGGGGAACGCATGCCACCCTTCGAGCTAAATCTTTATATCTCAATTTAGTTATGTCATTATTTTGAATATATACAGTTTTCTTCTCAGGTTCATATATTTTTAGTATGTTTTTCAAAAGAGTCGTTTTGCCTGAACCATTAGGTCCAACTAAACATACAAATTTATTTTTTTCTATTTCAACATCGATATTTTCTAGTATTCTATTTTCACCGATTTTCCAATTTAAGTTTTCGATTTTAATCGGGCTAAACAATTTTTTCACCCCTTAAAGATATCGGTTTTGTTTTTGCATAACAAATAAATAAAATATGGTGCTCCAAATAAGGATGTTATTACTCCTAGTGGTATTTCTATAGGAGGAATTAATATTCTAGACAAAGTATCAGCTATTACAACAAACATTCCACCTGCAACTAGAGTAAAAGGTATCAAGACTTTATGATTCGGTCCTACAATCAATCTTATCATATGGGGCACAATGAGACCTACAAATCCCACAATACCACTTACTGATACTGCTGAGGCAGCTACTATAGATCCTACTATTAAGGCTATTTTTTTTACTTTTTCAACCTCTATTCCGAGATTTTTAGCTGTTTCTTCTCCCATAAGTACGATATTTAAATCCCTTGAAAGAACGTATATTATGAAAGAGCCTATAATCACAAAGGGTAGGATAGCTATTACATGCTTCCAGCTTGCAGCGGATACACTTCCCATTGTCCAGAAAACTATTTTTTCAACTTCATTTCTATTAAGCGTCATTAATAGAGATATTAAGGCAGATATAAAGAAGTTGAGAGCCAACCCCGCAAGTAAAAGGGTCACTACCGGCGTTCTATTGCCTACTGCTCCTCCAAAGGCCATTATATTCAACGCTCCCAAGCCTAAAAGTATACCTGTAAAATTTAAAATCATAGCCAATGTTGCTCCCAAAGCAGCTCCAGAAGATACTCCAAGAACATAGGGATCGGCCATGGGATTTTTAAATATACCTTGAAACACAACGCCAGCTCCTGCAAGGGCTGTTCCTACCAATGCAGATAAAATAATTCTCGGTAGTCGTATATTTAGTATGATTATCATATGGGATTTTTTGATGCCCTGCAAGGAGATATATTTATTTATCCATGGTATCTTATTTAAGATTACCTTTATTGTTTCCATAAAGGGAATCTTGGTAGCTCCCAAAGTACTTGCAAAGAAGATTATCAAAAGTAGTAGTATCATTGATATCAGAAACAATACCTTATAGTTCTTTCTTTTCCCGATTAATGTCATCTAAATTCCTCGCTTTAAAAACAGCTCCAACTCTTAAATTTTTTACCTAAATAATTCAGGGTGTATTATCTTTGCCAATCTTTCTAATCCATCTGCTAGTCTTGGTCCCTGTATTTCTAGGAGATCATTATCAATATCAAATATTTTTCCATTCTTAACGGCCGTCAAGTCTTTATATCCATTAGCCAGTATAACCTTGAGCATATTAGTATATCAGGGTCCTTTTCCACAAGTCTTTCCAGACTATATTTCCATCCTTTTACATCATCGGCAGCATTTTTTCCTCCTGCCATTTTTATCATTTCACCTATGAAGGTGCCTCTTCCCGCTGTATAGTCACCTGATTCTCCAAAACCTACTACATAGTAGACCTCAGGCTTTTCCGCATCTTTTGTTTCATATTAGCTATAACTTTATCAGCTTCTTCTTTGGCATTTAAAACTGTACCTAGTTTTTCTATAACTTGATATACTCCTTGAAAACTTTCTTCTCCATATAAAACCATAACCTTCAAGTCTAATTCTTCAAGTTTTTCCAAAACATCCTTTTTAAAATGAGTAGAGGCTATAACTAAATCTGGATTTAAGCTCAAAATTTTTTCGATATTTGGGCTTTGTAAGCTGCCTATAGACTCTATCTCCTTAGCTGCTTCAGGATATTCACAATAATCAGTCCTTCCTACAAGTTTCTCTCCTTGTCCTAAAGCAAATATGGTTTCCGTAATATTAGGAGCTATAGAAATTACTCTCATTGGCTCTTTGTTAATCGTAACCTTTCTTCCATAAGAATCCTCTATCATTAGGGGGTACTTAAGGTTTTTTGTTTCCATATTTTTATTCTCTGTTTTTTCACTATTGTCTGTACATGCAGTAAAAATCAGTATAGTGATCAGTGCTAGAACCGTAATTATAGCTCTTCGTTGTCTTAACATACTTCTTCCTCCTCAATCTGAAAAGTGTGGTTGATTAAAACATTATAAAAGGACCCCTTCGGAGTCCTATATTTATATAATCTACAAAATGGATTAATAATCCATTAAGTGTTATATTTCCCTCCGAAATATATGCACTACTAACTTTAGGCAGGTTTACTGGCTTTCACATCACCCTACTTCCTCGCCCTTCCCATCCGATAAATAACTATCAGACAGTGGTATATTTGAGGTTTCGTCAGTGTTTACAGTAGCGGGGGCTGCGTCGGATTTTCACCGAACTTCCCTTTTACCCTCTTAAAAGGCACCTATGTTAAATTCTTTATTTTGTTTTTATTATCTATATCATAATTATATACTAAAACTTATAACTTGTATATTATAACCTTCTAAAGGATTCATCCCTATAATCATATTCTTCATTCATTGCCCCGTCTATTTCTTTTAATATTTGTTTCTTGTCCTTTGGCAAGGTTCCTCCAAGCATTAAATAATTAGAAGCATGGTTACTTCTAAAAATACAGTTTGTAAGCTCAAGATTTTTTACTAGTTCCCTCGTTTCCATCATAACCTCTTTAGGGGATAATAGTCTCAGCTCCCCGGATTGAACTTCCTTGTGCATCTCAGTGTTTTCCTCTAAAAGCAAAGTCAAAAGTCCTAAATAATGGGGATTAATTTCATTTATTACTCTAGCAGATTCTTGAGCATGTTCCATCCAATTGTCTTTTCCTCCTAGACCTGATATGAGAGTTACCGATAATTTTATGCCAGAATCTATAATTCTTTTCCCAGCCCTTATCATTTCATTTGCAGTTATTCCCTTTTTTATCTTTTTCAATATATAATCACTACCAGATTCCACTCCTAAATATGCAATTCCCAATCCTATCTCTTTAAGTTCCTTAAGTTCTTCCACAGACTTTCTCAATATGTCCTTAGGGGCAGCATATATACCTACCCTTTTACACTCTGGAAACAGCTTTTTTATGGTTTTCAATATAATCTTTAATTTTTCAGTCTTTAAAGCTAAGGCATTTCCATCGGCTAAGAAGATTCTTTCTATTTTATTGTAATATTTTCTTGCTTCTTCTAAATCTTTTATTATCTCATTTATATTTCTGATTCTGAATTGTTTATCCTTGTACATGCTGCAAAATGTACATTTATTATGGGAACAACCTATGGTAGTCTGAATTATAAGGCTTCGTGCTTCACTTGGCGGTCTATATACAGTTCCTTCATATCTCATTATTTATCCCTCCTTTTTTACTAAGCTTTAAATTAAGTTTACCTCTTATGTCAATTAATCTAACTCCAATACTTCTCTTAAAACTTTTGCTACAATATCATAGGAATATCCTTTTCGCTGCAAATACGAACCAAGTTTTCTATAAATAGTATTTCTATCATCACCTTTATAGGATTTTATTTTCTTTTTGGCAGCTTTCAGAGCATTATTATACTCTATCTTCTCATCAAATTCTTCTTTAATAATTTCATCTATTATATTATCATCCACACCTTTTCTAACAAGTTCAATTTTTATCCTATTTGGTCCAAATTTTCCTGACTTTCCCTTTGCAAAGTCTACTGCAAAGTCCTTATCGTTTACATAACCAAAGTTTTTCAAATAATCTATGGTTCCATTAATTATTTCTTCATCATATCCCTTGCCTTTCATTTTATCTATAATTTCCTTTTCACTTCTGGGTCTATATGAAAGCAACTTCAATGCATAATTATTGGCTTTATTTTGTTCTTCTGTCTTTATTATTTTTTCAATAAAATCTATATCGAGCTTTTTTCCCACTTCAAGGTTAAACTTGAAAGCTATGTCTTTATGAACTCCAAAGGCGAATTCTTCATTTATATATATAGACATCCTATCTCTATTTTTCTTTTGAATTTCTATTTTGGTGATTTCTAATAATTTTTCATTCAAGATAACGCCCCCACTTTTATAGCTCCTTTTACTATATTGCAAATCATAAGTGTTCTCCAAACAAAATCTTAACCGCCTCTTTAAATTCATCATACATATCATATCCTTCAAGTTCCTTTAAACTCTGAACTAAACTCATGTAATACCACTTCTGCTTTGAATATGGAGCATTAAATCTCTCCCAAAGCTTATCTCCTATCCTTTTATGGTTTCTGATCATACTTCTAATATTACTTAGCTTATCAGCACAAATTATCATTTTTTCATCTAGAGCAGCACTTTTAGCATAGTCTATTGTATGTCTTTTTCTATCTTCCCATGGTCTTTTATCTCTGCCCTCTAATTCCTCTGAAGCAGCGAGAACTAAGGATAAAATTTTTTCGCCAAATACATCTTTCATATTCTTCTTTGTTATCTCCGTATCTTCCAAGATATCGTGCAGTATTCCAGCAACTATTACATCAGTATCCGCCCCATTTTCTTGCAATATCATAGCCACTTCAAAGGGGTGCACTATATAAGGCACATCGCTAGATTTTCTATGATGTCCTTCGTGGGCCTTTGCCGCCATTTCTATAGCCTTATTTATAATATCATAATTTATTATTCTCATCTTTATTCCTCCAAGCTATTAAATCCTTCATTTTGAATCATTAGCTTTGTCTACTAGAATCTTAGTTTCTTTTTCAATTTTTTCAATATCCCCATATGGTAATATCTCCAATTCATAGCCGGTTTTATTACAAAATATAGCCTTAAGTATTTGGGGAGATTTGATTAATTGTTTTTTTAGTTTGCGTTTACCTTTTTTGATAAACATCTCAACTTTAATAGCATCTCCTCTAGTGCCAAATACCTCCCAGCACATTGACAGCTTTAAAGGATGCTTGTCTTTTCTTCTAGTGTACTTACATCTTGCTCTTTTAGTAATATGATCTGAATATCTTTTCACTATGTTATTTGTCATTCCTACATACATGCTTTCGTCTCCACAGGTCAAAATATATACCCAATTATATTTTTTCCTCATCCTATTTCTCTCCTCGTTTTATGCCATTTCTAAAGTGTTTTTCGTTATAGTAGTAAATAAACATATTAAACCCCTTCATATTCTATATAAATTGATATATACTTATAATGAATATCCTATCAGGAGAATAACTATGGGCAGCAAGAGAATAGATGCAAAGTTTTTGCCCCCCAAAAAAATAAATAATAGAATAAAATATTATATAATAACTATATATTAAACTATAAATAGCAGTTTTCCAAGTAACTGTTCAAGGAGGAATTACTTTGAAACAAAATTCTAAAGACAATAAGCTAGGAACTGAAGCAGTTGCTCCCCTACTTTTTAGGTTAGCCATTCCATCTATAATATCTATGTTTATCCAAGCTCTTTACAATGTAGTCGATAGCATGTGGGTTGCAAGGATAAACGAAGACGCCTTGGCAGCCCTTTCACTGGCCTTTCCTATACAAATGATACTCATTGCAATAGCAGTAGGTACGGGAGTGGGTACTAGCTCCCTTATATCTAGACTCTTAGGTCAAGGTAAAAACAAAAGGGCCTCTAATGTTGCTGAACATGTGCTTCTCTTATCTGTTTTTTATGGAGCAATCGTAGGTATATGTGGTGCACTTTTTTCAAAACAAATAATAAGTATGTTTACCAATAACCCTGTTTTAATAGACTATGGAACTCGATACATCAAAATAATCCTTGTAGGTTCGACAGCCCTTTTTATACCTATGATAGCTAATAACATTCTTCGAGGAGAAGGAAATACCTTTATACCGATGATAACTATGTTAATAGGTTCCATTATAAATATAGTACTCGATCCTCTATTAATATTTGGATACGGATTTCCTGAATTTGGAATAGAAGGGGCTGCTATAGCTACGGTGTTTTCAAGGATCTTAAGCGGCAGCTTTATACTTTTTATGCTATTTAAAGGAGATAACGAAATTGAACTAAACTTAAAAAATTTTAATTTTAATTTTTCAATAATTAAGGGAATTTATGAAGTTGGCTTTCCCGCTATGACAATGCAATTTTTAGCTTCTTTTATGATTGCAGGATTTAATGCTATTTTAAGTGGATACAGTTCCACCGCCATAGCCGCCCTTGGAATTTACTTTAGACTTCAATCCTTTGTATTTATGCCAGTTTTCGGATTAAATCAAGGCTATCTTCCCATAATAGGATATAACTATGGTCATAATAATCCAAATAGAATGAAAAAAACGATGAAGCTAGGTTTTCTCATCGCCTTTACCTTTACTACCCTTGGATTTTTATTGTTTCAAATATTCCCTGGTCCTCTTATAAAAATGTTCAACAGCAGTCCAGAACTTTTAACTATCGGAAAGGCTACTCTGAGAAAGATAAGTCTAGCATTTCCTATTATTGGGCCTGCTATAATCGGTTCTACAACCTTTCAAGCTATTGGTAAAGGATTCCCAAGCCTTGTGCTATCCTTTACAAGACAAATAATTTTACTTTTACCCCTTGGATATATTCTTGGAAAGATTGGTGGACTTAACCTTATATGGTACTCCTTTCCTATATCGGAAATAATATCTCTAATAGCTATGTTTTTTTGGCTTAGATCTACTTTAATAAATGTATTTAATGAAATGGAAGCAAGTTAAAAAGGGAAAAGTCATATTAATCTGAAGTATCTTCAGATTTTGTCACTGTCTTTGTCCCTAAGGTGGTTCTTTTTTAGATAAGATTACTGTTTTTAATTTAACTTTTTTATCAGACCCAGTACTAAACAAATCAAAGGTAACTGTATTCTTTTTTGCTTCAGCATGTATATAGATATAATGGCCTGTATTGTTTTTAAAAGATAGAAAAGATAAGACTTGCAAATACTCCTAAGACCATTGCTCCCGCCATGGTAATGGCAATTATTTTTTTTGCTCTATGATTCATTAAATTTCAGCTCCTTACTTTTTAGAGTTGAATTATTTTTCTACTACTTTTATTCTATAGAAATAATATCACATAATCAATGAAATACTCTTAATTTTATCTTACAAATCTCCTTTTAGATAGCTTATCCATTCACTCTCTAGTTCTGATATGGATTTATTATATATATTAGTAAAAATCCTTTCTATATCACTATCCTTAGGATTTTGAGGAAGTTCTTTAAATAACTTTTTAAATTGGTCTCCAGAATATCGCTTTAATAAAAATGTTACAAAGGAGCCCATGGAAATATAATCATTTTCTCCGTCAAAACTTTTTAATAAAATTTTTATATCTTCCATTTTGTTGGTAATAATAAGTTCTCTGGCTAAATCATTAACTGGTCTATTCAAGGTTATTGGAAATCCAATATCCCCGTCCCCAAAAAACACCGCCAGACCTTCGCCTAATGAAATGTTATAATTGGGATTAAACTTATATTCTACTGCATGGGTTATCTCATGAAAATCAAGTGTTTTGCCTACAGTGTAAATTGAACTTGTATCAGATTTATAGGTTCCAAGGGCAAAATAGTTTTGAATATCGTAGGCCCTTTCATATACTTCATAGGGATAACTACAGATGTAAAAGTTTATTTTCTCATTGAGCTTTACCCCAAAGAAATCTTCAATAGTCTCCAATCTATTCTGTTGAATATCAATTTCTCTATTTGATATCTCTATTCCCTTTTTATAATGATATATAATTTTTTCTGTCTCTTTTATAATCCATTTTTCCTCACTTTGCTCTTCTATTTTTACATTAATATCACTCTCATTTGAATAAATATCTTTATATATCGTCAGAGGCTTATAACCTTTTTTAGCAAATATTATTTTATAGCGTCCCGGCAGTACTTTTTCCATTTTAAAATTACCATATTTATCGGTTACATCAAATAATACTACATCACTCCCTTGTCCAATATTAATCATATTGATGTAGGTATCAGTCCCCTTATATTCATCATTAAATATATCCGTTACCTTTCCCTTGACAGTAATGCCCTTCTTTTTAAGTCTCCGATAATCCATCGAATCCTCAAAGGGATTGTTATATGTCTTCACCTTTTTTAAATTTTGCCTCTTAAATAAGGAAGTTATATCATATATATTGTTATTGGACAAGTCAAGATACTGTAATTTTTTTAGTTCACTCAAGGCTAAGATGTTTTCTATTCTGTTATTTGATAAGGATAATTTTTGTAAGTTCATATTACCTGCTAAGTAGCTGACATCTTCTATCATATTGTTATCTAAATAAAGCCATTTTAATTTTTTTAATGATTGGACCCCTTGTATATCAGTTATCTGATTATGGCTTAAATCTAAATAATACATATTAGTTAAATTACTTAAGGGACTAATATCTTCAATTTTATTTCCTTGGAGTGATAATGTAGTTAAATTATTGGCTTGACTCAAAGGGTTAGCATTTGAAATATGGTTATGATCTAGTAGTAAGGTTTTTATACTTTGCAAATTTCCAATTACTGTAATATCCTCTATCACATTAGACCTCAGGTCTATATACTCTAACTTCTCCATTTTCTTTAAGGGATAGATATTGCTAATGTTATTCTTAGATAAAGTAACCATCTCTAGATTGATAAGATCCTTAAGAAGGCTTATGTTACTTATATTATTGTTATCGAGTCTCAAGATTTCTAACATGCTTAGTCTTTCTAAAGGTCCTATATCATGAATCTCATTACTCATTAGGTATAACTTTTTCAAATTGAAAAGCCCCTCTAAAGCTTGTATATCTCTTACTTTATTATTATATAAATTAATTTCTCTAAGTCTTTTTAAATTTTTGAGAGAACTTATATCCTCTATCTCATTATAGGCCAATCTTAATTGGGTAAGTTTTGTAAGATTCTTCAAGGAACTTATATCCTCTACTTTATTCGACCAAAGACTGAGATATTCTAAATTAGTTAAATCTGCAAGGGGAGTGATATCTTTTATTCTATTACTTCCAATGCGTAGGGCTTTCAATTTTTTTAAATTACTTAAAGCTTCTACGTTTTCAATTTTATTACTGTCCAAATCTAATTTCTCTAACCTCAATAGTCCCATTAATGGAGTAATGTCAACAATATCATTTTTCCATAAATTTAAATATTTAAGTTTTGTAAGTTTAGCTAAAGGAATAATGTCCTTAATATTGTTTTCTTGCAAGGACAATACTTCTAAATCTGTTAGATACTGAATCCCCTGTAAGCTCCATATATGTTTTTTATCTGCATATAATTCTTTTATGTTTTCTACATCTGAAGTTATAATGTCCCCATTAGGCTTATTTATTTTTTTTCGAATTATGGATTCTAAATTTTTATCGATAAATTTAATAACTTGCTCTTTTTTGGTAATTTGTCTATTATCTTTACCTATACCATAAGTTGGCATCAAAACTATATTAAATAACAGTAATACAACAGTAAAAACTGTTAATATCTTCTTCATTTCAGACTTCTCCTCCTCGTATACTATGTTTAGAAGCACTTTTATAAGTGTTTTAAGCATAGTATTTTTCTATTTTCAAAAACAATTTTTAATTGAGATATCCATAGGCTAAAATATAATTAAGAATAATTAGCAAAGGATAATTCTTTGATCCTCCTTGCAAAACCTAACGGTTATTGCCTTCTTAGCATGCTTCCTGACTTAGCTGTCATATTCTGCTTACTACAGATGCTGCATCCCTTTGATTAGACCAACAGCAAGGTAGTTTTCAAAGGTGAATGCTAATAGTGCGAGGTTGCAGTCAGCAGCTAAGATTAGGATATCTCTTTTACTAATTGTTCCTCATTCTATATGAAAGGTGGTGATTTCATGAAAAACAATTTAATTTCAACTTTATTTGTTGGTATTGATGTTAGTTCTAAGACTAATGTCTTATGTGCTCTTGACTTTAAGGGCAATAAACTTCTTAACCTAAAGGCTTTAAATAATCAGCCAGGAGCTGAATCAATCTTAGAAAGCATTCTAAAATGCCTAGATTCTAATAGCCTTAAATATGTTGTTATCGCCCTAGAGTCTACATCTTTTTATAGTACTCACATCGCTAATTATCTATCTTCAAATGAAATTCTTTTAGCGTACAAACCTTTTGTATATTGTCTTAATCCTAAGACTGTAGCTAACTACAGAAAATCATTTGTTGATATGGATAAAACTGATCCACTTGATGCCTATATTATTGCTGATTTTGCTAGATGCGGTAGAATAACATCTGCCCCCTGGCGGGGATCACAGTTTCTTGCTCTACAAAGGCTCACTCGTCATAGACTACATTTAGTTGAATCTATTACTCGTGAAAAAGCCTATATGGTATCAAACATATATTTAAAGTTCAGTGAGTTAGCTACTCTAGATAAAGGAGAAAAACCATTCTCCGACACCTATGGAGCTACCTCAGCTGCCGTTTTAACTGAATTTCTATCATTGGATGATATTACCTACTCTCCTATTGAAGATTTAGTTGCTTTCGTAAGAGACAAAGGTAAAAATCGATTTAGTAACCCTTTAAAAACTGCTAAGCTTTTACAAAAAGCTGCTAGGGATTCTTATCGCTTAGATAGAATGCTTTATGAACCTTTAAATGTATCAATAGCATCTTCTTTCAATGTTATTAAAGCTCTAGAAGATGAAATTAAAGTAATTGATAAATCCATTGACAAAGCTATTAAGGGTATTAATACTACCGAATATCAGTCCCTTACTTCAATACCTGGCATTGGTTCAGTCCTTGCCAGTGGTATTCTTGCTGAAATTGGTACAATTACTTCTTTTAGGTCTCATGATGCTTTAGCTAAATATGCAGGACTTACTTGGCGAGTTAATCAATCAGGCAACTACTCTTCTGATAATACTAGAATGACTAAAACTGGAAACAAGTACCTTAGGTATTATCTAATAGAAGCTGCAAATAGCGTAAAAAATCATTTGCCTGAGTACAAAGAATTCTACCAAAAGAAGTATAGTGAAGTAACTACTCACCAGCATAAAAGAGCACTCGCACTTACATCTCGTAAATTAGTACGCCTGATTTTTAGCTTGCTGACTAAAAATCAAATCTACTCCAAGGATAAAGTTGGAGAGATTCAATAAAATATTTTTCTACTCTAAACCTATTTTTTTCTTTCAAAAGCCTAGGTTTTATTAAGCATGCCTTTTTTAAAACAATTCTTTTTCTTTCTTTTAAAATTTTATCTTGACATATTACCAGATTGCTAAAAAAGAAAAACGTCTAGCGACGCATTCTCAGCTCCAAGTTTTAAGAACTTACTAATAACTTTTAAATTCTTATACTTAATCTATATATATATTCTCCACTTGCACGCCCTTTAGCTTTTCCATTACTTTAACTTTAAAAAGTTGAAGTTCTTCTTTATCAAGTATATCTCTCTGGACTATATCATTTGGACTGTCTATATCATATAGAGTATCTAGAAAGTATTTATCATGAAGTAAATAAATCTTATAAAAAATACTCTGCTCATTTTTAAATCCCTTTATTATTAAACCAGGTTTATCCTTTGTTAATGTATCTATATACTCAAACAGCTGCTGAACAGTTAGTCCCATATCAAGTCTGCCCCCCAGTACAAAAGATTCTATAAAATATCGGCATCCAAAAGCTTTTACTTTATAAAAGCTCTGCTTAATATTTATATGTTGCTGGATTTCCTTTAATTCCTATTTTTTTAATACCCAAAAAAATATTTAATATACTCTTATTATAAATCCCTACTCATTTCTTATTTATGTTTTATTCTAATTAGATCTCAATTTTTTAGACAAGATTCATGTTATTTTTAGTGTTATTATGGTATTATTTTATATGTAATCTAATTAATATAAATTACTTATTTAAAGGAGATTTGCAAATGAGATTTGTACCACTTAA
>JAALLO010000071.1_pt1 | contig 29809 bp, 36 predicted proteins | sample 7245941 | NCBI WGS metagenome assembly JAALLO01 (sample SAMN13049198, study PRJNA578106) | oil field metagenome | isolation source: filtered produced water from oil reservoir A2 | place: USA:offshore Texas | collected 2016 | reverse complement strand
AGTTCAGAAAGCTTTGAAATCCTCTACGAAATCAAGGGTGGAAACGGTTCTTGATCCTGAAATAATGGATGAAGAAACTGAGGTCATGCGAAATGTCACCGAAAATAAAGAAAACAAAACTGAGGTTTTGGAAAAAGAAACAGTTTCTGATGTCAATGTGGAAATTAAAAATCCGTTTTCCAGTGAAAAGGATATTTCTTTTGGTACTGTTTCAAAAAAGGACTCGATATCAGATTCAGTTTCACCTGACCGGGATATTTTGCTTAAAGAATCTATTGTAAAGAAGTATGGCAGCAAAGACACAAAAGCGGAGATTCTGGAGGAGCTAAAGAGAAAACAGGCGATTAGTTCAAAGGCCAGAAACCCGATTGGTAAAAACCAGAATATCTTTAGAAAAACTGAAGTTATAAATGAAAGAGAAAAGCAAACTCCTGCGGACATTTCTTTGAAGAAAAGCACAACAGATGATTCTGATCCTGAAATTGTATTTCTGTACAGTGAAAAACATCTGGAACATGATCCGTCTTCTCTTTCTATCAAGGCACATGAGAATCCGGAACGTCTGATCAAAGCTATGTGGTATCTTGAAAAAAGCGGTATTTTCAAACGTGAACAGTGTACTCTGACCAGTGATTTTGAGATGGCTACAGAAGAAGATCTTTTAAGGGCACACGATGAATCATATGTTGAATTCGTGAGGTCTTATTCGTCTGCCGGAGGTGGTTTCCTTGGTGACAGCACTTACATGACGCCCGGATCATATGATGTTGCGAAGTCATCTGCCGGAGCTGCTATCAAGGCAGGTTCTCTTGTGGCTGAAGGTAAATACCCTTATGCATTTGTGATGACCCGGCCTCCGGGACACCATGCAAGCAGAAGCAAATACGGTGGATTCTGTCTCTTTAACAACGTAGCGATCCTTGCCAGATACCTGCAGAAAAAGAAGGGTGTGGGAAAGGTTATGATCATAGACTGGGACGCACATGCAGGGGATGGGACCATGGATATATTCTATGAGGATCCCACGGTCATGCTTGTATCCCTGCATCGCGACCCGCATGGATTCTATCCCAGAAAAGGTTTCTCAAAAGAAACCGGGGAAGGGGCAGGCAAAGGTTATACGGTAAATGTGGAAATGCCTGTAGGAGCAGGAGATGATGATTATGAACTTGCTTTTGGAGAAGTTGTCATGCCCCTGATTAAGAGCTTTGCTCCGGAATTTGTTATCTGTTCCTGTGGTTTCGATGCATATTATAAAGAAAAGAACATAGGCCTGAGCCTCACATCAGAGGGCTTTTACAAAATGACATCCATGCTCAGGTCCCTTTATAAGAAAAACTTTGTTCTCATGATGGAAGGAGGCTATCATGCCTTTAACGGACAGTTGTGTCATAGCGTGTTGAGTGCATTGCTTGGTGAAGAAAACCCCGTGAAGGATAAGCCGGAGATTTCCAGTTTCAAAAGAAATCAGCAAAAGCAGATTCTTGCTGAAACAAAAAAGAAGCTCGAAGAACTGAAAGAGATAATATCTTTGCCGGCATGAGGTGTCTGATGGTACACATTGGTCTTACCTATAACGAAAATCATGATCTGCACGATCCAGTTCTAAACGGTTTTCCGGGTCCTGAGAATCCGGACCGCTTGAATCAAATTCTTGATTATCTTGCTAAAAAAGATATTTTTAACAATGAAACCTGCTCTGTGTATAATTCCGACCCTGCTCTGCTAGAAGATATCCTGAGGGTCCATGTCAGAGAATATGTGGATCTTGTACGGTCAAGTACAAAAAAGTCTGCCAGACAGCTTGGCACGGATACATATCTTTGTGATGCTTCCTTTGATGTATTGCTGCAGGCTATAGGTTGTGTTCTCAAAGCAGGTTCACTTGTTGCAAAGGGAAATTGTGATCACTCATTCGCACTAATAAGGCCGCCCGGTCATCATGCCGGGATCTCAAATTCGAGTGGGTTCTGTGTCTTCAATAATTCGGCCATTCTGGCAAGATACCTGCAGGCAGAACACGGGCTGGAAAAGATTGTTATAATCAATATTGATGCGCATGCCTCTGACGGGACATACAGTATTTTTTCTGACGACTCTGATGTACTCTGTATTTCAGTTCATCAGGACCCTTCAACATTGTATCCATATAAATGTTTCACAAAGGATATTGGTGTTTATCCAGCACTTGGTTTTTGTATTAACATGGAAATGCCTCCGCGGTCTGGGAATTCTGAATATGCAATATTCTTTGATGAATTTGTAATTGAAGTACTGGAACAGTTCGATCCTGATATAGTTATCCTTGAATGTGGTTTTGACTCATATTACAAGGAATCACTTGCACAGCTTGATCTTACAGTCGATGGTTACTATCACATTGTTTCAAAGCTGGCAAAAAGGTGGAATACTGTCTGTCTTCTGGAAGGGGGCTATCATGATGATCTGGGCCTGCTTGTATTTGCAGTTATCGAAGGGCTTATGGGCAGGAAGACCGTAGTTGATGAGGTGGACCAGGTTGATCTTCTGGCAAGCAGGGATACCAGCACTAGAAAAATTTTTATAAAAAAGCTTTCTAAATTAAGAATGATACTTGATCCCTACTGGGAATTCAGTGTCAACTCCAGGGTGTGATAAGATGATCGAGATTGCAAGAACTGACGATGGCTTAACTTTCTGCATTCTGGAATACTCTTCTGAACTTGACAAGTTGAGGATCGGTGATTTTGAATATTTTAAGAAACATCTTGGAATGGCGGACTATACAGCAAATTTCAGGAGCTGGCTTAAAAGACCTTCTGTTTTCTTAATGCTAATCATCTTTCATGGAAAAATCGTAGGCTGGACCATGAACGAGAAATGGAACAAACCATCTGCCGATGGCAGACCTGTCTTTGTACTAAGAGCCATCGAGATCTCCCCCGGACTTTCCCGAAAGGGTCATGGAAAAGATCTCTTTGTTATGGTTTCCCGCTTCCTTCCCGGCCATATGATTACAAAACCGGTCAATGCAAGTGCTCGTGCATTCTTTGAATCCCTTGGCTTTATTCTGCCTGATATCCATAGTCCGGTAAACCTGAATGATCATCCCGGTTACCTGATACTGTCCGAAGAGAGGAAGCCTTCTCTTAAATCAATTATTATGGACAGATTCAACGCAAATATCCTCTCTGCCAGGCAGAAGAAGTTCCCAAAAGAGCTCATTGTTGAAAACCCGGGCGAACAACAGGATGGATCTGCTGATATGGAGGGATCACCGGATGATGGAGTTACTCAGGAAAGGGCTGACTCTGAAGCAGAGGACAGTTCTGAAGATAATGATTCTCAGGCTGCTGAAGATCTCCCTGTACAGGATCGGATAGTAAACGATACGGAAGGAGAGTTCAAAGGTGATCAGAAAATGATGACTCCATGCAAATGCGGTGCTTATTCTGCAGGAAAGTTCCTTCAGGAAGGTTCCAGGTGCGGAACCGCCTTTGTCTGCCTGCAGTGTGGTACCGAGCGCTACTTCCTTCCGTTGAAGAAATAAGCTCCTGTTTATTGCTTTTTAAGTACTTTTCTGCTTACCCCTAATTTTATATTTGTTTATCAATGGAAGGGTATTAATACACGGAATGCAATAGGTTTAATAATTATAATTATAATAATATATTATGAATTAATCAATTGCGTCATGGTGTAGTTCAATGGTTCAAGAGCAGGGCATAGCAAAGGTAGATCTGACTTATATTTTCAAAGCAGTAATGATGGGTAATTCCCTGTATTCGGATAACTGGGAAAAGGGTGTTCTTTACCTGACAAATCTCAACCTCTGGTTCTCGGAGGGTGGCGGATGGGTAACCATACCACTGAAGAATATAACCATGGTGGGCAGGGAAGTTACTGATTCCATCCGTATGAAAGCACAGAGGTCGATCGGAACCACACATGTTCTGATCATAGATTACCAGCAGCCCTCAAATGTTGTCCAGGGTGCAAGCGCATCCGCAGTTGCTCTGCTGGCAGGCAATGAAGCGGTGGTAAGCACTCTGAAAGCCTATCTGCAGCCAATGTGCGGCACTCCGCCTAAAAAGCAGTCGCTCTCAGATATTGATAAAAAGCTGCTTTATATGCTGTATACCGGGGTCAATGACATGCAGAAACTGGCTTTCTTCACGGGGGCCGATACCCAGACACTGGCTGATAGTTTCAAGAACCTGAGGGATCAGAACCTTTGTGACAATTCCGGAGCTCTTACCGAACAAGGAAAGAAACAAGTGCAGGAGCTGATGTAAAATGTGTCTTTTGAAAATTATTTCAAATAAGGAGGATCGATCATGAGTGATACTCCGCCAGGTTTACCCCCTTTTATGCAAGACTCGGCAGGAGGTCCGCCGGATCTATCGGGAGGCAGTTTTGCTCAGTCAATGGGTGCTTTTGGCACACTTCTCAAGGTTCAGCAGAATATAAGCGAAAGATTCCCAAAATCAAAGGTTCCCTGGAATGAGACCCGAAAGTTCCTGAAATGCTTTACTATAGATGCTATCAGATCAAATTCACTGCATAAGTTCCATATGAAGCTGTTCAATGAGAGCGGACTCGGGTCAATGCAACTTATTTCGTATGCGCCCATGAATTATATTTTCGCTGTTCCGAATAACCCCATATGCAACTGTTATCCTGCTTTGAACAACCAGAAAGTATGTGTTGCCACCACCGATGCACTGCACAGGTTCTTTACCGAGGAGCTTGAACTTGAATGTTCCGTGGAAGAGACCGAGTGTATAAAGAACGGTGATCCTGTATGCAAGTTCAAGGTAGCCCTGCAGCCTATATCTGCCTACCAGATAATGCTGGATGAGCAGGACAAGATGATCTTATCGGGAGTCCGACCTCCAGTGGACCAGAACGAGCTTATTGAAAGGGTCAAGGCGCTGACAGTGTACAAGTTGCTGGATAACGGTAAGCTCTCTGAGATCGGTAATGCTTACATGCAGTTTGCAGGCAACATGAAAGTCCAGGAAAAGATATTCGATCCGCCCTGGAAAAAGGAAGAGGAAATTGCTGCTGTTGCCTCAAAGCACAGTACCTTCGGATCGGCCTTTGGTGAGATGGCTCAGAAGATCCAGGATACTCCGGCGGAAAAGGCTCCGCCTGCAACAAGTACAGCAAAAGAGGAAAATCCCAAATTACAGGAAGAGGCCAAAAAAACGGATAGCTTTGCCGAACTTATGGCTAAAATGAAGAAAAACCAAGAGGCCTGAAAAATGCCGGGTATCAGAAAAGATCCTTTTGACGATCATCTGTCAGACTTTATCGGAGAAAACGTTCGTGTGATTACACGAAAATCGCATTACAGGGGAATATGTGTGAAAATAGATCATGATAACAATAATGTATTACTGAAGGACGTACTGCAGAAAAGCGAAGCCGGATGGGTCGACATAAGCGATAAGATGCTTGTGATGGGCTCCTCGGTCGAATCCATATATCTCGAGAAAAGTTTCCCTTTTGACAGCAACGAGTCTCTGATCCTGGCGATCGAGAAAGGTGATATGCTGGAGTTCGAAGGTGAGACCATGGGTCTGGAGGAATTGGAATGAATCAGGAAGAAAGAATACCCACGGGAATCTCCGGTCTTGACAGGGTCATAGAAGGAGGTGTTCGTGATAATACTACACTGCTTGTAGTTGGTTCAAGTGGTACGGGAAAATCCACGTTCGCAATGCAGTACCTCACCTACGGTCTGGAACATGGCGAGAATGCACTGTACATCAGTATGGAAGAACCACCTGAGCAGATCCTGCGTGAAGCAAGGATGCTAGGTTTCAATCTGGATAAGTTCTATGAGAAAGAGCTTTTCTTCTTCCATTCCAAGGGTAAGGATTTCGTAAAACTTGTAGATGAACAGTTGCCTGCCCTGGTTGAGGCTAACAAGAACTTCTCGGTCAAGACCCGTGTTGTCATAGATCCCCTCACTCCTCTCATATGGGCAGTTGATGATAAGCAGGAACAGCGTGAGATCATCACCAAACTTTTCTACACAATGAAACAGCTCGGGCCCGTCCTGATCACCACTGAGGAACACGCAGCACCCGGTGAGACCATCGGTGAGGATGTGCTTATTCCCATATACATGTCAGATGGCGCAGTGCATCTTACATACCGTCCGATTGGCGGTGCTTTTAACAGGGCGCTTGAGATCGTGAAGATGCGTGCAACAAGGCATGGTGAAGAAGTGTATCCATACATCTTTGTGCGTGGCATAGGAGTTGTTGTAAGGACAACGCCTCTCGTATCTGCGGAGGATATGCGCAAGTATGACGATCTATTCGATAAAGCCATCAGAACAGCAGCAGATCTGGGAGCAAGTGAAACGGTGCTGGAACGCCTTGCATATGTTAAGGAAAACTGGTCATATCCTTTCTCCCCCAAGGAAACACTGCAGATATTCTTTGAATCCCAGGGACTTACCGATGCACTCACAAGAGAGGAGATCGCCCGCAGAAAGGAGGAGAGCGCACCATCGGATGTGCAACTTAACGTAAATGATCTATCTTCCACGGAGACCACGGAATCTGCTGAAGCCGTTCCGGATGAACCTGTGGAAGCGGCTGAAGACGGCGAAGCCGGGGACGATGAAGAAGATCTTATAGAGATCAACGATCTGCGTGAATTAGAAGAAATGTTACAGTGATTTAAGGTGCGGTGAAGCTGGTGGCCAAAAAGACAAAGGATGATTTGGAAGATGTATCTCTTCTGAAGTTTGCCCTGGTCTCTCAGTTAAAGAGGACCTATAAGGCCAGTGAAGTGGACGTACTCCTGTTTGCAGGTGCAGATGGCAGGATCTATGCTTCGTATATCCCGGAAAGCATAGGTGCAAAGATTTTCGAGCTGACCAATCTGATTAGCCATAATCTGCTTCATGTAAGCCAGCAGCTTGCGATGGGGCTTCGCCAGTCGGTCATCGAATATGATTTCGGGACGGTGATATTCTCTTCTGTGGGAAAAGGAGCACTCCTGATATCACTTTTCACTGGCAAGGCAGACCTTTCGGAAGATATGGCCAAGATCGAGGTGGCAAGACAGGTAGTTCAGCATATATTTGAACAACGTCCCATGACCTCTGACGAGCTCTCCAACTATTCGGATGAGGTCGCAGCCGAGCTACGTGAGCTTTCAAAAATAGTGTTCAATGAGATGTATACCCAGTCTTCCGAGTACAAAAAGAATATGGAAATTCTTGCCGATATTAAGGAGAAGATCACAGGCGTTATGGGAAGAGGTGAAGTAGAGCAGGTACTTGCCATGGCCTTCAATGAAATAGCCTCTACTCCCAAGTGGATGACTGAAGATTTGTGGCCTCTGCTTGTCGAGATGATCATAAGGGATCAGATCAGACCGCTTCATGGTGATTATGTTGCAGATATGTGTGAAGCCGAATGGATACCTGATATCAAACACAAACTGGAGTCATTCGTATGAGGTGCCACCGTGAGTAGTGATACTGACATAGTTCCCGAATGCTGTCATGGAGAGGAGCTTATGCTAGCAGAATCCGGGGAAACTGATGTTCGATCTGAAGACAGTGGAGATATTCTGACAGAGGAAGAATCAGATTTCATGGAAGAGGCTGATAATTATTCCACAGACGGTCCTAACAATAGTGAAGGATCTCCGGAAGCATCTGTCATGGAATATTCAGAGGATATAATTCCCGATAAGGCCAAGGAACCTGAAGACAATGCTGATTTGCAGTTTGAGAAGGGAGCTGTCAGGTTTGATGATGAAGAAACTGATGGCAATTCGTATCTTCAGGATGAAAATATGATTGATCCGGATTCTGATCCCGATGAGTGTTATATGGCAGAAGGTCCCAGGGTGGAACAGGTATCATCGGAAGATCTGCCCTATTCCGAGCTGGAAGAAAAATATATGGACCTTGAAGCAAGATTTGGAGAACTTCAGGAAAAGGTCAATACCAGTTTCAATGAGCAATCTGAGAATATGCAACATATCAGGGAAGAGCTTTCATCAAGATCCGATCGGAATGAGTTTAAGCAGTTGAGAAAGGACTTTGATCTTTTTTCCAAGCGTCTGCGAAGGGTAGCAAAGGCGGAGGATTCTGTCAACGCAGAAGCACTTGATGCGGCAAAGGTCCCGCCGGAAGTACTTGAGATCACCTATGCAAAAACCCTGAACGATCTTTATGACGCGATGTTCAATATCTTCGGCGATAAGGAATCCGCAGAAATTATTGAAGATGCCAGGGACAAGGTACGTAATTTCAGTGCAGGTGTGGACTTTTTCAGGTTCGAGAACGGAACCTTCCGTGTGGAGGGCCTTTCAAAGGCAACTTCATCAAAACTTGTTTCTGTAAAACAGATACATTCAACATATATTGAATTATTCAAATTATTATCCCAGCATATTCCGAATTACAATTCACAGGACTTCCGGTCCTTTGTGGAAACAGGAAGCCGTGAATATACAGTTGAGAAAGTGGTTGTCCATGAGGAATCCATAGAAAGCCTGTGGTCAGAGATCAATAACGCCAGTGAAGAGCTTTCCAATCTCACAGAGAATATGACCTTCATAGCCGAACTTCAGAACACTCAACTTGATGATATCAAATCAAATTCTGAAGGTATCGAAGAGATCAACGGCAAGATCCAGGATATAGCAAAGGCTGTCAATCTGCATACAAAAGCCCTGAAGAAACTCAATAATAACCTTGCATCACTTATGTCTTCAGAGGGCTTAGAAGGAATTCCCTCTTCAGGTTCAGTCGAGGTGGACATCTCAAAGTTCGAGCAGCATCTAGAATCCAAAGCAGATCGCTCTGAAATCCTTGATATTTCAGCTTCCATCAATGAGTTCAGGGAAGAACTGAAGGGTTCACTTGTGTCGATGAAGGAGCAGCAGGAATCAATGGTAAGTGTTGAAATGCTGGAAAGCATCCGTTCTGAGGTCATACAACTGCGCGAACAGATGGAAACTCTGCAGAATACCACTCCGGCAGTACCAGATGTAACAGATATATCCGATACTCCGGCTGTTGAGGAGAATCCGGTAGATACGGACCCACAGTCAAACATTGGAGCTTATGAACAGTTAATCATCGAGGAGCTGGCAAGCCTTGGTCCCGTAACCTTAAAACAGCTTGAGAATCAGGTGAACTCAAGGGGATGCGAGATCGGCTTTGATGAGCTCTCTTCTATTGTGGATACCATGGAACAGGCACAGTTGCTGACATCTTTCAAGAAGGGCAGGTATACGTATCTCTCCCTGAAAGAGCTGGCGAATGTCTGAATGTAGCGTGGAATTCTAAAATGTCTGTTAAAAATATGTCTGTGTTACACCGGGCTGGCAATGTTTCCTACGGATTGCTGGGTTCTGAATCAGCAGTTGATGATCTTGTCATTGAAGTTGGCAGGACAGGTCTATCCGGTTTCAATTATTTCCATAAGAAATTCGGTATGCCTTATGAGTTCCTTCTTAAAAGGTCTATCAGCTCGGGCCATGCCCTCTTTGCGGCCACAGATGACAATGCAAGGCTTTTAGGTTTTGCACGATTCGAAAAGATAGCCGATGAAGTAGAAAGGATACACAGGGGAAAGAAAAATGTTGTGAAGCGGCCTGTATATTTGCTCAGGAGTATAGAGATCCATCCTTCTTTCAGACATGTAGGAATAGGCAGGTTGCTTTTTGCAATTGCTGTGGAAAGTCTGAAATCCAGTGTGATAACATTGCCGGATAATTTCCAGGCTGCCCGCTTCTTCAGAGAGAAACTCATGTTTAGAACGATCAGTGAGAACGACTGCACGGTTTCTGCGCGCTATAAGGATTACCTGCTTCTGTCATATCCCAAAGCAAGGGTTCTTCTGAAAACCATTGCAGAGAACTATCCTCGCATGGTAATGCCTGAGCTTATAGATTCCTATGAGTCACTGATGTTCAAGTCGAATATGGGAAAAAGCATAAGCAGAAGAGATCTTATCAGGTTTAAAGAACTGCTGGAAAGCTCAATTCATCTTGTCGATGGAAAGCTCTTGAAGGAAATGAATTCATTTTTAAATAAATTTACTGTAAAATCCTAGAAATATTGCCGAGGTGTTCTATGAACCTGGATGTTCTGAGACTGCGTAAAGGATTGTTGAAATATTATGGTAAGTACAATGTTCAGGTCAAAAACTCTCATTCCGTATCTTCAGAGACCACTGTGGATGAGTGTTCGCAGCTTATTGATGAAATAGTCGGTGAGCTTGTGGCACCTATTGAAAATAATATCCGCCGGGAGCTATCCCAGCTTTTCAAGGAATGTGAGAACCCTGAGATTCCCTATTTTGAAGTTGTCATGGATATAATGCAGTTCATGAACGATTTTGTGGGTGATCCGCATGTGGTTGAGCTGATCTTTGTAAGGGTAAACAACAGAGTTGCAAGGAAAAAGCTGGAAGTAGAGGATAAGGTCTACTACAGTGATGAGGAGTGGACAGAAGAAGTGTCGGAAGCCTCACTGCAAAGGCTCAGGGATTCGGGTACGGAACGTGATTACCACTTCATGATCGATCAGATCGTCGATATACTCTCATATGCAACTACAGAGGAGAAATTAAAAACCGTACGTATGCGGCTCAACAATATAATAAAGCAGCACAGTCACCGGGAATTAAAGGACCTTAACTGACAGCTAATTGTCTGTAACGTGTGATTTTATATCATATTAATTCCACAAGACTCGATCTGGAATGAGTGCTCTCCTGCAACAAAGTCGCTTCCTCTTGTTTTGATCACTTCGAGATAGCGGTGTATGTTCGTATTTTCCTTTTTTCTCTTTAGCTCAAGGATAGTGTCAACCATGTAAGACCATGTACTGGAAGCGATGGACTCTTCAGGGATCTCTCCTGTTACAAGCAGGAGTATATTTCTTTCTTCGAATTCGTAGAACAGATTGTTGACAAAGGTACGAAGTTCACAACTTCTCAGCTGTTTTTCTTCAAAGGTGCTGTCAATCTCGGAAAGTATCGTTATCGGATCAATGACAACCCTTGAAGGGGAATAGTTGAGTACGTGCTCCCGTATGTATTCAAATATTGAAAAATCGCCTTCTGCGATGGTATCCGCACTGATGGAACAGATTCGGAGTTTTCCTGTATTTATAACATCCTCACTGAAAAAATCAAAGGATGAGAGTGAACGTATAATCTTTGATCTGGATTCTGAAAGCAGGGATACGTATACGCAGTTCTCTCCACGCTTTGCAGCTTCGAAAAGTGACTGGAAACAGATATTTGTCTTCCCGCACCCTGCACTTCCTGCAACAAGGGTCACGGAAGGACGAATAAACCCTCCGCAGAGAACCTCATCAAGTCCCTGTATAAAAGATGAACTTCTCATGTAAATCTCCCGACCAAGGTATGGCGTGATTATTTATATATTTGTCGAACTAAAAAAAAATTCGAATATTGTTTTATTACCTTTGTAAAACGGATAAGACAAACTAAGTAGACTTATATATTATCACATCTATTAAATTTGATAAAGAGTAGAAATTTCACTTTATCGTGTTGATAACTATGTCTGATCCACAAAGTAATACTGATATTCTGGAGTATCTGTATGATATTGACAGGCGTTTAAAATTACTGGAGTCACGTCTTTCTAAACTTGAAACATACTCTTCTCCGCCAATTGAAGACAAGATGGCAGTTTTTCTTACGGTTCCCGATTCGATCCGCAAGTCACTGTTTGCCGTCTCAAAACTGGAATCCTGTACCGCCGATGAAGTAAGTGATGTCACAGGAAGGCACAGGTCCATTGAGAACAAGTACCTGAATGAGCTGTACAGGGGAGGCTGGCTTGAGAGAGAGAGGAAGGGGAAGAAGATATACTACTCTATGAAGAAGAAGGCTGTGCAGGATAAGGATAAGCACTGGTCTGCAGTAGAGGAAGTAGAGGATAAACTTGATCAGTTACTGGGGTGAGAGGATGCTGTTGAGTTTCCATTCATATAAAGGCGGTACTGGAAAGACCACTCTCGTGGGAAACCTGGGAGTGCTGCTTGCCAGAGATGGCAGCAAGGTATGTATTGTGGACACTGATGTAAACGGTCCGGGTCTTCACTCCCTCTTTGATATCAAATATGACCTGACGCTGATCGATTTTCTGCAGGGCAGATGCAGGGCACAGGATGTAGTCTACAAACACGATCATGAGGGTATTGAGCTCTATATAGTGCCCACAAGGGCCTGCGAAGAAGATATCTCTTCATTGTTCAACACACCCGGTGAGGCAAGGGAAAAGATGTCCGAGCTTATCAAAGTTCTCCAGAGGGATCTCAGTATTGAGCACTTACTGTTTGACTGCAGTCCGGGTATTAATCGCTCAAGCCTTCTGACCATGAACCTTGTTGACAAGGCTACTATCATCTGCACCGTTGATGTACAGGATATCAGAGGGACATACATACTTTCCAGCATGGCTGAAAAACTGGGTACAAGGGCCAATTTGCTCTTTAACAGAACGCCCGGGGATAAGCAAAAGGAAATAGATGAAGTGATAAAGGACTTCAGCAACAAGCTTGGGACTGACCTGCTAGGTTCAATAGCCTTCGATGACTACGTTGCACGTGCCTGGTCGAGAAAGCTTGTAATGGAAGAAGATCCCGAATGTGATTACTGCTTACAGTTAAGATCAATTGCTGAAAAGCTCGTATAAGTTGGGCTTTTCGCCTCACAATTTTTACAATAGATATTTTTTTTGTTTTTTGTATCCGTTAATATCAAATACTGTATTCACGAACCCTGTCCCCGGCTATTTTATCCAGTTCTTCTTTTTCTTCAGGTGTGAGTCTGAATATATCTTTTATTTTTTCCATTTCAGTACTCATATCCTCTTTTGATGAGTTTTCCCGGGACAATGACATTTCAGGATCTTGAAGATTCTTATCCTGGCTATATATGCTGCTATCGCTTATCCTGAAGACCTCATCGAATGACCGGGTGATGTATTGTTCTGAATCATGGTCCAATGTGTTCAGGTCTTCTCTGTAAAATGAAATGATCGTCCTGTTCTGCTCACGTCCTTTGCGGAGAAGTACTGAAAGGAACCTGGAACATGTCTTCATACCAAGTTCAAGTGCAAGCTCATCAAGACTGTCAAAAATTATCAGACTGCTTTTGTCTGCAAGCAGCCTTTCCAGCTTTATCATTGAACTTGTAAGGTTCCGGGAAATACTGAATTGTGTTATCTGACAATCAACCGGCCCTGTAATCATATCGGGGGATTCGCTCCAGTACAGATGTAGTATTGATCCGTCAAAAAAGTTGCAATAGTCAGTGATCAAATCACCCATACTTGCAGGTATTTCCGCTTTTCCATACAGGAAAAGGGAGCTTTTACCTTCAAGTGTTCTCAGGAAATCTCTGGATAGCTGAACTTCTTTCCCCGCATTCATATATATGACTCAGCTGCTGTTTCTGTTTTTAATTAACCTCTAATATAATATTAATATACTGGTGGTCTGCAGAATCTTCTATGAAAAAACTGCGAACCTTATATTCGGATAATCAAGTATACTTGTGTGGAGTACACTTTTGCTTTTGGGTCCGAAAGGATTAAAGCCTATCGAAACAGATGATATTTGAGGTGCTTTAGTATGTCAAAGTTCCAGAAAAGAGGTTATGAACGTAAAGGTGAAAAGAAAAACATTGAATTTGAAGAAAAACTGATTCAAGAAAACCTCGATGACCTTAAATCTGAAGGCGGTGAAAGCACAGATTGAACATACAATTAGATATTGAAATTCTCAATTCCGATGCTTCCGGCAGAGAGCTGGAAGTGTCGGAAGGCACCACCTATGAAAAAGTACTGGAAATCCTTGATATCAATCAGGAAACAGTTCTTCTTTTAAAAGAAGGTCAGGCCGTTCCATTAGATGGAATGGCCGTGTCCGGCAATTTAACCATAATGTACATAGCATCCCAGGGTTAAATAATACCGGGCACAAAAGAAGGAATCACATCTTGCGCGTGATGTTCTTCAGTTTTGTGATGGCATCCATCGTTGTTTTCGTGTCTTCTATGATCTTGCGCTCATAGTGCTTGATTATGTCTTCAACAGGTGCAGACAACTTGTAGATCTTTGTAGGCCTGCCCTTGCCAACGGCTTTCTTGTTGTGGACATCAATCCAGTTCCTTTCGCGCATCTGTCTCATAGCAACACTTACTTCCGGCTGTCTGAGACCGGTACTCATCTCAATTTCCTGGGAGGATGCTTCCTCCACATTTGAGAGATAGGTGAGTGTTGTTGCGACGTTCCTTGACATACCCAGACTCTTTAAAGCTTCAATGAACTTGTAGTCTGTGTCATCCAGTATTTTGACTTCGTAGTCTTTCATAATAACCCCTTTATTATATCTTGCTCATAATAGAGCTCTACTAGATAATATGCAATTATTATATTTAAAGTTATATATGCTCAGATTTAAACAGGAAAAAAATTAATAATTTGTACTGAATTTTATATAACTGTTAATTAATTCCCTGACAAGGTACTTGATCTGTGTGATTGAATCAAAGTCAGCGTTGTTCTTCCCTTGGAACAGCTCTGATCCTATCATCCTTCCCACAACATCATCATACCCTTCCTTGACCCTGAAAACAACAGATCCGGGATAGATGTGTTTTCTATGGGAAAATCCATCAAGATCCCCGTCGGTTATCCCTATGATCGGTATCTTCAACCTGTAGAGAATATCTCCGGCAATTTCAGTGGTATCATCTCCCACGGTAATTGCAACCTGCGCGCCACTTGCAAGCTCGAAGCAACTTTCAGCCTCATGGTCGATGATCACAGCTTTAATTCCGGATACAGGCGTTTCTGAAGAAATCCGGTCTATGGTTGAAGACTCACCTTTTTCCATCAGGGCAGATGTGTGCCTTCGGACAAGGAAGTTGTTACTTCGTATGGGCCCGCTTTTTATCCAGCATTTTCTGATGTCTATGGGCTTTTTTTCATCATATCTGTGGAGCTTTTCCAGGCCATGTTCCTTAACACGTGCTCCTTTTATGTCGGTTATAAAACCGTCTTCTGTGATTATGCGTATATCCTCTGATATTGCCTGTCCGACGATAATACCGTTAACCAGTATTTTCTCACCATTATGAACTCCAAATATCTTTCTGATTATCCTGTGGCCATAGTCCTCTATGCTGATGGGCGTAACAATCTCGGGAATATCCGAGAGTCGGCTTCCAAGCAGGTCAGACATTTTTCCTGCAAGGTCAAAAGATGCAGTATTCCAGGGAATGATCTCTCCACCAGATCTAGAAGGGCTTTCTATCTGGATAAGAGGTTTTCTGTTTCTGTCTTTAAGGTTTGAAACCACAATACTGCCAAATATACGGCCGTTATCGACTGTTTTTCCCTGATTGAGCAAAAAGACGGCATCCTTTGTGTGAAAGAACTCTTCAATACATTCGCTTGGTTTGAGTGAAGCGTTTATATCGATAATCTTTTCCATATGGGCATCAAGAACTGCAGTCTTACCAATGGTACCTGCCATTCTGGCTTCGACATTCCCCAGATCATGAAGCAATCCGATGATCCTGTGAGCCATACCGGAATCTACTATATCCGGCCCGTGAACAACAACTCCGATTTCCATAAATTCAATTTGTATATTTTATCGTGTGGATATAACTATTCTGACACAAAATTATTATTTATACAGGGATTATTGTCTAGCATGAGTGAAGTACGGCTCACCTGGCTGGGTCATTCCTGTTTTGAAATCGCGTCTGAAAAGAAGCTGCTTATCGACCCGTTCATCAATGAAAATCCTGCGGCAACCGTTTCAGCTTCGGATCTTGAACCTGATCTCATTGCTGTAACTCACGGGCACCGTGATCATTTAGGTGATACGGTGGAAATTGCATTGAGTACCGGATGCAGGGTTGTATGTATCCATGAGCTTTCACAGTATCTCAAATCAAAGGGTGTAAGCACTGAAGGAATGAATATAGGCGGCACAATTGACCTGGATGGCTTTTCAATTTCCATGACGGACGCATGTCATTCTTCATCTATAGATGAATCAGGGCATAGCTTTGATGGAGGAAAAGCAGCAGGTTTTATAATTCGTGCGGGAGATGTTACAGTTTATCACGCAGGGGATACTGGACTTTTCAGGGACATGGAACTGATCTGTGAATTATATAATCCCGATGTTGCTTTGCTTCCCATTGGGGGACGTTATACCATGGATGCCCGCGATGCCGCACATGCGGTCGGGGTTTTACGTCCCAAAATAGCAATTCCCATGCATTACAATACTTATGAAAAAATAAAACAGGATCCTGAGATTTTCATATCATGTGTAAAATCAATATCTGATACCGATGTAGTGCTGATGGGAATAAATGAAAGCATATCTATTAAGGTATAAAAATACGTAACAGAGTTTGCTTTTCAGAGCGTCCGATGGTTAGGTTTATATTTTATCATGTCGAAAGTAGATTAGGCAAAAGTCGATTATAATTATAAAAACATATATCCCCTCTAGTTCTCGTCATATGACTTTTGCCTTCTATAAAATCAGTAATATTCAGACTATACTGTAGTCTTGCGTATGTTTACTCATAATCAGTAAGAATAAAAAAGATACGGGCTTTTGAGGCCCGCTTGAAGTTATCTAGTTTTCAAAGCATTTTTCAATATGGTCCATTGGGGCAGGTTTTGTTGCAAGACTCACAACTATCCCGGCAATGAATGCCAGAGGTGTGGCAACAAGAATCGGATCAACTACGGTCCACGTACCGGTGAGTACTGTATCAACACCGAACAGGGCCTGACTTATACCCAGGGGAACAGCTTCTGAAGCATGCACGAAACCAAGCCAGAATAGACTTGCAAAGGTACCCACAAGCAGGCTTGCGATCGCACCCTCCCTTGTCATGCGTTTCCAGAAAAGGGCTCCTACATACATCGGCAGGAAAGCCGCTGCACAGAGTCCGAAGAATATTGCCGTGGCCCTTGCGATTATACTTATCGGGAGTATGTATGCAAGTACGACACTTGCAAGGATGGTAAGGGCTATGGCTATCTTGGTTATGTTTATGGTCTGCCCGATCTCTCCTTTTTTAAGGAACTCACGGTAGAAGTCATGTCCGATAGCTGTTCCCATAGTATGGAACTGCGAGCTCAATGTTGACATGGCTGCGGCAAGCAATGCGAGCATAAAAAGAACCACAAAAATGTCAGGCATGGCGCTGTTGATATATTCGGGCATAATCAGGTCAGTGTTTCCACCGGCCACAACAACTGAGATCTGTCCGAGGGTATCAAGGAAATATACATTGGAAAGTGCACCGACGGTAAAAGCAACACCTGTCATCATAAGGATGAATGGTCCTCCGACGAGTACGGCCCTATTAAGTGCCTGGTCATTTCTGACAGTCATAAACCTGACAGCAAGCTGTGGCTGTGCAAGCACGCCAATACCTACTCCGAGCACCAGGGTTGATACAAGTGTCCACCAGATTGGTGATCCGAAGGCCGGCATGGAGGTCCATCCAAGGTGTCCGCCACCTGCAAGACTCTCGGGTACCATACCGCTCATTGAAGTAAGCGCCGTATGTGCCGCACTTATACCTCCGAGTTTGATGTATGTAAATACCATCAGGAATGCCATTCCAATGAACATGAGACTTCCCTGAAGGGCGTCGGTATACATAACTGCGATAAGTCCGCCTGTTATTACATAGGCTGCGACGATAACAGTAAGAATAAGCACTGCGACATCATAATCTATATTCAGTGTCGCTTCAACAAACCTTGCACCACCTATCAGGACAATACCTGCATATAGTGGCATGAAAATTCCTATAAGAGCCCCGGAGAATCCCTGTATGAAACGGGACTGGAACCTCTTCCCGAGCAGTTCCGGGAAGGTGACGGCATTGAGTTTCAGGCCAAGGCGACGTGTTCTCTTGCCAAATACTACAAAAGCGATAAAGATACCTACAAGGATGTTCATAAATGCCAGCCAGAGCAGACCCATACCAAGGGCACCTGCAGCTCCGCCGAAACCAATTATTGCGGAAGTACTGATAAAGGTGGCTCCGTATGAGATTGCAAGAATGTAGGGGTGAATCTTCCTTCCCGCAACCATGTAGTCGTCGGTCTGTTTTGTCTTTTTGTAACCAAGCCATCCAAGATAGAAAATAACCATCATATAGATAAGGACGACAAGTCCGAGGACGGGTGTGCTTACTGCCATCAGCAGACCTCCTCATCCTGTCCTTTATTCCAGTTTATTACACCGTATATTATACAGCCAATCGCACTCAGGAAGCATAGTATATATGCGATCCATATCTGCGGGTCATCAATTCCAAGCATTTTTCATCTCCATTTTAGTTAATTAAAAATCGTGATGTTCTACCGTGTTATGTGTTATCACGCACCAGTATTTAAATTTATGGAAATGAAATCAACCTTTAATCACAACGGGAGAAGGCCGAATTATAAAACCAAAGTAACAATGTTTCTTACCTGTTTTATAAAACAAAGTTTTACTACTATTAGGTAAAAAATCAGAGTATGAGGTTGAAAGGTGTGGGAATATGAAAAGTCAGGGCAGTGTAGTGTTCATTGCATTAGAGCAGAGAGTGTACACTTATGGCATATGTTATGCGAAGACCAGATTTAGAAATTAAAACTAAAATCTCAAAAATAGATTTAGTGTATACTATTTGTGATTTTTACTGGACAAAGGATCACCGAACAATAAAACTTGTTAGAGAGACAGAAGATGATATAAGTTACGAAGATTACGAGCCATCAAAGAGAATTGATAACATAGATGGAATTACGGAAATTAGTGTGCATACTCATAATAAAAAAGAAAACAAGTATGTGTTTTTTGATTCAGTTAATATAGCTTTTTCAAAAGCAGGAATTGAAACTAAATTAGTATGGTATTTAAGCCTTGGTTTAAAGAAATGGCATCTGCTTGGACTTCCATATTTCTTGATAGTTTTTATTGCTGCAACACATTTCGCATGGATCATATGTCCATCAGATTCTCCATGGCATCGATATTGTTTTATGGTAGCTTTTCCAAGTTTTCTATTCATATTTATTTGGCCAGTATATTATATTGTTTTAAAGCGCAAAGCCAATAAACTCGACTCACATCCGGACACGCTGAAATACAGGAAAGAATTTGAAGAATTAATCCGTAGAAAGGAGAAGGAATTGCGCTCTTAGAGTTTCTCCTTCAATGTACACTGTCAGCAACCTGAGGATTCAGTAACAAACCTAGATCCACATAAAAATACACAGGTGTAAAATTGAGTATCACCAACCAAATTATGGATTGAATCATTGCTGATCCCCAATCATTTGGATTTGAAACTATAATCAGAATTCCAAAAGAGAAGCTCATTTACATTATATGTGATTTCTATTGGAATAAGAACTACAGAACAATATATATCATGAAAGACCCAAAAGACTATGGAAATTTTATACATTATTATCCATCGTTAAATATTGAAGGTACAAGTGAAATCAAGCAGATTTCTGTTACAACATATAAAAAGGATGAAAACAATCAAGTCTTTGATTCTGTAAATGTGATATTTAAGGAAGAGTGGCTAGATAAAACTCAAATGGAATGGTATGTCGATTTCGGCTTTAAAAACTGGCAAATACTTTACGCCATTGTTGCATTTTTTATTGGGCTTTATTATGCCGGGAAAACAGAAATAAGTGGGTCAATGGCAGGTCTTATTTTGATAGCTTTGCTTGTTCCAATATTATTCTTGGCGTTTCTCCGTGCTAAAAAGTTTGAAGGACATCCAAGTATCGAAAATTTCAGGGCAGAGTTTGAAAACCACATTCGTGAAAAGGAAAATGAGTTATATTATGAAAGATATTGAATGGATAATTTAACACTATGAAATTGTAGATGTTGAAATTAAGAGAAGGTTGGTAGGAAGGACATGAATCAATACGCTTTATCGTGGTGAGTGAAACTTACAAGAGTAATTATGTTGTTGTCGCCATCGATCTCATAGATCAGAACAAAATGGCCAACATGAACCCTGCGATATCCTTTGAGAACATTACGTAAAGGTTTTCCGCATTCTGGATTATCACGAATACTAGTAGCAGCTTTCTTAAAACGGTTGAAGAGAACAGGATCCTTTTTGAAGAGAACTTTAGTCTCTTTCTCAAAACGAGGTGTTGTAACTACTCGATATGTCATTTTTCATAACTGGCAAACAAGTCTTCAAGTGAATCGTACTTGGTACCTTTTCCATCTTTAACGTCTTGTATGCTTTGCTCAATTTCTTTGATGAACTCAGAATTAAAACATTCTTCAGGAGGATAGGATGCTTTCTTACTTCGAGCTATCTTTCTACTGCTAAACTTTCGAATAGAAGTGTGAGCGTTTCTCATAGGGGATATTCTTGCTTGTAGGTATATAAGAGTGTTGATGACCTTGTGAACTACTCTTACTCAGGCATGGGGTTCCCACGAGTAAGTACAATATGTAGTTTTGACTGTGGATTACCAACGAATTTGTTAAGATGTCATTGATAACCTTGACTACAGTGCAAGGGATAAAATCACCACCACCAAGAACTATCCAATGGCGTGCTTACCTCATATACTTACAATACAGAAAAACTTCTGCTGGACAAAATACACACCGCAAGTCGCAGGACCTTAACTACGAGTTCGATAATGTCGGCAATATTCTTGAGGTTGAGGACAATATCCTCAATTCTGTGAGAATATACGGATACGATGACTTGGACAGGCTGACCAGTGTAGACATGTCGGTCAACAGCGTGCCGATTTAGCAGATAAGTTTCATCAACGACTGGTCGATATCAGCACAAGCAAATGATGGTTGTCCATATTTATAATAATGATAGAATAAACTCCCTTTTTTCTTTATTATTCTGCTATAAAAAATATCTACTCTTCTTAGGTAACAATGTTTCTTATCTGTTTTATAGAACAAAGTTTTACTATTGTTAGGTAAAAAATCAGAGTATGAGGTTGAAAGGTGTGGGAATATGAAAAGTCAGGGCAGTGTAGTGGTCATTGCATTAGTATTAGTGCTATGTGTTTCAATTACGGGTGCAGAAGAGAACAATTCAGACAAGTATACTTTTGAGCGTTACGGCGGAGAAGAATTCACGCCTCAGCCGATGGAGTTCGGTGAAAACATAAAGAATCAAGAGAAAAACGGTCTTCAGGCAACCAGTGAGACTGGGAAAAATGCAACTGAAAGGAAGCATGTATATCTGCAATTTTACGCAACTCCAAACGAAGAACAAGTAAGGTTGTTGGAAGATCTTGGTGTACTTTTCCTTGAAGGGGGAGGTGCCTCTAACTTTATCGTTTCAATGCCTGCGGATATAACTCCTGCAGATCTTCCGGCCGAAAGTGGGCTTCGTTGGATGGGACCAATACCTGTTGAGAATAAGTATGATCGAACACATGGTCTGGATGTTCCTGCCTGGGCAAGAACAGAAGATGGAGAGGTAAAGCTGGCAGTTTTCTTTTACGAAGATGTTGATTCTCAAGATGCAATAAATATACTCAAGAAATATTCTCATAATTATTCAGCTTCTTCAAATTTAAGACCCTGGTACTATGAAACAATAATTAATGAGACAAATATCACTTCAATCGTTAGTGAAGATGCTGTTTATAATAGTGGATACTATGGTTTTGAAACCATACCTACAGAAGGAAGTGACTTTGTAGATTATGTAGAAAATACCGAAGAAGATATTGGTGATTCAATGTTAGTTGATGAACAAGAAACGAGTCTAGATACAGAAAAAGACTCAGATAAGGATGTCGAAAAAGCTCCTGGTTTCCAATCTGTTTTTACTTTTCTGTTTTTGATAACTGCTTCTTTATTCTTAGCGAGGAGGAAGTCTTATGGTAGGTAAAATTTTCGAAAAATAAAGTCATAGATTCAAAAGCAGAATTTATATTTAGGGTGACTACATTCTATACATTAGATGTCAGGAACTGTTGCAGACGTAAATATCGGTGAATATCTGGCTCGCAGGGTAGATTCAAGAGTCAGAGACGGCTATGCACATTCAAGAGAAGAGCTTGTGAAAAAAGCAATAGTTCACTACCTTGAAGATCTTGACCTAGGCAAGAGAAGGGCAGAGCTGTTCAGGGAAGCAAGCCATTCTGCTGATATTATGTGCTGTGCCTGGAAGGAGCCAATATCGGCAGATAGGGCATTGGAAATGCTTACATCCGTGGGAGAGAGTGTTTCAAAAGAAGAACTGAATACTTCCATTGAAAGTACACGTGATTCAGTTGACAGGAAGTATGCACAGGCTCACAAGGATCTTAAGGAGCAGTAATGATAGTTCTGGATTCCTGTGTATGGATCCACGTTTTTCTTGGTACTGATGAGAAATGTATTTTGCTTATAAATAAAGTCCCGTCGGGTGATCTGAAACCTGTAGTTTCTCCATACATTGCAATAGAAGTTGTAAATAATGTATTGAGAGAGGCTAACAATGAAAAAGCATGACCTGGATCAACTTCAAACAGCGATATGGTCTATTTACAGAGAACCTTTTGTTAAAACTACATTTACACCTATTGATTTTGAAATGATGGTTTTGGAAGAAGTACGTAACCGTCCTGAATATTGTGTTCTGGCAACTGCTCTGGGTATAGAACCAAAAGATGCTCCAATAGTTGTGCTTGCGTATCAGTATGCTATTCCTCTTGCAACAGTGGATGAACGATCATTGTTAAGCATCAAAGAGAAGGTCAACCAGTTAATAGGAATAGAGATAATCAGTGCCGATGAGGCACTTTCAATCTACTGAAAATAATTTAGATTCAAAAATTTAATCATATGGGTTTTTTAAAGATATATAATGTTGTAGTATGTGACCGTTACAATCGTGCTGTGTATACTTAGTCTAGCCCTTTTCTTCAATAAAACTTTTCAGTAGAATCCTCAATGCATTTCTACGAAACATTGTTTCTTGCCTTTTGATTCTAATACAAAGTCAGTAAACTAGATGATAGAAAGGAGAATGAATTGCTCAAAGAAAAAATAAAGAGGGAAGAGGCTGATCCATCACGCCCAGAAGCGTGTAGGGCGTGTGCATCATGCCCGCACTTATATACTGATTTATCTTCAGAATATAAAGTGCTGATCCAAGCGGAGTGAAAGTATTACCTCACTCATTCACTGTTTTTCCGGTTGTAGCACTTTTCCAGATGCTCCTGTGAATCAGGCTCTGTTGCCAGGCTCACGATGATTGCTGTGAGGAATGCAAGTGGTGTGGCAACCAGTATCGGGTCAACTACAGTCCACGTACCGGTGAGTATTGTATCAACGCCGAAAAGGGCCTGACTGATTCCCAGCGCGCTAGCTTCCTTGGCATGCACGAATGTAAGCCAGAACAGACTTGCAAAGGTTCCCACAAGCAGGCTTGCTGTAGCTCCCTGCCTGTTCATGCGTTTCCAGAACAGTGCTCCTGTATACATCGGCAAAAAGGCCGCTGCACAGAGTCCGAAGAAAATGGCTGTTGCCCTTGCGATTATTCCGATCGGGAGTATATAGGCAAGCACCACGCTGATAAGTATTGTTGTAGCAATTCCTGCCCTTGTGATGGTTATTGTTTTACCGATCTTTCCCCTCATGATAAATTCCCGGTAGAAATCATGTCCGATGGCCGTTCCCATGGTATGGAACTGGGAACTCAGTGTCGACATGGCAGCAGCAAGCAGGGTCAGCAGGAAGAAGATAACAAAGTAGTCCGGCATCGCGCTGTTGATGTATTCAGGCATGATAACATCGATATTGCCACCTGCAGCTTCCAGTGAGATCATACCTCTGGTATCCAGGAAATACACATTTGAAAGCGCACCCACGATATATGCGACACCTGCCATCATTAGGATGAAGGGTCCTCCTGAGAGTACGGCTCTGTTAAGCGAGCGTGTGTTCCTAACAGTCATGAAACGTACTGCAAGCTGTGGCTGTGCAAGTACTCCGATTCCTACACCAAGTATAATTGTAGAGAACAGTGTCCACCACACAGGTGATCCGAATGCAGGCATTGAAGTCCAGCCAGTATGTCCTATGGCAGCCAGGTTCTCAGGCACAAGATGAGCCATGTTTGTAAGTGACTGGTGTGCTTCCACAACTCCTCCAAGCCTGGCGTATGTCAGAACGAAAAGGATGGCCATTCCGATGAACATAAGTCCGCCCTGAAGGGCATCGGTATACATGACTGCGATAAGTCCGCCTGTAATAACATACGCGGCTACAATAACTGCGAGAATAAGTACTGCACTGTTATATTCTATGTTGAGGGCGGTTTCCATGAAACGTGCCCCTCCGATCAGTACACTGCCTGCGTAAAGGGGCATGAACATGGTGATCAGTGCACCGGAAAAACCCTGTATGAAACGGGACTGGAACCTTCTTCCCACAAGTTCCGGGAAGGTAACGGCTCCGAGATTTACTCCCATGCGTCTGGTCCTTGACCCAAAGAGGACAAATGCTATGAATATACCTACAAAGATATTCATGAACACAAGCCAGAGCACACCCATGCCGAATGCTCCTGCATATCCTCCGAAACCGATTATAGCTGATGTACTGATGAACGCTGCACCATAGGACAGTGCCAGCACGAGCGGATTGATCTTTCTGCCTGCCAGCATGTAGTCGTCGGTGTCTTTGGTCTGCTTATATCCCAGCCATCCCAGATAGAATACTACCATCATGTAGATGACTACGGCAATACCCAGGATCGGTGTACTGACTGCCATCAGCAGACCTCCTCATCCTGGCCTTTATTCCAGTTTAATACACCGTATATTATGCATCCTATCGCGCTCAGGAAGCATAATATGTATGCGATCCATATTTGGGGGTCCTCTATTCCTAACATTTTTCTAACTCCTGAAAAGTAATAATGTTACTGGTTAACACGGGGCATATTTTAAGCTTTCGACCATGGTTTTGCTGTCTTGTTACTTTGAAACTTAGAAAAAGCATCCATAATCTATTTATCTAAGAAAATTCAAGTAGAAATAGTGTTACAAAGCTGGTAGTTTGTAACATCAGTGCACATTCAATTATAATATGAATGTACGCAGTTTACCTCGTTGTCTTGAATGTGCACGCAGGCTCTAGATTATCGGGTGCCATGCACCCGATTCCTCCCTGAGCACTTATTTCAGGATCGCCTATTTTTCAATTGTTGCCAGTATAAAGGCTGCTTTGCTTATATTTCTTGATTCAGCGGAGAATCCTGCATCTTCAAAGAGTCTGACCCAGTCCTTACCTTCTCTTTTTTCACCATGGTGATGGTTCAGGGGCTCGGCTGCAAACACCTTTCCTCCATCTGCAAGTACCCTTTTAATTTCCTTAAGTGCTTCCGGGATATCATCCAGATGGTGCAGCATAAAGAAGCAGGTAACTGTATCGAATTTATCATGTTCATATGGCAGCTCATAGACATTTGCTGTTTCAAAGCTGGCATTGTCTATGTTGTAGATCTCCGCATTGAAACTGCATTGTCTGATCATTCCTTCATGAAGATCTACTCCGAGAACACTAGATGCGTGGTGTTGGCGTGCTATCTCAAGACTTCCCGCTCCCAGTCCGCAGCCAACGTCAAGGATATTCTTTCCTTTGATAAGCGGTACAACCTCGGAAAGCACTGTCTTTTTTAGTTTTCCCATTCCCTGACCGGGGTAAGTTGCTTCCGGATGGTCGAACTCCGTGTAAGGAAGTATTCCATAGACAGATGAGTTGTTCGCGGCAAACAGACCTTCGAAATAGAGCTTGTTATTGTCATGTTTTACAAGTTTAACGACCGAGACTCCTGTTTCCCGGCAGAACCTCTTATTCCATTCATCCCTCTTTGGTGAAAACTCCATTTCAAGGGGGTCATGGACCACAATGTAATGAGTGTAGTCCTCAAAAATGTAAGATGATGCTTTATTGTGCTTGTTAAGTTCGACCTCACTTACAGCCTCTTTCCACAAAGCGAGCAGTTCCATTGTCTCTTCATCTGCAAAGTTGACTACTTTTCCTATAGGTTTGAATGACATGTTCTCCAATTTGTTTTGGAGGATAAAATCATTTTGTATTTCAAAAAGATTTGAAACCATAATCTATATATACAGTTTCAACATTATTTGAAATAATGGACCCCTACATAACTCATCTTATATCGGTTGGCTTTGCATCATTGCAGGAATACCTTGCCCTGCATGTGCTTCTATGTCTGATACCCGCCTTTTTCCTGGCAGGTGCAATAGCATCCCTGTTCTCGAAAGAGTCGGTGCTTACATTCTTCGGAGCCGATGCGCCAAAACACGTCTCATACTCCGTGGCAGCGGTTTCCGGCTGTCTGCTTGCTGTATGCAGTTGTACGGTCCTGCCGCTGTTTGCAGGCATATACAAGAGAGGTGCGGGTATTGGTCCCGCCACAACCTTCCTGTTCTCGGCGCCTGCAATCAACATACTCGCAATAGTCTATACAGCGAAGATACTTGGCTATGATCTGGGTATCGCAAGAGCACTTGCTGCCATAACCCTTTCTGTAGTTATAGGATTGTCAATGGCGCTCATATTTGAACGAAACAATGGCGAGCGGAAATCAATCAAAACCTTCGGTGAGGAAAAGCATGCTCACAGTGCATGGCTCTTCGTACTTTTGCTTGCAATTCTTGTGGTACCGGAAATACTCACTGCATGGTCAACCATGCTGCTTGTTGAGATTCCTCTTATACTTATCACAGTGTATGTATCCTTTAAATGGTTCACCGCGGAAGAAAGGCAGAGCTGGATGAGCGAGACATGGTTCCTTGTCAAAATGATAACTCCCCTGTTGCTTGTAGGTGTGTTCTTTGCGGGAATCATCGTAGAACTTATCCCTGCGGAATATGTAGTAGAATATGTTGGCGGAGCGAATGCAGGCTCTTACATAATAGCATCTGTCTCTGCTGCTCTTATGTATTTCTCAACCCTGACAGAGGTACCCATAATCAGCGCCCTTACGGTTCTTGGAATGGGCAAGGGTCCGGCTCTTGCAATGTTGCTTGCAGGCCCTGCCCTGAGCCTCCCTAACATGATCGTAATAAGCCGGATAATGGGTCTGAAAAAAGGCATGACATACATTTTGCTTGTAGTGATAGTTGCAGCCTTCTCGGGAATAATGTTTGCCTCCTATCTTGCTAACGGTATACAGGTGTAAAAAATGAAATTATTACTGATATCTGATATCCATGGTAACAAAGAGGCACTTGATGCAGTGCTGAAAGTGCCGCATGATGAAGTAATCTGCCTCGGGGATATTGCGGATTACGGACCGTCACCTGCGGAATGTATTGATACCCTAAGAAGCAGGAACATAGAAACAGTATTAGGTAACCATGATGCTGCCGTAGGAACAGGAATCGACTGTGGTTGCGGCTATAAATACAAACATCTTTCCATATCTACCAGGGAGTATACATGGTCATGCCTGGAAGAAGAGCATCTTACATTCCTGCGACAGCTTCCCTTCAAGGTTGAAAAGGTAGTTGACGGACACAGGCTATATTTTACACACGGGAGCCCGCGGTCCAATTTTGAGTATATATTGCCCGAAACATCTGATTATGAAATACTTGAGATGCTTGATGGGGTTAATGCGGATATTCTGTTTACCGGACACTCTCATAAAGCTATGATCAGGGTGGTAAACGACGTAATGCTAATCAATCCGGGTTCAGTGGGCCAGCCAAGGGATGAGAACCCTCTTGCCTGTTGTGCTGTTTTTGACACCGAAACCCTTGAAACTGAAATCATAAGGTGTGAATATGATCTTGAAAGTACGTGCAGGTGTATAGGTGAAAAGATGTCAAATTCCGAAGAATTGATTTCTATACTAAAAAGAGGATACTGATTATAATAGAGAACAAATACGGGAAATAAATGATTGGAGGCATAAATATGAAAATAGAAATTCTTGGATCAGGTTGTGCAAAGTGTAAGAAGACAAAGGAAATTGTTGAGCAGGCTGTTAATGAGGCCGGAGTGGATGCCGAGGTAGTTAAAGTCGAGGACATGGATACGATCCTCTCCTATGGTGTGATGCTCACTCCCGGTGTGGTTGTAGACGGTGACGTCAAGATCGCCGGCAAGGTTCCCAGCGTGGACAATGTCAAAAAATGGATTGCCTGAGGAGAAATCAGAATGGCTGACAAGATAAAATGCTCCTGTGAATCCGACAATGTGGGTATTTTCCCATGCGCCGGTGCATCGAATGTAGGTCAACTGAGTAATGCTATAGCTGTGGAGTTACACAAAGCGGGTGTTGGCAATATGATGTGCACCGTTGGTATCGGTGGACGAAGGTCAGGGCTGCTGAAGTCAGCTGAAGGATGTGAGAGGATTATAGTAATTGACGGCTGTCCGGTCAATTGCGCAAAGGAGACAATGGAGCAGGCAGGTATTAATGTTGATAAGCACATCCTTCTCACAGATCTTGGCATTCAGAAGAACAAGGATCTGGACCTCGAAACCTCACAGGTAAAAGAGTTTTTGTCAAAGGTTTCTGAACAACTCTGACAAAATTATAACATTTTTTTTGTGTACACCAATTTCGGGATCAACGCAGGGTTGTAGAGTCAATTAAATTGAAACTACTTTTCCCTGCATCATCTCGTTCTATGTAATAATTATGCTCTCGAAAACTTCATTCTTTTCTTATTATCATTAGTAAAAACATAGATGCTATCAAAAGCAGTAATGAATTCTGGGCAAGCTGCTGGCCGCTGGTCTCTGTTTCTTTTTCAGGCTCTGTCTCTTCGCTTAGCTCTACTCCTTTTACTTCTTCATCAGTATCTGACAATTCATCCAGAGGAATGTTTTCATCCGTTGATACAGACGAACCGGATTTTTCCAGAGCAGTAATCGCAAAGGGAGAGAAACCGGGTGTCATGGATTTGAAGAATACCTGGTCGGAATTTTCATCGACAACAGATGTCTGCAGATCGTTCCATTTACCGTTGCTGAAACGATTAAGCCTGATATCTTCAGCTTTTATTTCGTTATCTGACATCCATTCCTTTGGAACACTAAAACCGATAGAAATCTCTCCCATATTTTCCTCTGTGGCATATCCGTGTTTTCCAACCCAGATGTTAATATGTCTGTAGACCTTTCCGGCTGGCATTTCGGTCACTGTGGACGAAATGTCCTTCAGGACTTCAATTGTAGCTGTGATCTGCCCTGCGGTCTTGAGTGAATGGTAGGAAATTGAAGTAACAGGGTTGTTTTTTTCATTGAACTGGTAGGAGATATTCGTATCACTGAGTACATAGATACTTTTTACCTCTTTGAGATCAATGTTCTCAACGTCTTCCGATGTGTCAGAACCACCTCCGCCTCCTCCACCGGAGCTTGCTCCTGAGCTCTCTTCCTGAGTATCCTCATTTTCGGCAGAAATTACAGTTATTCCTTCAGTCTCAATGCTAACAGGGATTGCCTGTCCCTCTGAGTTACTTAATATCAGGTCCGATAGTCCCAGATCCGAATAACCAGTCTTATCCTGACTGATGAACTCGACCTCTACAAAGGTGCCACTGTCTGATACCTGATTTCCACCGAGGACAGCCGCATAGAGACCGCTGACTGTTCCGCTCTGGTTATCTATTGTACCATTGTTGAAGATATGCAGTGTCTGCTCGCCACCGAACAATTCACCTTCCGTAACAGCACCTGCCGTTATCAATGAACTGTCAA
>JAALLO010000257.1_pt1 | contig 30251 bp, 27 predicted proteins | sample 7245941 | NCBI WGS metagenome assembly JAALLO01 (sample SAMN13049198, study PRJNA578106) | oil field metagenome | isolation source: filtered produced water from oil reservoir A2 | place: USA:offshore Texas | collected 2016 | reverse complement strand
CCTGCTGCATTCTCTTTTTATCCCTTATGGACGCTATTATGACTTGTAAGTCTAAATCATCATATACTCTTTTTAGTTCATTTTGTATGTCGTATACGTTGTTTTCGTATATATCAAGTATTAGAAGCTTTTTAGGATTGAACTTAGCTATTTGTCTACATAGCTCTGAGCCTATAGAACCTCCTCCACCTGTTACAAGGACTGTTTGATTTTCTATGTATCCACATATTTCATCTAAATCTACTTTTACAGGCTCCCTACCTAAAAGGTCTTCTACATCTACATCCCTTATTTTTTTAATATCTACTTTACCATCTATCAGTTCATAAACTCCAGGAAGTGTTCTAAGTTTGCATTTTGTTTCTTTACAAATATCTAGTATTTCTTTTATTTCTTTTTTACTCGATGATGGGATAGCTATAATGATTTCATCTATTTTCTTTTCTTCTACTATTTTATGTATATCATGTCTAGTCCCTAGTACGGGGACTCCATGAATTCTTCTTTTGCATTTTGTGGTATCATCATCTACTATGGCTACTGGATGTTTTTTTATCTGGGGATTGTTATACATTTCCTTAATTACCATAGATCCTGCTTTACCTGCACCTACTATGAGTACTCTGCTTATTCCTAAATAATTTTTTATGTAAATTGTCTTAGCTCTTCTTAAGGCTCTATATGTAAATCTTGTACCACCGATAAGTGAAATACTTAAAAGTAAAAATAGTAAATAAAAGCTTCGTGGAAACTTTATGTGGGATATGAGTGATATGATAAATAGAAGTAGTGAGCCTATGAATGATCCTACTATTATAGATATCAGTTCATCTATACTAGCATATCTCCATAGGCTTTTATATAGGTTGAATTTATAATATGTAATAAGCATGATGGCTGTAATAATTATAAAACTATGAAAGTATGTATGTATATATGTTGACGGTATACTGAAATCAAATCTCAGTGCCAAGGCTCCTATTGCTGCTAAATTTACTAACAGCATGTCTAAAAAAAATAATACAGTTCCTCTATAGGTAATCCCCTTATCCAATTTTTCAATTTTAAACAAATATTTACTTAAAATATCTTTTTTAGAGCGAACCTGGACTTCCATCTGTATTCCTCCAAGAATATTTTTTATATTGATTGGGTATAATAAGTTATTTAAAATAGGACTATATACCCATATAATGTTAACATATTATAGCAAAATATGAAACGGCTATCTTGAATTCTTTCAGGGTTTCGATAGTAGTTTATATAATGTTAACATATTATAGCAAAATATGAAACGGTTGTATTTTGTCTAGTTTTGTCGAATATTATCTTGATACGTTTTTTTATGTCTAGCTTTTATTTAGTAAACAATTTCTTTTATAAGTTTATAGTCCTATATAGCTTATTTAAATTGGTACTATATCCCTATTAAGAAAATTCGATAAAATTTTCTAAAATCCTTCTTTATGTCTACCATTTTTTAATATTTAATGAAAATTTTACATAAAAAAAGGTGTTCCTTATATAAGAAACACCTTTTTTGTAAACCTTTAAAGTTTAAATCTCTATTATTTATTTGTTGTATAATCTATAGATAGCTGTAGCTGCTTGTGCTCTTGTAGTTTTTCCGTTAGGATTAAACTTGCCGTCCATTCCTACCATCAGGCCTTCTTCATATACTTTTGCAGCATCTTCTGCTCCCCACTCAGTTATGTCGGCACTGTCACTGAAGGCTTTAGCAAGTACTTCTCTTGCCTCATCGCTTAGCTCAACGTTATCTAAGGCATTACCAAGCATTGTAGCCATTTCAAGTCTTGTGATTTCATTATCTGGTAGGAATGTACCGTCAGTATAACCGCTAACGATTCCATTTTGTGCAGCTGTAGCTACATAGTCTGCATACCAGTCATCAGCAGTTATATCACTAAACTCTTCACCATACTCTACTATGTCTAATTCTAATGCTTTTACGATAAGTTTTACAAACTCAGCTCTTGTTACGTTCTTTTCCGGTAGATATATGCCACCTGGGTATCCGCTTACTACGTGCTTTGCTGCCATGGATTCTACATATGATTTGCTCCAGTGGTCAGCTATATCTGGGTATGTTATATTGGCTTCCATCACAGCGTATTTACTGTAATGTTTTACCTTAAATAGCAGCATACCACTTACTACTTTACCGCCAACGAATTCCGGCTTTTTGATTTCAGGATTGATATAGTATACTCCAAGCTTATCTAGGTCTCCATCTACATCATCAAGGCTTACCTTGATAATTATAGGTTTTTTAAATTCTGATATGCTTCCTACTTTATTTCCACCCTCATCTAATACATCAAGGGAAAGTTCTATAACTTTTTCCTTTGCTGATAGAGTTGGATCAACTTCAATACCTTCAAATGCTTCTTGAGGGGCTACCTTTTTGGAGTTAAACTGAACTGTTACGTTTTCTCCAAACTCTTCTATCACTTCTTTCTCGATAGCTCCTGCAGGTACGTTGTACTCAAGTTTATCTGATTTGATGTTTAATCCAATGTTATTTTCTATAAGCTTAGTCATTGCCTTTGATGGTAATTTTACTACTACATTTTCATCATCTGCTTCTACAGGTATAGTCACTCTGGCTTCCTTAGTCTCAGTAGTTTCACCTACTTTTTCGATAGCCTTGACAATACTTTCTACAGCCTTTTCAATTTCTTTCTCATCTACTGTTGCTTCTGTTTGTCCTTCTTTATTTTTCTCAATCTTTACTGCTTCCTTTGATATTTCTTTCTCAGCAGGCTCATCTTTATCTTGTGGAATAGTTACTTCATCATCTGAAGATAAACCACCGCCGCCTCCGGAAGACCCTCCGGAAGATCCTCCTGAGGAACCATCGTCTCCTGTACTCTCTGCTTCATACAGACCATATTTAGCAAATACAGTCTTCAGTTTGTCCATCTGCGAGTCATTAAGCCTAGTATTTACCTGCTCTTCAAATACACCGGTCATATCGTCAAAGTTTGTAAATGTATGGCCTCTAAGCTCAAGCCCACCTATAGCACTATCTACTACTCCTCGAATATCATCTACTCCACCTATCTGATTCGGCACTTTTATCTTGATATTACCTTGGTTTTCTGTATCATCTACAACAATTGGAGCATCTAGCTTATTTTGAAGTACAGTAAGTACAAATACATACATATCAAGGTCAAGACCTACGCTTTCAAGAATGGACTGCAGATCTGGAAGCTCAGAATTTATTCTGTCTATAAGATCTTGTTCCTGCTCTAATAATTGAGGCGATTGATCATTTTCAATGTCTTCTATTATCTTTACTCTTTCAGCTGGAGTAAAAATTTTAAATAGTTCAAATAGTCCTAAGGCCTTTTTAAACTGCTCTTCTGTCATGCCTTTGTCATATATGTAGGTTTGTTTTTGACTTTCACTTAGTAATGCAGTACTATCTTCAACTAAAGTCTGAATACCATCATCAGTTTGTACTAAAGACTTTAAAATGCTAAAAATACTCTGTCTAGTTTCAGGATTAGTTTCTGCTACCAAGTCTAAAGCTCTGTTGAAAAGATCTTTAAGTTCTGTAAAGGTCATGGATGTTATAGACTTACCGTACACAGGGCTTTTTACTGGTATGTAGGAAAATACCATTATTACAACTAGTAATACTGCTAGGATTTTATTTAGTTTCATATTTTCAATTAACCTCCTTTTAATTAAAGTTTTATTATGTTTTATATCATATCTACTCCTCCCTGAGCTCTTTCCATATATCCCCTCCCAATTTTATTTTTATTTATCATTAATTAAATTGTTAACTCTTTCTATCATAGTTATGGCTTCTGCCCTTGTGGCATTTCCAGTTGGATCAAGCATATTTTTGTCTTTTCCTTTCATAAGTTCAAGATAAACCAGTTTTTCCATAGAATCTTTAGCCCAGTCTGAAACTCGACCTGCATCTTTGTAAGCTTTTAAGTCTAAGTCCTGAGACAAGTCTAGACCTATATTTTTATAGTTGAGGGCATTCATGATCATGACTGCCATTTGCTCTCTAGTAATTTTAGCCTCTGGATTAAATTTATTGTCTGAAACGCCCTTTATTATACCTGTATTGTATGCTGCTTTTACGTAATCGTAATCCCATGAATCCTTATTTATATCCTTAAACGGTATTTCACTTATAAAGGCAGTCATTTGACTTCTTGTTACCAACTGCTCTGGTCCAAAATTTTCATCATCGATTCCCTTAGTTATACCTAATCTCACCATATTTATGATACTGTCTTTAGCCCAGTGATTTTGTATATCTTTGAAGGATATTTTTGTTTCTTCTTGTATAGGTTTTTCATTTACTACTTGAGCTTGAGGAGTAGTATCTTCCGGTTGTATACTTCCACCGCCTCCTGATGGAACATTTCCTGCATCTTCTTCAGGTGTCTCTTCTTCTAACTTTCCATCATTTAGTATCATTTCTTTTACTTTATCATTTTCCCCATTTTCCACATAATCTAAAAGCTTCATTCTGTCTTCTTTGTCCCAGTCTTTTAGTGCGTCAAGAGAATCATTTATATCATCTATGGATATACCTCTTGCTTCTAGGGCTTTCTTTTCTTCTTCACTCATTAGTCCGGAAAAAGTATCCTTTAGTTCATCTATACCCTCTTCATCTTCAAGTGTATCTTTTAAATAATATATTATTACTTCTTTTCTTCCTTCGCTATAATCAGAAACTTTTTCTAGGATATCAGACAGCACTGAAGAGCTTATATCTTCACTATCTGCTCCATAACTAATATAAGTACTAAGTGCACATATTATTATTAGTGATAATACTAAAGTTTTTTTCATTTCTTTAATCCTCCCAGATTTCTATATACTAGCAATTATGTATAATATTCTACAGTTTCTTTTGTTTTCCTTTAATCAAGATAAATTTATATGAAAAATTTAACATTTTTTGTTATTTTTTAGGGTCATTAAGGTATTAAATAAGAATATTCACTCTTTTGAGAGAATGAATATTCCTAAATTTTAGAACTTCTATTTAAACTAGATTTTGTTAGAGGATACTTTTAAAAACTTGAAAAATTTTTTTAAGTTTCTCTTACCTTTTATCTCTAAAGGTCTTTCAGGTTCTAAAATTTCTCCCTTTATTATTTTTTCAGGATTTTCTTTAAATAGCATTTCCGCCTTGCCTGATCCATAATCTTTCTGAACTATATTGTATGCTTTTAAAAGTTTTGGCGCTCTGCCTCTAGGTGAGTGTCCATCACTTCCAACAAAGTGAATCATGTTATGGTCGATTAGTTTCATGACGGTTGTTTTTACGTTTTTGCCAAATTTGCCCGTAATGCTTCCACTGTTTGCCTGACATAGAGCTCCCATATCTATATATTTGAGGAGGATACTAGGGTCTTCAATAACTCCTCTATATCTTTCAGGATGGGCTATGATAGGAGTTATACCCATAAGTTTTAATTCATATATGACTTCTTCTGCATAACCAGGTATTTCAAACATGGGAAATTCCATCAGGAGATATTGGGTGCCGTTTATTGTGTTTATTATTTCATTTGTTAGAAGATAGGGAAGGTTATGTGTTATGTATACTTCGTTTCCCGGTAGTATCTCCACACCAATGTCATTTTCAGTCAATATGGCATTGAGCTTTTCTACTTTTTTATTGATCTCATATTTGGACGGATAGTTTCCTTCTTCTATGTAATGGGGAGTGGCTACTATCTTTGATATGCCATTTTCCTCTGCTATCTGAGCCATCTTTATTGACTCATCTATTTCTTTTGCTCCATCGTCCACATCAGGAAGTATATGACAGTGTATATCTATCATTTTTTCCTCCTCTTTCTCTTTGAAGTCACAGCAACTTCGTCTTCTTCGTAATAGTGGTAGTAGTAGTATCCGTAGTAACCTTTTCCATTTACAGGTATTTTATTCATTACTACTCCCAAAATATTTGCATTTACATTTTGTAGCAGTTGTTTAGCTCTTTGGGCTTCTTCTATATAGGTTTTTCCTGAAGATACGACTAGTATAGTACCATCGGCTATTGTGGATAGTATAGCCGGGTCTGTAACAACTCCAACAGGTGGCGCATCTATCATAACTCTGTCATATTTCTCGACTGCTTCTTTTATAAATTCTTTCATTGAATTAGATCCCAATATTTCAGAAGGGTTTGGAGGCTTTGGTCCCGATGTAAGTATGTCCAGTCCCTCTAAACTGGTCCTTTGTACTGCATCCTTCAAGGGAATATGCTGGGCCAATACATTTGTAAGTCCTCTTTGATTATTTATCTCAAATCTTTTGTGTACCTGAGGTTTTCTAAGGTCGGCATCTATTAGAAGAACTTTCTTGTTGGACTGTGCCATTGTTATAGCTAGGTTGGTTATGGTAGTTGTTTTCCCTTCTCTAGGTCCAGAGCTGGTAATAACTATACACTTAATCTCTTTATCAAAGCTTGAAAACTGAATGTTTGTTCTAAGGGTTCTGTAGGCTTCCGATATGGGAGATTTTGGGTTACTTAGGGATATTAACTCTTTTACGCTCACTACTGTCACTCCATTCTATTGTTATGCTTTTGTTACTTCGTCCATATTTGGAATGGCTCCAATGATAGGCAGCTCAAGGTATCTTTCTACGTCATTAGGAGTTTTGATGGTATTATCAAGATATTCTATAAGGAATACAATACCTAAACCTATCATTACTCCTAAAAAACCTGCTATTACCATGTTTAGAAGTGGTCTAGGCTTTACAGGATTATGTGGAACAACGGCTTTGTCAATAACCTGCACATTGTCGATCTTCATTATCCTTGTTACATCCTTCATGAATACACGTGCCAGTTCATTAGCTATCTTGGTTCCTAATACAGGATCTGTATGGGTTACTTTTATCTGTATGATCTCAGTGTCTTTTACAGGACTAACAGTTACTTTTTCTTTGAGCTGCTGAGGCGTAGTATCTAAATCGAGGTTTTCTATTACCTGGCTTGATATGGATCTGCTTTTTATTATCTCTCCATAGGTTTTTACCAGTTTTTGGTTAAGGAGTACGTCTGAGTATTGTATCATAGCGTCCTGATTAATAGGTTTACTAACCATAAGAGTCGCAGATGTCTCATAGATAGGTGGTAATACAAAATAACTTATTATTCCGCTGATTGTTACAGAAACTACCATTAGTAAAATTATAATCCAGATTCTTTTTCTAATGATTTCAAAGTATTCTCTAAGATCAATTTCATATTCTCTGACTTCCATTTTTTCCGTCCTTTCTTTTTTCTGATGTTTGTTGTAAATCTACTTTACAACTTATTTTAATTCGATAAGTTATATTAATTTTCCTCTTTTTTAGAGAAAAAATGCTTTCATACCGAAAAAGACATGAAAGCTTTCAATAAAAGTTTTTTTGGTAGCAGACCTATATAAGTATACCAAATTTCATTGTCGAAATTTGTAATTTTGTGTCAAAAATCTAATTTTTTTATAAAAAATCCTCCTTAACATCTTGTCAAGAAGGATTTTTAAGTGTTCTAGGTTTTGAAAGAAAAAGGTGTGTTGTTAAATTTTCGAAACCAAAGGGACAGTCCCCTTGGTTCAGCTAAAATCCTCTGTAATACGAAACATAATTCACCACACGAGTTTTGAAAGTCTTTATTATCTTAGTTAATGTCATTTTTATCATAAAACTCATATTTTATGTCATCTCTTTTTTTACATCTATACATGGCAATGTCAGCTTTTTTAATGAGAGAATCTCCATCATCCTCTCTACCACGATAAATGGCAATGCCTATACTTACACCAATCTTAATCTCCTTTCCATCATGCCTTAAAGTATAATCCAGCTCTTGAATTATACGTCTTGCGAGTCTTTCAACCTCTTCTATCCCTTTTATTTCCGTTTGAATAATTATAAACTCATCTCCACCAAATCTCGCTACCATATCTTTGTCATCAATAATTTTCTTAAGCTTTTCAGCTATTTTTTTCAAGAATTTGTCGCCCATATGGTGGCCTATCTCATCATTTATCATTTTAAAATTGTCAAGGTCTAAAAATAATACTGCAAAATCAGACCCTTCATTATTTTTTCTCCTTTCCATCTCTCTGCTTAATCTTTCAAAAAACTGACTTCTATTTGGTAGATTTGTCAAAGGGTCATGATATGCCATCTGTCTTAATTTGTTTTGCGCCTCTTCTAGTACATCAAGCATCCTGTTTATTGAGACTGTCAGAAATGATAATTCATCTTTTCCCTTCACAGACATACGAATAGACATATCCTTTGTGAGACCGATATTGTTAGCTTTACTGCTTAACTCAATTAACCGTTCCAAAACGATTTTTTTGAGTGCCAGCATTAATATAAAGCATAACAGTATTCCACCAAAGACAAACATAATTATAAAGTAATTGACACTAGCTCGTCCCTGTTTGAGTATATCTCTTTTTTTACTAACCTTCAAAATAATTGCAGGATCTCCATAGATGTCATTTACAAGAGTATATCCACTAATATAATCCTGATTTTCCGGCGTTATATAGATATTTGAATTCTTTGGAAATTGGGATAAGATTTTTTCAAAATTAAAATCCCGCTGATTGTCGTCAGCACTACTCATTCGGATATTAAGATTTGTTGTATTTGAAAGCCATCTTACCTCTTCATCGCCAAAAAATCTTCCCAATATCAAAGAGCCCCTAACAGGTCCTTCTGCGGTAGTAGTTAATATGGGGCGTGATACTATTAGTGCAGGACCTTCTGGTAGCATTACAATTCCACTGGTACTACTTTTTTCATCTGGATGAAAAACCAGTTCTTTCTTAGATAGTATGTGATTAAGTAAATCCTTATTAAGTAATATCTCCTCATCATTTTTCATGTCATAACCCTTGGCAAGGACGACACTACCATTATTATCAGCAAATATCATGAATTCTAGTCTAAACCTTTCAAATGTGCTCATTCCAGTAAAATTAGATTCAACGTATTCCATATTTTTATTGACTATAAATTCATAGGTATCATCCCATTGGGAATACTCAATATTTATTCCTTCTAGATCCTCTATTTCATTATTTAAGGCTCTCTGTAGTCTTTTTGTATTTTTCTCCATATTCTGTTTTTCTATCTCTTCAAAGCTTTTGATGAAAAAAACATGGACACCTAAATAGAAGATGGCCACAAAGTTTATGAAGAGAAGAATAATCAAAGTTATAATTTTTTTAGTTAAACCCACAACTTGGTCCCCCAATATATTTTATCCTATGTGATATTTTGAAAATTATATCATTAATTAAGTACGATATAAAGTGACAATCTCCTTTTTAAAAGTTTTTTTTTAAAACTTCCATTTGCTCTATTTTTACTTTACCATAAACAAATAATCCTCCTTAACATTTTGTCAAAAAGGATCATTAGGTGTTTCAGTTTTGGAAGTTCAATTAAACATGATGCATGGCTCCACATCTGTTCTATAATAGTCTGACGGTCCCTTGGTTTATTTTTTATGAATTTTTGAAATCTCTTTCTTTATGTTTTTTCATATATTTAGCTATAAGTTTATCTAATTCGTTACTAATTTTATAATACTCTTCTATGTTCTTTTTTTGATTATTATCATTTAAAAATAATTTTATTTTTTTCATTTTATATTTAAGTATGTGCATTTTAATCCCCCTTGTTTCAAAAAATATTAAGGATTGAATAATTAGTTGTTAAAAATAGTTTAACTCAAACATAAGCATATTGCAAATTAAAATTGTATGCAGTTAGCCTATTTAGATTAATTTATTTTTCCGATAAAGTTTAATTAAAAATAACAAAAAGGTAGGGAAAAATGTGCACAATGAAATAGACAATAAAGGAATAGGTGAAAGATTAAGACAGGAAAGGGAAGAATTGGGGCTTACGAGGGAAAAATTTGCTGAAATTGTTGAACTTTCCCCGTTATATATAGGTCAACTTGAACGTGGCGAAAGACAAATGAGTTTGAATACTTTATTTAAAATTTCTCAGTGTCTACATATATCACTTGATTATTTAATAAAAGGGGCAGGTACAGATGAGTTGGACTGCTTTGTGAGGGATAATGAAAAAAATGGTTATTTAGAAAATAATATCAATAATTCTCATAGAGATGATATTAAAGAGGTTATTTCACTTATTAATAGATGTTCAAGGAAAGAAATTTCCATTATTAAAGATATAATTAAAGTAATTTTGCCCCATCTAAAATAATAAGGACTAGGGACACAGTTTCTATCCTATGTTCCTAGTCCTTATTTTTTTCTATATCCTTAATAAGCTGATCAAGAAAGGATTGAATTCTTTTTTTATGAAATTTCTTTTTCAATGTTTTGTATAAACTTTCTAAAACAATATATATATTCATTTTTTATATTATTAAATATTTCTATAGCACTTTCTTCATTATAAGTATGAGACGTTTTATTTCTATCTTGAAGCATTTTTAACCATATTTCTCCGTCTTCTATTAATCCCTCTTTAAAAGATTCCTTTATTGCCTTTCTAGGACTAGTAGCTTCTAAATTACCATTATATTCAAGGTAAGCTTTCATTAACTTCCAAGACAGTTCATATGTAAATTCAAATCTTTGTATCCCTGCATCCAACACAATATCATCTTCAAGATAGTTCCTATTCATACTCTCTTCTAGTTTTTTAAAAACTTTCTTTAAATCTTCAAGTTTATCCTTTACTTTATTTAACGTCACCATAACAACTCCTTCTTCATTGGATAAAAATATAACCTCACCTTCATTGTCTATATATTTTCTTAATTTTTCATTTTCCACTTTGTCATAATCTATTATGTCAAATGTATATATTATATCTTTATTTTCAATATTTTCCTTAATCTCGTAAATTTTATCGTTGTTCTTTCTAAATTTTATAGCAATATCTATATCTGACGTTTCTTTATAATCCCCTCTAGCTCTAGAACCGAAAAGAATTACTTTCTCAATTATGTCCGAATAATTTTTAAATAGATTTATTAAATTATAAAAATCTCTTTTAGAAAGTCCATATCTTCTTGTCATATATATAACCCTTCCTATAGCTTTCCTCATTTATGTTTCTTCTCTAAAACCATAGGGACAGTCCCCTTGGTTCAGCGTCGGTATATTTTAACCCCTTCTCTCCTAATGTTATCTAATAGTTCTTTGCTGGTATTTTTCTTTACTATTACAATATCGAATTTATAAATACAATTAATTTCATTGATATCTACAACAACAGTAGTGCTTCTATTTTCATCTTCTACAAACAATGCTATATCTATATCTGAATAATCTTTAAAATCTCCTCTAGCTCTAGACCCAAAAATATATGCACTTACAATATTCTTATCCTTGGAAAGTATATAAACAATTTCATCGAGAATCTTTTTGTTTAGACCGAACATCATACTTATATCTCCTCTGATATTGTTTCAAAAAGACTTTCTAATAATCTATAATGTTGTTCTTTTATTCTTATATAGATCTCCAATGCATCTTCTTCATTATAGGTGTGACTTGTAATATTTCTATCAATTAACATTCGAATCCAACCTTCACCATCATCTATAATACCTGCTTGGAAAGCTTCTTTAAAGGTATCTCTAGGTGTTCGTACATCTGATAGACCTTTGTACTCCAAAAAAGTCTTCATTAATTTCCAAGCTAATTCATAAGTAAACTCAAATCTTTGAATAGTTGCATCATATATGTAAGAATGTTCTGGTGAAACTTCTAGTATTTCCTTTAACCGATCAACTGCTTTTTTGTAATTTACTAGCTTTTCTTCTACCTTTTTTTTGTTATACATATATACCCTCCTTGTATCATATTACCTTACCAATATTTCTTAAGCGATGGTCCTTAATACAAGGTTTACCATTGATAATATAGCTTTCTTCATTCTCCTTAAATGTTAAAGCCATTAAAATTTACAAGGCTTTGAAGTTTTTCTGAACCTTCAAAATTAAGACTTTTTACCTCAAATAGTTTCTGCATGGCTTTTGAAAACAAAATATCACTTCGTGATACTCTCAGTTTCTCCTACTCGCCATCCTCTCCACAGTAACCACAAACTCCCATTCTAGGGGAATTAACTACAGGCAACATCATTTCTTCGCCACATTCATGTTCCTTAGCACATTTATCACAATAAAATGGATACTCATAATAAATACATTCTACACATAGCTGTGTTGCTTGTTCTCCACATTTCTTACAATTATAAATTATGGGTAAGTTTCTTGCCATAAGTACAACTTTATCCTTTGTTTTGCTCCCTTTTTCCTTTGATAAAACATTAAGTTTTAAAATAGTAGTAGACCCGAAATCATATTCATGGGTGAATTCCAACCCTTTATAAATCACATCTTTAAGTCTTTCTTCCATGCTATTTACCCTTCTGAACATAAACATGTCAGTTGAAGACTCTACATCATATATCTCCCCGTTTATTTTAAACATGCTTAAATGTCCACAACATTCCAACCACTTATCCCTCAGAAATTGATCCAAATCTTTTAGAGTAGCATTAGCAGAAACTTCCACATACATCCAATATTCTTTTTGATAATAACCCTGTATTCGTATTATATAATGATCTTCGTTTCCATTAGAATTTTTATTTGATCGTTCTTTACATTTGTCTAAATGTCTTCTGATTCCGGTTTTCCCAAAAGTTTTTCCACAAAAATAACATTTTCCTTGGTTTAATTTTCCCATTTTATCACCCGTTTCTTTTGTATATATTTATTATAATTTCTTATCTTTATCCAACAAACCTATTAATAACCGAAACATATTTTGAATAAAATACTGTTACCTTATCAATACTTTCATAGACAATTTTATCATTTATACTTTCATATTCGTGAACTAACCTATTCCTAAGTCCTGTACTGGGAGCAATGTTATAGGCAAAATCATGATCTAATATATCAAGTTCAATTAAATCTATAAATGAATTAAAATAATCATTTGCAGGTGGTTTTTTCATATTGGATAGGATTATATTATTGATGTCTAGCGCTAAATCAATAATAAGCTGGATTAATCTTTCTATGGCGTATTTTTTTACTATATCCTTTTTATATTCTTCAAATGTATCTGGTTTTATTTCTTTAAGTTCATTGATATATGTAGTAATTTTTAATAATTTTTCATTGATTACTTCAAGGTTGACCATAGTTTTAAAACCCCCCCATGCTATAATCTACCTCTTTTTCTAAATCCCTAATAAGCTCATTAAGATAGATTTTCCTGGCCTGTCTTAAATGCTTAGTATCTGCATATCGAAAGGAGGCATATAACTTAAAATTCAAAAAAGAATTGTCTTCTTCATATAATACTTTACCATTACAAGCTATTTCATATAATAACAAGGGCTCTGCACTTCTAATATCAACTAAATCTATTTTATCTCTCTTAAAGTAAGTTATGAAATCATTTATTAAGTTTAATTTATCATCTTTAGATAATGACTTTTTTGATTTAAAGGCTATATCAATATCGCTATTGGAGGTAAATCTATCGGTATTAAAAGAACCAAATGTAACTAATAATATGATCTTATATTTTTTTATAATACTTTTTAAATTCACTTTCTCACCTCATTTTTATATTTTATCCTTTTATTTTAATTATAACATAGAAATAATCCTTCTTAACTTTTTGTCAAGAAGGATTAGTAGAATGTTTTTCAGCCTATTACTTAATCTTATTGATGATAAAGATAAATTCTTGAAAATCTTCTAGATGATTTTCAATTACTTTTTGTAATATATCTAAATTTATTTTTTGATAATTATGAACAGCTATATTTCTGAAGCCTATCATTTTCTTTAATTTTTCCAGCATAGCATCATCAATAATGCCATTATCATTCAATACTTCAAAGGCATCCCTACTGTTCTGAGGAATTCCAAGCTTTCTATCAGAAACAATATACATTGCAATATCAATAGTTGCTTCAACAGCTCTTTGAATATTTAAGACTATCGAATCCTGTTTTGTATAATCCCTTAAGTTATCAGGGTTTTGATCATAAACTTCTCTAATTCTCATCAAACATCTTTCGATGATGCTAATTTTATTATATAAAACGTCCTTAACCATATACTTTACCATCCCTTTCAATGGCATCTAATACAGTCTTTCTTTCTTCATTTAGTTTTGTATAATCTTTAAAAGCTCTAATATTATAACTATCCATTAACTTTTCATCTTCACAGTATAAAACCTCTCTTGTTCCGACAATCTGTGCAGCAAATACTGTGCTGATATCCTTCAGGTGTACAATCTGGACATCTCTTTTCACTTCAAATGAAAGTTTATTAGCGGCTATAAAAAGATCGTATGGGTTTATAATTTCATCGGTATATATGGCTAAATCAATGTCACTATCTTCTCTACCCTCACATTTAGCAAAGGAACCAAAAAGATAAATAAATTTAGGATTAAATTCTTTTCTTAAAAAATCTACTATTTTCTTTTTGTATTCCTCCAGTAAACGCATTTTTTCTTCTCCTTTTATTCTCGTTAAGTTTATATTTTTATATTGTATCCTTTTATTTTAATTATATCATATAAACAATCCTCCTTAGCCCCTGATTCAAGATTAATGGCTGTAAATAACAATTGATTTAAAAAAATGTGAAAAAGCAAAAATCCCCACGTATGTATCAAAGCAAGTATTTTCTGACTCTACAGGAAAAAGAGAGTTTTATTTACATTTGGTTTGCCCCTTAGTTTGCAATCCCCTTAGTTACCTTTAAAATGAAACGAGCATTAAATCATTTCTTTTTTTGGATAGTTTGATTAAATCATCTGTAAATCCTGTTTTGCTAAATAGTATAAAATGTTCTTTTCTATTGTTTTTATTCCAGTCTATATACTTAGATTTTTGGGTCAGCTTGTAAAATACGTCTATATCTACTTTGTGATTTAAATACTTACATTCACCTATTAAAATATCGTTAGTATCATCATTTATTCCTACAATATCTATTTCATTTTGACTATCCCACCATTTGTCTACCTTTAATACCTTGAAATTCAATTTGTTTTCTTTGTTTAAATTCCAAAGTTCTTCCCTACATATATCTTCAAAAACAAGGCTTACATGATTATCAGTAAAGTTATCTCTTATTTTTTTCATAACATAATCATTATTTTCAATTTCTATATAACTTCTATATGGGTAAATAAATTTAAACCAAAACTTGATAAAATTATCTTTTATATAATAAAGGCCTTTTTTACTTTTTTCCGGTTTTTTTCTGTTATTGGAACTATCCTTTCTACTAAATCAAGATCCATAAGTATTTTTAAATATCTAGTTAAACTTGTTTGAGAAACTCCAAGGACACTTGCGATTTTTCCTAGTTTATGATTACCTGCAGCTATAGTTTTTATGATTGAAAAATATGTTCCTATTTATAATCTTTTATCACTTCAAATATATCTTCCCAAGTAAAATCAATTCCTTTTTTAAGTAAAGATTTCCCTGTAAAATCCGCCACTAAATCTTTGAAGTTTTTAATATTTTGACTTTCCATTTCCTCTGATGCCAAAAAATATATACTGAGTTTATCTTTTATAAATTCTCTAACTAAAGAAGTTTTTCATATTCTTCTTCCATATATGACAACAAAGGATGACCTCTTTTGGCTATATTCCTTATTTAAAAATTCTAACTCTCTATTTCTATTTATAAATCTCATGGTCATTTTTAAATCACCTCATTGATATTATGCTGTAAAATATAATATTTTATAGTATAATACCCATGATATGTGTACTGCTCTAATATGCATTTCTGTGTACAAATCCTTTAAACAATGTCAAAAACAATATCTTTATGTCCAGCCATATGCTCCAATTTTCTATATAGTATATATCATGCTCAATTCGCATTTTTATGGATGTATCGCCCCTCCAACCGTTTACTTGGGCCCATCCTGTTATTCCCGGTCTTACATGGTGCTTTATCATGTATTTTGGTATTTCTTCTCTGAACTTTTCTACAAAATAGGGTCTTTCTGGTCTTGGTCCTATAAGACTCATTTCACCCTTTAGTACATTGAAAAGCTGTGGAAGCTCATCTATGCTTGTCTTTCTTATGAAGTTACCAAACCTTGTTTTCCTTGGGTCATCCTTTGTTGTCCATTTGACTTTTTCTTCTTCATCAGTCTGTACTTTCATACTTCTAAATTTATACATCTCAAACTTTCGTCTATGAAGTCCTACCCGTGTCTGTTTGAAAATTATTGGTCCTGGTGAAGTTAGTTTGATAATTAGGGCCGTCAATATCATAATTGGAGATGTAATAATTATTCCTATTGAAGAAAGGATTATATCCACCAGTCTTTTAACCAGTTTGTTATATGCGCTATCTAAGGGTACATGTCTTATATTAAATCTACATAGGGCTTAGACGGTATATATTTATAGTAATCTGGTATTATTTGTGCTTTTACTCCATATTTTTCACATACCTTTATAATATAACCTAGCTTGTCATATTCTTTTAAAGGTAGGGCTATTATTATTTCGTCCAGACTTTGTCTTAAGATGATACTTGTAAGGTCAGATATTTTACCCATTACCACAGTCTTAGATACTTTATAACCTACTTTTTTTTCATCATCTAAAAAGCCCACTATATTATAGCCCAGATGTTTATTCTCTTCTATTTTATGGGCAAAGTTACACCCTAAGTCTCCCGCTCCAACAACTAGTATGTGTTTTAGATTAAAACCCTGTTTCCTTATAGTTCTAAGTATCTTTCTTAGAGAAATTCTTTCTACTACACTTAATAAGATACTAAAAAATGTAAATAACAGCAATACATATCTAGAATAATGTATCTGCTTTACTATAAATAGAGCACTCATGAGTATGAGTAGCCCGATAACATTTGCTTTTATTATGGACCATATCTCTGAGTCTATTTTCTTGGTCCTATGGGGAGTATATAATCCAAGGGCATCATAAATAAGAAGATAGAGAGGAATGATGAGAATAAGGGGTATCATGTAAGTGGTAAAGCTTAGATGCCACTCACTTTCGGAAAAAAATGAAGTTTTAAATCTTATAAACCAAGCTAAAATAAGCGCAAGAGAAATGACAACAGCATCTATCAAAACTAAGATGCTATTTAAAAATCTCTGATGGCTTTTTATCATCTTTAAGTCCCCCTATTACTTTTAAAAAAATTTAAAAATAGTTTTAATCCTAAAATACATCCTATACCTATATAAGTAATGATAGTAATAATCCACGGATATCGGTCTTTATAATGTTTATTGTAAAACAGATACATTGCCCTATAGAACTCATATATCAGCCTTGGATTTTTCTTTTTGCTGCTCCCGCCCTTATAGTGTATTATCTTGCCTTTAGGATAATATACTATCTTCCATCCGGCTTTCTTTATTCTATAGCACCAGTCTATATCCTCTCCGTACATAAAAAAGTCTTCATCTAAAAGTCCTACTTCGTCTATAGCTTCACGGCGTACCAGCATAAAGGCTCCTACTAAACAGTCTACTTCGTGAATTTTATTTTCATCTAGAAAAGTGAGATTGTATTTCCCAAATCTTTTACTGTTTGGAAATAATCTATCCAGCTTTAAAGCATTGTAAAATGCGTTTGCAGGTGTGGGAAAGATTCTTTTACATGCTTTGTCAAGTTTTCCATCCGGCAAAACTACTTTGCATCCCAATGCTCCTGTATCTTTATGCTTGTCCATGTATTCTAAACACTTTTCCAAGCAGTCATTTTCTACTATAGTATCTGAATTTAGTAAAAGTATGTATTTTCCTGCAGTCTTTTTAATGGCTACATTGTTTGCTTTTGAAAAGCCGAGATTTTTTTTGTTTTCTATTAGAGTTACCTGTGGGAATTCTTTCTTTATCATATCGATGCTTCCGTCAGTTGATCCATTATCTGATACGAAAACTTCGTATTGAAAGCTATAGTGTTTTGTATATATGGAGTTTAGAGTTTGTTTTGTTAATTGTTTTGTGTTGTAGTTTACTATTATTATTGATAGGTCCATTTGGATACCTCTTTATTCTTTAGTCACTAATATTTTAACATAAGATATTAATAAAAACATTATTACTATTAAAATTACAACAAAATCCACTATTTACTAGTGGATTTTTGATAAGAAATATTTGAAAGTATTTTTAATAAGAAGCCATTGTATTTTAAAGTAATTTGATAAATTTTCTTTTTTATATCTTACTCTTTCTATTTTGTTAAGAGTTCTAAGTCCTTCAACAACTCCATTTAAGTAAACTTTACCATAACCTTTAAATGAAAAAAATATCCATTTGATCAAAAAACCTATAAAGAGAAAAGGAAGGTTAACTATTATCTGCGGTAAAGGCATGTTTTTGTATGGTACATATATGTTATTTCTAGCGGCTAACTTAATTTTAAATTCGTTATACTTACTACCGGTAGTAGCACTACCTACATGATAGCATATAGCATCTGGACAATATACATTTTGGTAGCCATGGATTCTAGCTCTATATCCTATATCTACGTCCTCCATATATGCAAAGAAGTTTTCATCAAATAAGCCTATTTGCTCTAATATAGATTTTCTATATATGGCAGCTCCAGCACAGGCAGAGAAAATTTCTCTCGATTCGATATATAGTTTTGGAGATTTATTATTTCCAGTTTTGCAGGTCCAACCCAAAATAGTATATTCATCTCCAGCATCGTCTATCTTGTCTCTATTATAATATTGAATCATTTTCGATTGGACTGAAAAGATGTTTAGTTTTTTTGTTATGCAATTGTAAAGTTTTTCTATGGTATCAAACTCTAATTTTACATCATTATTTAATAAAAAAACATATTCTTTTTTAGCATACTTTATTCCCATATTAACTGCTTTTGCGAAACCTATATTTTCATTATTTTTAATTAAATAAATATCTAAAATATCTTTATATTTCTCTATAATTAGAGGCATTATCGATAATAATCACTTCAAACTTTTTAAAAGACTGCTTAGATATAGATTCTAAACAGCTACCTAAAAACTTCTCCCCATTGTAATTGGGAATAATTATACTTACCATATTTGATATCAACCTTTTTTAGTATTTGTAAATAACACACATAAGGTGCGCCACTATATTCATACTTTTTATTGATAAATTAAAAAGGAAAGAATATTGGTATTGTGATTAATGATATTATCATGAATATAATGTTAAGGGGTATTCCTACCTTCATAAAATCTGTAAATTTATAACCTCCTGGTCCATAAACCATTAGATTCGTTTGATACCCTATTGGAGATGCAAAGCATGTTGAAGCTCCAATAGCTACTGCTATTGCAAATGGTCTAGGGTCAAGGCCCATTTGCCCAGCCATCGACATGGCTATGGGAAAAGAAAGTACAGCCGCAGCATTATTAGTTATCATTTCTGTGAAAATATTTGTCATAACAAATACTGCTGCCAATACACCTATTGGTCCAAAGGTCTTCATGATATTTACTAAGTTATTTGCTACTAAATCAGCAACTCCACTATTTATAAGAGCCTTACCTACCCCAAAAGAAAGAGCTATAATTATGATCGTATCCCAGTTAATATACTTCCACGCTTCCTTAGGGCTTACACTTCTTGTGACAAACAAAAGAGCAAGTGCGATAAATGTTGTATGAAGAACTGATAGTATATTTAAGGAAGCCAAAATAATTAATCCAATAAAAGAAGTTATACTTAATATTTTCTTCCATCTTTTAGGAGCTTCATAGTTAACATTATTACTTATGATATAAAAATCCTTCGATATACCCCAAGTATTAAAAAAGTCCTTTGAGGTAAGCATAAGAAGAGTATCACCGGGTCTCAGCTTTATATTACCTATCTTTTCATTGATACGCTTTCCTTTCCTTAGGACTGCCACAACTGCTGCATCATATTTTGCTCTAAAATTACTTTCCTTTATGGTTTGATTGAGAAATGGAAATGCATCAGATACTACAGCCTCTACCATTTGCGCTTGTCCATTCTTAAAATCCTTAATATAATCATCACAGCTAGCATGAAGTCTAAGCCCTTTAATTGTCTGAAGCTGAACTATAGTTTCTATCTGACCTGTAAATACTAGTTCATCTCCTTCTTTTATAATTACCTTTTCTGGGTTGACAGGATGTATCCTTTCTCCATCCCTTATGACCTCAACTAGATACAGCCCTTCTAAATTTCTAAGTCCCGCTTTTTTAACAGGCTTATCTATTATTTTACATCCTTTTTCTACAGTCATAGTAATCAAGTACTTTCTGTAGTTCTTCTTTGCTGTTTCTAAAAGGTCTTCATTGTTGGGAAGAAATCTTCTAGCTATAAAGATCAAATAAAACATTCCTGTTATAGCTAAAAACAACCCTACTTTTGTAATCTCAAACATGCCTAATCCATGATATCCGTACTCTTCTAATAATCCACTAACAAGGAGATTTGTAGAAGTTCCTATTAGAGTTAACATCCCTCCAAAAATAGATGCATATGAAAGTGGTATTAAAAGCTTTGAAGGAGATATTTGGTTATTAAGAGCCCATTTTCTAATCATTGGGATAAATATTGCAACGACAGGAGTATTATTGATAAAAGCGGATAAGCAGGTTACTGGCAATATAACCCTGCAAAAAGTTCTCTTGCCCCTTGGCTTATTTCCAAAAAAATAATTTGCCATACTATATATATATGGGTTTTTCTGGATTGTTCCTGCTATAACAAATAAACCTGCTACTGTCATCATACCTTTGTTTGAAAAGCCTGATAACACTTCATCAAAACTAACGATTCCAAAGGATAGAAATATAACTACCCCTGCAAAGAATATAACAACCGGCTCATATATGTTTTTAACTAATAAAATAAACATAACTAAAATAACTATTATCGTAAATATCTCTTGATTCAATAATATCCCTCGCATTTAAAAATACTGTATTTAATCTATATAAACAAATTTTCTTCCTTATTTATTATATAAAACCCTTTGTCATTTAAATTGTTTTTCCTGTTATATAGCATTTCACTTCCATCCATTTGTCTAAAGATAGCTCCAGCTTCCTCTACTATACACTGCATAGCAGCTGTATCCCATTCCATCGTAGGGCCAAATCTATAGTATGCTTCTGCATCACCCTTGGCCACAAGACAACCTTTTAGTGAGCTACCCGCACTTTTAGTCTCAGATATTAACTTTTTATTATCTTCGATTAATTTCTTTAATTTATCAGAAGCATGGGATCTGCTCATAACAAGCCTCAGATTATCTTTTCGGTCTGATACCTTTAATAATTGACAATTGGCTTTTTCTAATTGGCAATTAGTAATAAGATATGCTCCATTATTTTTTGATGCAAAATAAAGTTCATCTTTTACTGGAACGTAAATTACTCCTAGAACTGCCTTTTGTTTGTATGATAGTGCTATATTTACTGTAAATTCACCATTTTTCTTAATAAATTCCTTTGTACCATCTAACGGGTCAACTATCCAACACCAGTCATTATTAAATCTAGTTTTGTCATCTTTAGATTCCTCTGACAATATGGAATACTCAGGGAATTCTTTTTTTAACCCTTTCACGATAACTTTATTTGATTCTTTATCAGCCAACGTTAAAGGAGATCTATCATCTTTGTATTCTATATCAAACTCATTATTATAAATTTCTAGAATCTTTTCTCCTGCTCTTTTTGCTAGTTTAATACTTACTTCTAATTCCCTTGTTAAATTCATCGTTACAACCTCATTTCTATTACTAATCCAAATATTTCATTATTTTTTTCATAATCATATCAGTAGCTTCTTCGATAGAGTACTTGCTAGTATCAATTTCAATATCAGGATTAACTGGCTCTTCATATGGACTTGAAATTCCTGTAAAGTTTGGTATTTCACCTGCTCTAGCCTTTTTATAAAGACCCTTTACATCCCTCTTTTCACATTCTTCGAGTGGTGTGCTTACAAATATTTCAATGAATCCATCACCAATAATTTCCTTTGCATTTTCTCTATCTTTTCTATATGGTGAAATAAATGAAGTGATGGCAATGAGTCCTGCATCATTCATTAGCTTAGCTACTTCTGCTATTCTTCTTATGTTTTCAACCCTATCAGCTTCTTTAAAACCTAGGTTTTTATTAAGACCATGTCTTATATTATCACCATCAAGAAGCATTGTGTGTTTACCCATAGCAACAAGTCTCTTTTCTACTTCATTGGCAAGGGTTGACTTCCCTGAACCTGATAGCCCTGTGAACCAAAGAGTTAATGGTTTTTGTCCCTTTTGCTTAGCACGGATCTCTCTAGTTATATCTGTATCCTGCCATACTACATTTGTTGATCTTCTAAGTGAATGCTCAATAACTCCACAGGCTGAGGTCATATTTGTTACTCTATCTATTAGTATAAAGCTACCTAGTGCTTTGTTATTTTTAAATTTATCAAAAACCATATTCTCAGATAGTGCTATATCACACTGAGCCATCTCATTTTTAAATAGTTTATCAGCCGTAATATGTTTTCCAGTATTAATATCAATCTTATGCTTTATTGACATAACTGTGGCTGGTAGCATCTTTGTGCCTAACTTCATTATATAGTTTCTTCCCTCAACTAGCTCTGTATCATCCATCCATAGTATGCTAGCTGTAAGCATATCAGCTATCTCTAGTTCTTTATCCTTTGCTAATACGCAACCCCTTGATACGTCCACTTCTCTATCAAGCTGTATTGTAACTGCTTGTCCCATAAATGCACTATCTTTCTCTTTGTCAGTAACAAGTACGCTCTTAACTTTTGCTTTTTCTTTACTTGGTAGTGTTATAATCTCATCTCCTACGGAAATGCTTCCAGCTTCAATTTGACCTTGAAATCCTCTGAATGTATGATTTGGTCTGCTTACTCTTTGAACAGGCATAACAAAACCATCTTCATTTGTATCTAAGCCTACGTCTATTTCTTCTAGATAAGGAAGTAATGCAGGTCCATCATACCATGTGGTATTCATAGATGGCTTTGTTACATTATCTCCTTCGGTTGCAGAAACTGGGATAACTTGTACAGTTTCTAAGTTAAAGTTAGCTACAAGCCTTAGAAAGTCTTCTTTTATCTCCTGAAATCTATGCTTATCATAGTCTATAAGGTCCATTTTGTTTACTGCTAAAACAAAGTGCTTTATACCCATTAGTGCACATATCCTAGCATGTCTTTTTGTTTGGACAAGTACTCCTTTGGTAGCATCCACTAGTATAACGGCAAGATCAGCAAAGGAAGCCCCAACTGCCATGTTTCTTGTATACTGCTCATGACCTGGAGTATCTGCTACTATAAAGGATCTATTATCTGTTGTAAAGTAGCGATAAGCTACATCTATAGTGATTCCTTGCTCTCTTTCTGCCATCAGTCCATCTAATAAAAGGGAGTAGTCTATCTTTCCTTCACGACTTCCTACTTTACTATCTAGTTCAAGGGCTCTTTCTTGGTCTGTAAAGAGAAGTTTTGCATCATATAGCATATGTCCTATAAGGGTTGATTTTCCATCATCTACCGATCCACATGTAATAAATTTTAGTAAGCTTTTCATTAGAAATACCCCTCCCTCTTACGTCTTTCCATACTAGCAGCTGCTTCTTGGTCTATTACTCTGCTTGTCCTTTCTGAGGATACTGCTCCAAGTGTTTCTTCAATAATCTCATCTAATGTCTCGGCATCAGATTCACATCCACCTGTGAGGGGATAGCAGCCTAGTGTCCTAAATCTAATCTTTTTCATCTCTACTTTTTCACCTGGTAGAAGTCTCATCCTATCATCATCAACCATGATTATATTACCGTCTCTATATACTACTGGTCTTTCCTTTGCAAAGTATAGTGGCACTATTTCAATATTCTCACGTCTTATATACTGCCATATATCCTTTTCTGTCCAGTTAGATAGAGGGAAAACTCTAATGCTTTCACCTTTGTTTATTCTTGTATTATAAAGTTTCCACATTTCTGGTCTTTGATTCTTTGGATCCCATGCATGGGCTGCATTCCTAAATGAGAAAACTCTCTCCTTTGCTCTAGATTTTTCTTCATCACGTCTTGCTCCACCAAAGGCTGCAGTAAAACCGTACTTATCAAGAGCCTGTTTAAGGGCCTCTGTTTTCATTATATCTGTGTAAGCCGCGCCATGATCAAAGGGGTTTATACCTTGTTTTACTCCTTCTTGATTTGTATAGACGATCATTTCGATGCCTAGTTCCTTTGCCCTTCTATCACGAAACTCAATCATTTCTTTAAACTTCCATGTTGTATCTATATGCATAAAAGGAAAAGGCGGTTTTTCTGGATAAAAGGCCTTCATTGCAAGATGCATCATAACCGAACTATCTTTACCTATAGAATAAAGCATCACAGGCTTTTCACATTCTGCCGCAACTTCCCGAATAATATATATAGCTTCAGCTTCCAGCTGGTCTAAATGTGTCATCTCTTTCACTGTTGCTTTTCCCCCTTATGTTTAAATATTATCTTTATCCTAATAAAATCATGAAAATTGCAGTAAGGTTAAACTGTTGTTGATGATAATAATACATTTAATTAACATTCTTCATTGCAAAAATATGAGATAATTATTTATTTAATACATGAATATTAAATTTATAAAAAGCATACATTTTAAAAATAATTCTTCGATTATCTAGTTTTTATCTATTACGCTCTTACTTCTAATTCATGTAATATGTATTTACCTGGGATTTTCCCTGGATCTAATCTTAATCTATTTATTATTCCATCAGAATTAATTTCTAAATAAATAGTATGTTTACCTTTTTCTAAAGGGTAATCAATTCGTCTTTCAGAGTCAAAAGGTAAGTTATCACCATTACTGTCAATTATTCCATAAAACAATTCTAGGTTAGTTGTGGCAGGCACAGTTATGGATATTTTTACTAGTAAATAGATTCTATTTCTTACTTTTTTTGTAAAGTAAGGCATATGTAAAATTGGATCTGTACCAACAGCCTCAATATGCAATCCGTCATCTTTTAAAGTTAGGTTTTGTATATCATTATAATTATTTTTCTCTAGTTCTTTTAATGGACAAACATAAACAGTTTCTGCATTATCATACTTATACTTATTGTATTCTGAATATGAATGAGCTAAGTTAAGTAACATTGGTTCATTAAGAATTTTGCTCATAACTCCTTTGATAATTGATTCGTTTATCATATTTTTTATCATATCTTCTGTGGCAAGTAAATATTTATTCTTTAGAATATTTTTTGATATTTCAACAGTTGTATTAATATCTAAACCCTTATATGGTACCCATCTATCTTTAATATTAGACAAATCTCCATAAAATAATTTTCCATCCTTACGCTTTAAAAATTCTCTGGCCACTCTTTTATTATCTTTATCAAATTTTTTTATGATTTTAATTCTCTCATTTGGAGATAATAACATATGGTCTTGAAATGGTTTCTGTGTTTTAGGATCATTATTTTTAGAATATAAAAATAATGGTTGTAATATAGAATTTTTCTCACTTTTCTTTATTGGAAGATTATTGACAATCAACTTATATTCTACTGCATCTCTTGAAAGCCTTGGATTAATACCCTTTTCAGGTAATATGTAGTCATTTGTCAATTTCATATTAAGACAATTTAAAAAATCAGCAAAGATACTATTCTCATAGAATTGATTTTTTTCGTATGGCCTTACTATAATATTATTTGAACAAATTGTGCTCCATTTTTTCAAGATAGGGTAGTAATATGCACTTTTTAACATGTTTTTTATAATCTCATCTATAGTTTCCCATTTTTTATTGTATATTTTAATTTCTTGCAAGGCATTGGCCATAACCCACTCATCCTGTCTACGTAAATATACAATAATTATAATTTGAGACTCTGGTAATTTATTTTTAAGCCTTTCTATTTCATTATCTGTTAGGTTCCAAAAAAACTCAGAAGATAGTAATATGTCTCCATTATATTGATTTATTTCTTTTGCTAAATCATTCCAAATTTTATCATCAATTATTTCACCAAAATTAATACCTTTCAAATTCCATGCAAGTTTTGCTTGACCAGAATTTTCAGTCATCCCTGTATTACAATATAGAATTCCATTTTTTAATAATTTTTTTCTATTTTTCCTTAAAAAAACTTGAATGGCTGAAGTACCAGTCTTTGGAGCTCCGATGTGTATATATATAGTTCTCAACTCAACTCACCTTTCTTTAAATCATTATTTTAGAAATAAAAAACTAATTACATTATAAATTTTGATCTTTGAAATTCAACAATTAAAGTCAATTTTCCGTACCTAATTAAATACTAGATAAAAACTATATTTTAGTCTTTAAACTTTTTTTAAATAACTAATAGATATAGATTTCCTAATAATTTTCGTTAAATTAAATTTTCTTCCCACTTAGGAATAATTGTTTGTGGAGAATATTCCTTGTAAAATTTAATCATTTTTTCAGACAATCCAGTTTCGATTTTCTGTTCAATACACGCTCTAAGTGTTTTTTCTAGGCATTCTGCTGACATTTTTTGTACACGAATCATCTTATCATTCTCTCCAAAAGTTTCATTATAAGGAAGACAATCCTTAAATAATACGATAGGCTTTCCAAATGCTGAAGCTTCAATAGGAACAAGACTAAATCCTTCAAATTTTGATGAAAGAACAAAAAATTCGCAGTGTTTGTAGTAATCGCCAATATTGTCAATTTGACCTAAAAGTATAACCCTATCTTTTAATCCATAATCTTCTATTTGTTTTTCTAAATTAGGACGCAAATGTCCTTCCCCAGCTATTATTAGATCCCAATTTTGATAATCACTAGCTAGTTTTGCAAAAGCATCAATTAAGATATTTTGTTGTTTTTGATCAACTAATCTTCCAGCATTAAAAATATATTTCCTACCATTAAGTCCATTAAATTTCCCATGAACTTTCGGTTTACATACAAAGTTAGATATAACTTCTACTCTAGTACTTACTCTTCTATTCAGATATTCTTCTTTAAAAGATGGTAAAAGAGTTACTACTATATCAGCTTGTTTTATTGATTCCATGTGCTCTTTTTTTCCTGGAGACTTGTCAAAAAATGATGGCTGATTATGCATTGATAATATTACAGGCACTCCTTGTTTTTGAAACTGCTTTATATTTTGGGTGTCTGGATGACCGATGGAGAAAACTATACATACGTCTGGTTTAACTTCTGGTAATACATTGCTTATATCTTCTTCTATTCCAACAGAGTATACTGAAATGTTTGGATTAAGCTTATATGGTAGTGGATTATCAGAATAAGTTCTATTATAAATAGAAACACCATAACCTCTAACATATAACTGGTTTGCTTTTTCTATGAGCATTTTCTCTGCTCCACCCTTACCAAAGTTAAGGCCATGCTGAAATAGAGCAACTTTAGTTTTATGAGGTGCATTTAAAATATATTCTTTATTATAAAGATCTTGTAGTGGTTTGCTTACACTACCTCTATTTTTATATATATTATACTCATTTTGAATAAAGCTTATCATTGACTGGCGGACACTATAAGGCACGTAAAAATTATTTACATAGTGTTCATGTATCTTAAAAATTTCGTTTACTCCCCTATCATCACCTTCTTTTGAAGTAACTGTGCCTTCATGCCTTCTATGATAATTTAAAGGTTGTGAACAATATGCTATATTACCATATCTACTCATATAAGCGTAAAAGATCCAATCTCCAGCCTTTTTATATTTAAATGAATGTCTTAGAGCCTCTAGAGAATATTTTTTTCTAAAAATAACAGCTGATACATTCGGTATCGTGCACTTTATTGCAAGTGCCTCTTCAAATTCATCACGCCCTTTATTTATATAATTGCTTTTCCACTTTGTTTCACTTATATCAGTTAGCCATGGAACATTATCATATGTGTTGTAATGTTGTCCATTTGACCCTATAATATTAGAATTAGAATAAGATAGAATTGTATCTTCATCTTTTAATGGAGGTAGGACTTTTTCAATAAAGTTTTTATCACTATAATCATCACTTTCTGCAATCCAAATAAATTCACCATTTGCAGCATCTATACCTTTTTGCCACTGCAAAAACACATTACCTGAGTTTACTTTGTTATATATCCTACGAGTTATGTATGGATTGTTTTTGGCATACTCATCAAGTATTTCTCTACTATTATCAGAACTTACATCATCAAGTAAAATTACCTCAATATCTTTGTAAGTTTGATTATATATACTGTCTAATCTTTGAGGTAAATATTTGCTATGATTATAATTTGGCACTACAACAGAAACTAGGGGATTAACTTCTAATTTATTATCAATAATTTTTTTTATTTGCTGTGCTGATTTATTGATTACATGTCGATTTAGAACCTTTTCTCTAGCAGTTTTCCCCAGCTTTTCTCTAAGTTCCTTGTCCTCAACTAATTTAATGACAGCTTCAGCCATAGCATCATTATTATTAAAAGGAACTACAAATCCAGCATCATCTTCAACAAATCTTGGCATTCCACCAGCTTCATCGAAACATATTACTGGCAATCCGCAATCTGCTGCTTCAAGGCAAACTAATGGGAAGGGATCTTCTATTGCAGATAATAAGAATATATCTCCTGCAGCAAAATAATCCCTAGGATTATCTACAGACCCAATAAATTTAATTTTTTCACAAATTGCTCTCTCTTCACCATTTCCTATCCAAATAAACTCACATTCTTTATTGGTTTTATTTATTACCTTTTCTGCAATTTCAATAAATCCTTTAGGATTTTTACGCCAATATACACTCCCACATCCAAATATAAGTATTCTGTCCGTTGGAAGATTAAGCTCCTGTCTCCTCTTCTTTCGTTCAGTGCTATTCAAAAATTGATGTTGTGGATCTATAAAGGCAAAAACTGTTTCTATTTCATTTTTACTATACCCATGATTTGTAATAAGATTATTAGTAACAGCATCAGATGCAGCTATAATAGATCTCAAATTTTGCTTTAATAACTTAGTTTCTTTTGGAAATATTTTCAGAGTCTTCTCTAATTCATGAATGAAAGCAACATTAGGATACTTTGATAAATCTATAAAATCAACAATTCGTGCACTAACAACAGTATTAAGAAATATTAAACAATCTTCGTCACCTATAAACTCTTCTATTTGTTTTCTAGTTTTTTCTTTATCATTAATATTATGTAGCATTAATGTTTCTGCACTCTTTTCATACTCCTTTTGTATTTTTCCACCTCTTAGAAGTATCACCTTAACTTTATAAGCTGTAAATTTGTTAAACCAATTAATTATATCTAAGAGAATTATAGGTGCTCCAGTCTGTTCTGCTTCATGTCCTACGAATACAATTGTTTTATCTCTTTTATATATCGTTTTTCTATCTTTTCTAGATGCACTACGTCCTTCTTTTTGCCCAAAAACAATATAATGATAAAGTGGATTTATTCCAGCATTACGTACATCTTCATTATTCTCTAGATAGAATTCAGTATCAAATAAAGTGCTTGGATTTCTCTTTTCCTTCCATCCATATCTACAATAATGTTCTATTGGATCTACACCAGCTTCCTTAACATCTAAGTTTTCTTCTAAATAATATTCTTCATCAAATAATCCACTTTCTTTTATAATATTAACTTGACTTTTTATAAAATCAGGATTTCCTTCTAAGTCATGCCAACTCGGCTGAGATTTTCTACCTTCACTTTTCCCGTTAGTAATATAATGTAGAAATGGATTTACTCCACTTAAAGCTACATCATGATTATTATCAATATAAAATGATGTGTTAAAAAACTCACAAGGGTTTTTGCCTTCATATACTCCATTCCATACATAGTGACGAATAGGATGAACAACTGCTTTGCCAATTAGCCGTAGTATTTTATTTCTGCTAATAGATAATCGATAAAAAAAACCAGAATTTAGATTCTCACTCACATCAGGATATTGTTTAAAATAATAATTACTATCAAATAAACCACTCCTAAAAATAATATAAGATGTTTTCCAATTTTTAAAATATTTTATTATATTAAATTTATTATCGTCTTTATTAAACTCTACCCATTCTCTATACACAAGCGTCCCTCCATTATCTAT
>JAALLO010000098.1_pt1 | contig 31074 bp, 29 predicted proteins | sample 7245941 | NCBI WGS metagenome assembly JAALLO01 (sample SAMN13049198, study PRJNA578106) | oil field metagenome | isolation source: filtered produced water from oil reservoir A2 | place: USA:offshore Texas | collected 2016 | reverse complement strand
CCTATGATAGTTTCAAGATCTGCTCCTACGGACTTGGCGGTAGCTATGGCAAAAAAATTGGGAATAACTTTAGTAGGATTTGTTAGAGGTAGAAAAATGAATGTATATACAAATTTTGAAAACATAATTATAGCATAATCCAATAATTGGATCGAGCAATTATTAGATTAGTGCTTGGATCTCCCACTTATACAGAAGATGGGAGACTTACGAACTAGTGGTCAAAAAATTAACTTCGTAAAGTAATAAATCAAAAAATGAAAGCATATATCTAAGGACAAGGTTGTAAGAATGTTACAGTTATGTTATAATTTTATTCAACAAAACTGAATAGTTAAAAAAGTTTTCCGAGTCTATGGTTCTAAGGCAGAGGCTATGAATTATAGACCGTTGGGTATAAAGAGAAATCTTTGTGCCTCCCGTGCTTGGAAAGGAAAATTGAGAGATTATGGGACATTCCTTTCGAAGGGATGTCCTTTGCTTTTTTTAGAATTGACAGAAAATTCCGTCTAAACAGGGGCCGACCCTTTTAGAAAATACATAGAATCAAAGGGGGAAAAGGATGTACTCAAAATACTAGTAAAGAAACGAATAAGTCTAAAAGCAATGTCAGTATAATTCTTGCTACTACTACAAGCACTGAGAACAGTGGCCTTCTGGATTATATTTTACCTTACTTTAAAAAAGAAACAGGAATCGATGTGAAAGTTGTAGCGGTAGGAACGGGTAAAGCCCTTCAAATGGGTAGAGATGGGGAGGCTGATGTTTTACTGGTTCATGCCAAGGACAGTGAAGAAAAATTTGTAGCTGAGGGCCATGGAATCAAAAGATACGATGTAATGTATAACGATTTTGTATTGATAGGACCAAAGGATGACCCTGCTAAAATAGCAAAGAATGCGAAAAGCGATATTCTAAAATCATTCAAAGTACTTTATGAAGGTGAATATAAGTTCGTATCAAGGGGAGACGATTCAGGAACCCATAAGAAAGAAAAAAATTTTTGGCAGGAAATAGATATAAAGCCGCTACTTATCTGTCTATGAAGGATAAAATAGATTTAGAAATACTTGTTGAAGGAGATCCAAGGCTCTTTAATCAATATGGAGTTATTCCTGTAAATCCTGATAAAAATGAAAACATAAACAGTGAAGGTGCCAATACTTTTGTAGAGTGGATTTTATCAGATAAAACTCAAAAACTCATTGGAGAATTTGGCAAAGAAAAATTTGGGCAGGCTTTATTTATACCAAACGTAAAATAGGAATATCATTTGTAGTAAATTCAAACAAAAACTGAGGAGGTGGAAGGTTTGGAGTATATATTCGAAGGCCTGAAGGAAGCAATTAGAATCCTTGTTTCTTTTGATAAGGAAGTTTATTCGATCATTCTGTTATCTATATATGTATCTCTGACTTATAGGAATTCCCCTAGGGTTTTTGCTGGGATTAAAAAAACTTAAATATAAAAAAGTTTTTGCTAGGATCATAAATACTTTTATGAGTTTGCCTCCCGTGGTAGTTGGTCTGGTAGTTGCCCTTATGATTTCAAGAAGAGGTCCACTTGGCTATTTAGAGCTACTGTTTACCCCAGTTGCTATGATCATTGCACAGACTTTATTGGTTACTCCCATCATTACAGGAATAATATTTAACAACTCTAAAGAACGGGGGCAAATTATAAAGCAGGTATGTAAAACATTAGGGGGGGATAGGTTTGATACTCTGCTTTTATTGATAAAGGAAATGAGAATAGACATTCTGATTGCAGTAGTTACCGGTTTTGGAAGAGCTATTTCTGAAGTAGGTGCAGTAATGATAGTAGGTGGAAATATTAGGGGCCATACTAGGGTCATGACATCTTTTATAGTTATGAATCACAGTATGGGAAACTATTCCACCTCTATAGCTATGGGAATAGTACTACTTATCATTTCATTTATTACGAACTCCATATTATACAATTATATGGCAGGAGATTGATTATGGACATAAGGATAAAGGATATTGTAAAGAAATATGACGGAAAAACAGTACTCAATGTAGAAAATCTATGCTTATCTAAAGGTAAAATATACGGCATTATTGGACCAAATGGTTCAGGGAAAAGTACATTATTAAAAATAATAGCAGGACTAGAAGAAAGTACAAAAGGAAAGATTTTATATAATAATCAGATGCTTAGCAAGGTTATTATGAAAAAGATGACATATGTAAGTCAAAATCCATATCTTTTTCGAACTACAGTATTTAAAAATATTGCCTATCCCCTTAAAATTAGAGGGATTGACAAAGAGTTTACATATAAAAGCGTCAAGAAAATAATGGAAGAATTTGAAATTGATAACTTACAAAACCAGCTGGCCACAAGTCTATCAGGGGGAGAATCCCAGAAGGTTGTACTGGCAAGGGCACTAATATTTAATCCGCAACTTCTGCTTTTAGATGAACCTACTGCTAATATAGATCCTAATACAATTGAACTTATAGAAAGGACAATAGTTAAGATAAACAGAGAGAAAAATATCACTATATTTATAGTAACCCATAATGTAGGTCAAGCCAGAAGAATATGTGACGAAGTAATTTTTTTGAAAAATGGAACAGTAATTGAACAAGGAAAGACTGAAGATGTTATCTTGAAGCCTAAAAATTCTGAAACAAAAAAGTTTTTATCATTAGAATATCATATGAGTTGAGGTGTAGCGTATGGAAATGTTTAAGGTTCACAGCGTAGAGGATGCTAGAAAAAAGCTGATAAGCCAGTTTGAGGGATATAATTTAAAGACGGTAGATATCAATATATCAAATGCAGCGGGAAGGATTTTGGCAGAGGATGTTTTTGCAGGAATTGATGTACCGCATTTTAGGAGATCTACGGTAGACGGATATGCTGTCATAGCCAAAGATACCTTTGGTGCCAGTGAAAGTCTTCCAGTATTTCTGGAGGTGGTGGGAGAGGTTCAGATGGGTACATCCGCTGATTATACCATATCTCCAGATAAAGCCGTTTATGTGCCTACTGGAGGGATGCTTCCAGAGGGTGCTGATTCAGTAGTTATGATAGAATATACTGAAAAACTTGATGAAGACAATATAGCGATTTACAAGCCAACTGCTCCCAAGGAGAATATTATAGATATTGGAGACGATATAAAAAAGGGTGAGAAAGTACTGAAAAAGGGGACTAAACTTAGGCCACAGGATATAGGCGTACTTTCATCGGTAGGTGTAAATAGAGTAAAGGTTTTCAGTATGCCTACCTTTGCAATCATATCGACGGGGGATGAAATTGTAGAGCCTGATAAAGAGGTAAAGCCTGGTCAAATAAGGGATATAAATACATATACATTAGCTGCCATGGCAGATAGTATAGGAGGTATTGTCACTAAAAAAGTAGTAGTAAAGGATCAGTTTGATACATTGAAAAATGTATTAGAAGATGTCTTGAAGGATACGGATTTTATAGTTATATCTGGAGGAAGCTCAGTAGGTACAAAGGATATCACAGGTAAGGTTATAAATTCCCTTGGAGAGCCAGGAGTATTTGTTCATGGAGTTTCCATAAAGCCAGGTAAACCTACTATACTTGCAAAGGTTCGGGATAAAGCTGTTTTCGGTCTGCCTGGACAGCCGGCATCGGCAATGATAGTTTTTAAGGTTTTTGTGGAGTATTTCATAAAATATTTGCTTGGAATAGAAAATGAAGAAGAAAGCTTTATAGAGGCAGAAATGGCGGTAAATATACATTCAGCTCAAGGGAAGGAAACCTATCAGATGGTTACATTAGAAAAGAAAGAGAAAGACTATATAGCTCATCCCGTATATGGGAAATCGGGAATGATCACCCTTATGTCGAAGGCGAAGGGTTATGTCAGAATAGATACCGATGAAGAGGGAGTAAATAAGGGAGAAAAAGTACGGGTGTATCTTTTTTAAAAGTGAATATAGATAACAAAGTTCAAGGTTAAATTTATTAGGATTTTGAGAATCTTTCTGGCTCATGTGAAGATTTGTTGCTTTGTTTAAATAAAAGATAGAAGCAGCAACAAATACTTCTAAATCGCTCAGAAGGAAACCTCAAAATTCCTAGAGTAATATAAATTCAATCTTAAAGTTGTTCATCTATATATATAAGAGAAAGCAAAAGCTGAGTGGAGGTTTTACAATGGGGAAATTCGAGAGAAATATTTATCTTTCAAATGTAGAGCTGGAAAAGGCTAAAGAGCTATTTTTAAAGGAAGTTGAAGATTTAATTAAAAATATTAAAACAGAAGTAGTCAGAGTAGATGATTCCTTGGGAAGAATTACAGCTAAGCCTGTTTTTGCAAAAATATCATCTCCTCATTTTAATGCATCAGCAATGGATGGGATAGCTGTTAGATCTGAAAGAACCTTTGGAGCTGATGACAGAAACCCTGTAAGACTTAAGATTCATGAAGATTTTGATTATGTTGATACTGGTGATGTCATCAGGGAGCCCTATAATGGGGTAATAATGATAGAGGATGTAACTTATATAGACGAAGATACAGTAGAAATTATCAAAGCTGCTTCTCCTTGGCAGCACATAAGACCTGTGGGAGAGGACATTGTTGCAAGTGAGATGATAGTACCTGCCCTTCATAAAATAACCCCAGTAGATATAGGGGCATTAGTAAGTGGAGGAATATTAAATATAGAGGTCCTAGTTAAACCCAAAGTGGGGATTATACCTACAGGAACGGAGATAATAGAGCCTGAGGATGAGTTGTCAGAAGGAAAAATTATAGATTCCAATTCAAGAATGTTTGAAAACATGGTAAAAGAATATGGTGGAAATCCTAAAAGATATAGCCCTGTAATAGATGATTATGATTTGATAAAGAAAAGGATTATAAAGGCGACAGAGGAAAACGATATAGTAGTAATAAATGCAGGATCATCCGCTGGAACAGAGGACTATACATCTAAAATAATAGAAGATATAGGAACCCTTATAGTTCATGGTGTAGCAATAAAGCCGGGAAAGCCAGCAATACTGGGCAAAGTTAATAATAAACCTATTGTGGGAATTCCGGGATATCCCGTTTCTGCTTACTTCGTATTTGAAGCCTTTGTGAAACCTCTTTTGTATAAGTGTTTAAAACAAAAAGAACCTGTAAGATCAAGGGTTGAGGCAGTATTATCTAAACGAACGGTATCCTCATTAAAACATTTAGAATTTGTCAGGATAAAACTTGGAAAGGTAGGAAATAAGTTAATAGCTACTCCCCTCAACAGAGGTGCTGGTGTAACTATGTCCCTAGTTAAGGCCGATGGAATTATGAATATTCCTAAAAATGTGGAGGGAATAGAGTCAGGAGAAAGTGTAAAGGTTGAACTGCTTAAGGATTTAGAAAGTATAGAAAATACTATTGTTTCAATAGGTAGCCACGATATTATACTGGATGTTTTAGGAAATATCATTCATACTAAGTATCCTGAAACCAACCTATCATCGGCTCACGTAGGAAGTCTAGGGGGCATTATGGCTTTAAGGAGGGGAGAGGCCCACATAGCTCCAGTACATTTACTGGATGGGAAAACCGGAACTTATAATGTTGAATATATAAAAAAATATTTTAAAAACATGGATATGTCTTTGATAAAAGGAGTTAAGAGATTGCAAGGACTTATAGTCAAGAAGGATAATCCTAAAGATATAAAGTCTATAGAAGATATAATAAGAAAGGATATAGTTTTTGTAAATAGACAAAAAGGATCTGGTACTAGAATGCTTTTGGATTATAAGCTTAAAGAACTAGGAATAAACAGCGAAAAAATAGAAGGATATGATAGAGAAATGACTACTCATATGACTGTGGCTTCAGCAGTGCTTTCGGGAACTGCTGATGTAGGGATTGGCATAAAATCTGCAGCAAATGTAATGGGACTAGATTTTATACCCATAGGTGAAGAGGAGTATGACTTTATAATAAGATCAGAATTTTTACAGGATGAAAATATAAAGAGATTTATAGAGGCATTAAAGTCTGAAGAATTCAAAGAAGAGCTTATGGAATTAGGTGGTTACAAAGTAGAAGAATCAGGAAAAATTATAGAAGGTGTAACCTGTAATCCGTAACCTGTTACCTAATAGAGGGGGAATAACTGTGTTTGATAAACAGGGAAGAAAAATAAATTATATAAGAATATCAGTAACGGACCTGTGTAATCTCAGATGTAGATACTGTATGCCTGAAGAAGGAATCTTTAAGAAAAATCATCAGGACATACTCAGAATAGAAGAAATAGAAGAGATTGTAAGGGTAGGAGCCAAGCTTGGTATTAATAAGGTAAGGATTACAGGGGGAGAACCTTTGGTGAGAAAAGGTATAGTCAAACTTGTAGAAAAAATATCGGATATTGATGGAATCAATGATATAGCTTTGACTACTAATGGGACCTTACTTAAAAAATATGCACGCGACTTAAAAGAAGCGGGACTTAAAAGAGTAAATATAAGTATTGACAGTCTAAATAAGAACAAATATGAAGCCGTAACCAGAGGTGGAGACTTACAAAGAGTTTTAGAAGGAATTGAAGCTGCAAAAAAAGAAGGATTAACCCCTATCAAATTAAACGTAGTTTTAATTGGCGGATTTAATGATGATGAAATCGGAGATTTTATTAAATTAACAATAGACGATGAAATTGATGTAAGATTTATAGAATTGATGCCTATAGGGCAGGCCAGCACATGGGCCAAAGAGCGTTTTACACCCAATACTATAGTTTTAGAAAAATATCCTAAGCTTGTTCCAATATGCAAAGAGGATAAAGGAAGTCCCGCGAAATATTATAGACTTCCAAAGGCGAAAGGTAGAATAGGTCTTATCAATCCCATAAGTAGTCATTTTTGCAGAAATTGTAACCGTATAAGGGTAACTTCCGATGGTAAAATAAAGCCTTGCCTTCATTCAAATTTAGAAATAGATATAAGAGAGTTTCGCAAATTAGAGATGAATTTATTTGATATTTTTAAGAATGCTATAGAATCTAAACCTAGAAAGCACAATATAAACAATCATGAATATGAACCGATTATAAGAGAAATGTATCAAATAGGAGGATAAAATGGAATTTACGCATTTTAATGAAAACGGGAAGGCAAAGATGGTAGAAGTAGGGGAAAAAAGTGATACTAATAGGGTAGCCGTAGCCAGGGGAAGTATTAAAATGAATAAAAGTACTCTCGATATGATAAAAGAAGGACAGATGAAAAAGGGCGATGTTCTGGCTGTAGCACAGGTTGCAGGAATAATGGGAGCTAAAAAAACTAGCGATATAATTCCCATGTGTCATAATATATTTCTTACGGGAGCAGATATAAGATTTGAGATAGATGACGTCTATAGTGGAATTCATATTGAGGCGGAGGTTAAAACCATAGGAAAGACTGGAGTAGAGATGGAGGCCTTGACTGCTGTTTCTACTGTGGCTCTGACCATTTATGATATGTGTAAGGCCGTAGATAAGGATATGGTTATAGAGAATATAAGACTTATAAAGAAAAGTGGAGGTAAATCTGGTGATTATATGAGGAAGGAGGAATTTTAAATGGCTAAAGTAGTAGCAATAAATATTAGTGAAAAAAAGGGCGTACCTAAAAAATTTATTAAAGAGGGGTATTTTATAGAGGACCATGGCCTAGAAGGGGATGCCCATGCAGGAAAATGGCATAGACAGGTTAGTCTACTTGGAAATGAAAGCATTGAGAAGATGAAACAGATAGGAGTTAAAGGACTCTGTACAGGTAAATTTGCTGAAAATATTACTACAGAAGGTATAAAGCTGTGGAAACTGCCCGTAGGAACAAAGTTACAGATAGGGGAAACCATTCAGGAAGTAACCCAGATAGGAAAGGAATGCCATACTAAATGCGCCATATACCACCAGGTTGGCAACTGTATAATGCCTACTGAAGGTATATTTACGAAGGTAATAAAAGGAGGGAAAGTAAAAGTAGGAGATGAGATAGAAATAATTAAATAGTATATATAAGTAACATTTTTATCTCACCAGATTATAATACTCCAATCTAAATTGTTCAACCTTCATAAGAACACTCAATTTATATAGAGGGTTCTTTTTCTTTATTTGGAATACTTTGAAAGTTTCAAATAATAACATATAATTATATTAAAAAGAATGATTATAAGTTAAAGGGGGAAGTTTTTTGCATAGACTGGCAAAAAAACTTGAAAAGGATTATATATACAGATCCCATAAGAGATGTAAGGAGATGGGTGTAGACTTCTCTAGAATTTATAGCAAAAAAATAATTGATGGAGACAAATTACAAAGAAGGCTGGAAGAAAAAAGGGAATTAATTCTTGCTGCAGAGCCCTTTATGAATCAACTTTATAGCTTTGTAAAAGGGTCTAACTTCTTTTCTATACTAACAGATGAAGAGGGATGCATATTGAGTGTGATCGGAGATGAGGATATTTTATCAGAAGCCTTTTCATTAAGAATGATTCCTGGTGCATATATGGATGAAGCAAGTATAGGAACTAATGCAATGGGAACGTCTTTAGCCGAAGGGATGCCGGTGCAGGTATCTGGTGAGGAGCATTTTATTAAAGCATATCATAGATGGACCTGTTCAGGTGCCCCAATTCGGGACATATCTGGTAAAATAATTGGAGCCTTAGATCTTACAGGGTATAGTGAAAATGTCCATCCCCATACTTTAGGTATGGTTGTTGCAGCTGCCAATGCAATTGAAAGAATGCTTCAGGTAAAGAATTACAGTGAAGAGGCAGTGTTATCAAAACTTTATACAGAAACTATTATCGATTCCATACAAGCGGGGATACTTACTGCAGATTTGGATGGGAACTTAAAGGTAGTAAATAAATATGTTGCAAACATGTTTGGCTACACCCAGGAAGAGATGAAAAAAATAAAAATATGGAACTTGTTTGAAGGGTGGGAAAAGGTTAAACATGTTATCCTTTCAAAAAATAATTTTGCAGATGAAGATGTATTTATAAATTCGAGAAAAAACAAACTGCGATTTAATCTAAGTGCATATCCAGTTGTAGATAAGAAGGGCAACATTAGAGATATTGTATTTGTATTTAAAGAGGTTAAAAAGGTTAGAAAGCTGGCCAATAAAATCATGGGAAGGCAGGCAATATATACCTTTGATAAAATAATTGGGAAAAATGAGGACTTTTTAAAAACCGTTGAGTTTGCTAAAAAGGTATCAGATAGTAAATCTACAATATTAATAATGGGAGAAAGCGGTACAGGCAAGGAAGTATTCGCACAGGCAATACATAATTATAGTAATAGAAGTGAAGAGCCCTTTATAGCAATGAACTGTGGAGCTATACCTAAAAACTTAATAGAATCTGAACTGTTCGGATATGAAGAAGGAGCCTTTACAGGGGCCAAACGGGGAGGCCATCCTGGAAAATTTGAAATAGCCGATGGGGGAACAATTTTCTTAGACGAAATAGGTGAAATGCCTTTAGATATGCAGACAAGACTTCTTAGAGTTATAGAAGAAGGTACGGTAAGAAGAATAGGAGGTACGGAAGAGATAATTGTGGATATAAGAATAATGGCTGCCACAAATAAAGATTTAGAAAAGGAAGTTAAGAAGGGAAACTTTAGAAAGGATCTATTCTATAGACTAAATGTTCTTCCACTAAGACTTCCACCTCTTAGAAATCGAAAGGAAGATATACCTCTCTTGATAGACTATTTCATGAATAGAATTTCTAAAAAGCTAAATAAAAAAATGGTAGAAATACCGGAAAACTATATGAATTATCTATTGGAGTATCAATGGCCTGGTAACATAAGGGAATTGGAGAATTTCATAGAACTTATTATAAATACGGAATACATACCTACAGGCCTACATAAAAATAATGCCCAAATAAATAAAGATGAGTTAGACTTAAAACCAAAGCAGGAGTGTTATAAATTAGAACATGTAGAAAAGGAACACATAATCAAAGTATTAAAGATGTGTGAAGGAAATATGACTTTAAGTGCAAAAAACTTGGGCATAGGTAGAAATACATTATATAGAAAAGTAAAAAAGTATAATATTGACTGTTCAGAGTTTGAACAATGTTTATAGAGTTTTATATAATATCTACACTTTTAGGGGGGAATAAGATGAAAAGATATATAAAAAATATGAATATGCTGTCATCGGAGGAAAATGAAAAACTAAAAAAATTTAGAGTATGTGTAATAGGCTGTGGAGGACTTGGGGGCTATATAATAGAGATGCTTGGAAGATTGGGAATCGGGAATATTACAGCGGTTGATGGAGATGTATTTGACGAGACCAATCTAAACAGGCAGTTATTATCCAATTCAGACACTATGGGAAAGAGTAAAGCTACAGCTGCTCAGGAAAGAATGAAACTAGTAAATCCGCTAATAGAAATAAATCCAATTTTAAAACGATTTTCAGAGAATAACGGGGAAGAAATTTTAAGGGGTCATGATGTAGTAATAGATGCAGTAGACAATATAGAGACCAGATTTATTATACAAAAAATAGCATCTAAATTGAATATACCCATGGTACACGGTGCAATTGCAGGATGGTATGGACAGGCAACCACAATACTTCCCGGTGATAATACATTGGATATGGTATACCCTGATAAGAAGGTTAAGGGACTTGAAAATGAGTTGGGAAATCCCTCCTTTACTCCGGCCTTGATTGCATCTATACAAGTAAGTGAGGTTTTAAAGATTCTTATAGGTAGAGGAGAGATATTGAGAAAGAAACTTCTATACATTGACCTCTTAGAAGGCGATTATACAGTTATGGACTTAAAATAACTTGCCTTACTAGTTCCTTATAGATATCCTTCAATAATCCTCTTCAGGCTCCGTAGAAGAGCTGTTTTAATAGAAAAGATTTAAGAGGTAAAAACAGCTTTTAGGAGTCGCTTCAGAGGAAACATTGAAGGATATTTAAAGCTATACTGTTAGAGTAACTAGCACAAGAGGTTAAAATAATAATTTCATAAATTATGTAATACGGATAAAGATAAAATAATAAATATAGGGTAGGAGGTGTGCGTATGAAAAGGAAAGAATACGGGCCTTTTACTCTTTTTTTATGTCTAATTCTCATAGTATTTATATTGTTTGCACCCTATTTTTTAGTAAAACCTAAATTTGATGAGATAATTGACAAAGTCTTTAGAAGGGAAATCAAGTGGAAGGGAATTATAACTATATGGGATTATCCAAGACTAGACATAACTACAGGATATAAATATTCATGGCTGAGAAATAAAATAGAGGAATTTGAGAAAAAACATCCTGGTGTTTTTATAGAATTTAAAGCTTTAGATCCTGATTTTGGACATATTGAGATTGAGACGGCAATCAAAACAAATACATATCCAGATATAGCACCAATAGGCACAGACTATGAAATAATATCAAAGGGTATCCTAGTACCCTTAGACCAATACATAACTGAAGAAGAAATGGAAGAGTATAAAATACAAGCAATATCTTCAGTAAAGTATAATGGACATATATGGGGTATTCCATATATGATGGAGCCATATTCCCTTTTTTTAAATCTGGATATATTTAATCAAATGAATGTGGATCCTCCCAAAAATGGAAACTGGACTTATAGTGAATTTGTAGAGACATTAAAAAAGCTTACGTATGATAAAAATAAGAACGGTAAGCCTGAAATTTACGGGTTTAATTCCTATATAGCACCTAACTCATACAATGCCTTTGGAATAATTTTGAGTGATGGAGGAGAGATTGTAGACAGGGAAACTTTAAAGTATAAATTTTATGGTGATAAAGCAGTTGCAGGATTAAAAAAACTGGTTGATTTGAAATTAAAACATAAGGTAACTCCTGAAAACTTTGGAGCAAATAGTGAAAAAGAGGCGTTTAGAAATTTTGTAATAGATAAGAAGGTAGCTGTTTACCCAGCTAAGTCCTCAACAGTAAATAGCTTAAAAATTCTCAGCAGAAATGGTAAGGGATTCAATTTCGGGGTAGCTAATTATCCCATAGGAGAATTAGACATGCCTATATCTTCAGGTAATCTGGTTACTGCCTATGGTATATTTAAACAGACAGATGAGAAAAAGCTGGAGATGTGCATAGAATTTATAAAGCATCTTACTGACGATGAAAGTCAAAAAGAATTATATAAGCAAGGAGTTTTTTCAGTTAAAAAAAATGTGGGGAACATTTACAAAAATGATGAGATTATGCAAAAAATTGAAAAAAGCTTGCCTTATTCTAAACCCATAGGAATTCATCCTAAATGGAGACTAGTAGATGACATACTTCAGAGTCAGATAAGGATGGCACTTCTCGGAAAAAAGACTGCGAAAGAAGCAATAGAAGAAGCAAAAACAAAGATAAAAGCAGTAGAATAAATAGTTGTGTTTATCATTTCAAAAAGGTATACTTAATTTGATATATCTCAAAATAAACATTATGACCATGCAGCTATTAGTGGGAAAGGAGTCGGATATTTTATGGATATAAATGAAATATACATAAATTTAACCTCAAAAATAAATCCTAAAAATATATTTAAAAAAGAAATGATGAAAAATCATACCTCATTTAAGATAGGTGGACCTGCCGATATATTGGTTATGCCTAAAAGTACCGAAGAAATTAAACATGCCGTAGAAACTTGCAGAAAAAATAATATAAATTATTTTATAATAGGTAACGGAAGCAACTTATTAGTAAGAGATAAAGGAATTAGAGGTGTAGTTATAAAGATTGCCGATAACTTTTGTGATGTAAAAGTAGAAGGAACGAAGGTAAAGGCACAAGCTGGAGTGCTTCTTTCCCGACTATCAAAGACTATCATGAATGAAAGCCTTGAGGGCTTTGAATTTGCTAGTGGTATTCCAGGTACCCTTGGTGGTGCCATTACCATGAATGCAGGAGCTTATGGCGGCGAAATGAAGGATATTGTTTTAGGCTGTTCTGTTATAGATGATAAGGGAAATACTATCTATTTAAAAAAACAAGAATTAGATTTTGGATATAGAAAAAGCATTGTACAGGAGAAGGGATATATAGTTTTAGAAGTAGATATGAAATTTAAAAAGGGAGACTTTGAAAAGATAAAAAGTATAACCGATGATTTAACTAAAAAACGTACTACAAAACAACCCCTACATCTGCCAAGTGCCGGTAGCACTTTTAAAAGACCCGATGGTTACTATGCAGGCAAATTAATAGAAGATGCTGGATTAAAGGGTGTAAGAGTGGGAGATGCTATGGTATCTGATCTCCATAGCGGCTTTATAGTAAATGTTGGAAATGCAACTGCTGATGATGTGTTTAATCTTATAAAGCTAGTTCAAAAGGTAGTGAAGGATAAGTTTGATGTAGAATTAGAAACGGAGGTTAAAATAATAGGAGAGGAATAGTGGTGATAAAATGAAGATATTTGCAGATTATCATACCCATACAAAATACAGTGGTGATGCAAAAGGAACTATAAAGGATAATGTTGAAGCTGCCAAAAAGAAAGGACTTAGGGAAATAGGGATTTCCGATCATGGACCAAATCATTTCTTTTATGGTGTAAAGAAAAAAGATATAAAGAAAATGAGAAAGGAAATCGATGAACTAAATAGAGTAAACAGTGATATTGAAGTAAAATTTGGATTAGAAGCAAATATAATTAGTGTTGATGGAAAGCTGGATATTGATGAAGAAATAAAAAAAGAACTAGATATATTATTAGCGGGGTACCATTTTGGAAGTATGCCAGATAAACTGGTAGAAGGTACTAAAATCCATGTTTACAATTTGCTAAGCCCACACTTGCCCTCAATAGAGAGAAAATCTAGGGTGATTAATACCAAGTCCGTAGTAGAGGCACTATATAAAAATGACATTGATATATTGACCCATCCGGGAGCAAAGGCTTCAATAGATACTAGAGAAATAGCAAAGGCTGCAGCAGCCAATGATACTGCGCTGGAGATAAACAGCAGTCACGGCTATATGACTGTAGATTATATAAAGATTGCCATGAAGGAAGGGGCTAAGTTTGTAATAAGTAGTGATGCTCACAGACCGGAGGATATAGCAAATGTAGATGCAGGTATTAATAGAGCAATTCAGGCAGGGCTCAGTGTAGATAGAATTATAAATGCGGAGGATTAAACTGTAAAATCATATATAATATCATTAAGGTATTAAAGTAATATATGGTAATTTTCATTTGTATATTTTTTGTTAAGAAGAACGTTCATTCCTATAAGGATTTAGAGAAAACAAATGAAGAGAGGTGGGGGACATGAAATTTGTAATTATTACCGGACTTTCCGGCGCTGGCAAGAGTCAGGCTGTGAAGTGCATGGAGGACTTAGGTTTTTACTGTGTAGATAATCTGCCGCCGGTGTTGATTCCAAAATTCGCTGAGCTTTGCTTCAACAGCAACGGGGAAATACAAAAAATAGCACTGGTAATTGATATAAGGGGAGGCAGATTTTTTAATGAACTTTTCGAAAGATTAGGTGAGATAAAAAAAGAAGGATATAAGTATGAAATATTATTTTTAGAAGCTTCAGATGAAAGCTTGATAAAGAGATTTAAAGAAACTAGGAGGATGCATCCTCTAAGCCCTGAGGGTAGAATTATAGACGGAATTAATGCCGAAAGAGAAAAACTTGAAGAATTAAGGGAAAAAGCAGATAAAGTTATAAATACTTCAGACATGACTCCAGGGGAATTAAAAGAAGAAATAAAAAAAATCTATTTAGAAGGTTCAGGGTCTGATAACATAATTATATCAATTTTATCCTTTGGATTTAAAAAAGGTATTCCATTAGATGCAGATTTGGTATTTGATGTTAGGTTTTTGCCTAATCCCCATTATATAGAAGAGCTAAAGGACTTTACCGGAAATGATAAAAAAATACGGGATTATGTAATGAAATGGCCTGAAAGTATAGAATTTGTAAAGAAGCTAAATGAAATGATAGATTTTCTAATTCCTTATTATGAGAGAGAGGGGAAATTTCAGCTGGTCATAGCCATCGGATGTACGGGAGGTAAACACAGATCTGTAACAGTTGCCAATATATTGTATGAATACCTAAAGGATAAAGGCCATAGAGTAAGAATAAATCATAGAGATGTTCCAAAGATAGTGAAGGAGTAAGGGGGATATGAATCTTTTTTTCTGGTTAAAACCAGGGCTTCAAATCAAAAGATGGATAATAATCAATATCACAGGAATTATACTTGTTTTCTTAGGATTGAATTTATTTGTAGAACGTAGCATAGGTATAGAGACTAAAATCGGATATATAATACTATTAATAATCTTTGGTTCAGCGTTGATTGCTTTATCAGTAATTAAGGGATTAAATAATTTGATTAACATAATAACATATTCACGCTACAGTAAAAACTTAGGAACCTTTAGGTCTCAAAATAGTGCCTATGATAAAAACTTATTATCTCGGGGAGTAAAGGTTGTAGTAATAGGAGGAGGGACAGGTTTATCGGTTTTACTAAGGGGACTTAAAAAATTTACTTCGAATATTACTGCAATAGTTACTGTTGCTGATGACGGTGGTGGTTCAGGAAAACTTAGAGAAGACTTAGGAATGCTTCCGCCGGGGGATATCAGAAACTGTATACTTGCCTTAGCCGATACGGAGCCCATCATGGAAAAACTGCTCCAATACAGATTTGAGGACGGAACTTTGAAAAATCAAAGTTTTGGAAATCTTCTTATAGCCGCCATGGCTGGGATATCCGATAATTTTGAAGATGCCATCAAAAGGATAAATGATATTTTTGCAGTAATGGGTAAGGTCCTACCTGTAACAACGGAAGATGTAACTCTTTATGCAAAACTTCAAAATGGTCAGATTATTAAAGGTGAATCTCAGATACCTATAAAGAGCTTAGAGCTAGGCAGTCCTATTGAAAAGGTCTTTATGAAGCCTAAGAAGGCTGCAGCACTAGAGGAATCTTTAGAAGCAATTATGAATGCCGATGTAATTGTTTTAGGTCCGGGTAGTTTATATACTAGTATTCTACCTAACCTTTTAATAGAAGACATACCTAAGGCCATAGAAAAATCTTCAGCTATCAAGGTATATGTATCTAATTTGATGACTCAACCAGGAGAAACAGATGGATACAGTCTTGGAGATCATGTAAAGGCCATACAAAATCATATTAACAAAAATGTCATTGAATATGTATATGGTAATAATGAAGGGATTCCAGAAGATATTTTAGATAAATATAAAGAAGAAGGTGCAGATCCTGTAGTATTTAAAGAAAGAGATAGGCAGTATTTTGAAAAAAATAGGATAAAGCTTATTCAAGATAATTTTGTAGAAATTAAAAAAGGATATTTAAGACATAATGCCGTTAAGCTTTCGGAAGATATAATAAATATAGCTATAAATAGTAAATATATAAATGATAAAATTAAATTTATGGAATTAAACTTGATTATGAAAAGAATAAAGAGTAATGGTATGTTAAAAGATTAAGCACAAAATGCTTAATCTTTTAATTTTTTTGTGAATATATAAAAAAATAAAGGAATTTTAAGAGTAATGTAGAATTAAAATATGATAAAAAATTTTAAAATTTAAAAATTTTCAACAAATTCATTATTAGAGAAGCCTATGGTTTTAAGACACTTTACAGCTAGATTAAAGCCTGTAAAATAAATAATTATTAATTATTTAAAGGTGGTATACTGATGCCGCCTTTTTTTTATTGAAATTATACAGTATAATAAATATATGCAAATTTTCTTAAAATCATAAGTGTTAACTTAGTCCATAATATTCTAATAAGCAAGTAGTATACAAATGAAAATTACTATATATTATCTTAAGTTAACCTCTTGTGCTAGTTACTCTAACAGTATAGCTTTAAATATCCTTCAATGTTTCCTCTGAAGCGACTTTGAAGAGCTGTTTTTACCTCTAAATCTTTTTTATATAAAACAGCTCTTCTACGGAGCCTGAAGAGGATTATTGAAGGATATCTATAAGGAACTAGCACAACAAGTTAAGTTAACGAATATGTATTTTATATATAAACTGGAGATGAACACTATGAAAATAAAGGTTCACAGCTCTGATTTTAAAAGTTCTGATTACGGAAATCCTGAGGATGTTTTGCTTTTAAAGGAAATACGGAATGGTAACAAATATATTTATATCTATAAAATATTAAAACAGGATATAAAAATGCCTGAAGACTCAATTAGATACATGGCTTCTTACTATGAGTTGGGTAAATGGTACAGTGTAATTAAATATTTCAAAAATAAAAAGGAAGCTCTTGGGTATTATATAAACATAAACTACCCTCCTAAACTTGAAGGGGCCGTAATGAAAATAAAGGATTTATTTTTAGATATATGGGTAAATCCCGATTACAGCTATAAAATACTGGACAAAGATGAGTTCAGGGAGGCCATTGACAAGGGAGTATTACAGAATGAATTAGCAAAAAAGGTTTTAGAGACCAAAAATGAAATTATAGATAAAATAAATAGAAAGATTTTACTTGATAAGATGTTAATAGATTTGACTTTAGAAAAATATTGAAATTGTTTTGTTACTATGATAATTTAGTAATAGTGTGCGAATAATAAATTGTTCCGAATTATCATGAAAGCTAATATATTATAATAAAGGATATCTATAATTTTTAGAGTTTAAATTAGAAAAAATTTTAAAAAGGCTAAGCTGACCGCTTGCAGCAAAGAGGTGATAGGACACAGGCCACAGGAAAGACCTTGAAGGTTGACCAGAATATCCCAACCTTAATCTCAACCTAAAAATCAGCTCTGTTGATTTTTTCATAAGGAGTGGAACAATTGAGGGAAGAAATAAGCGCTGGTGGCGTGGTATATTTCGGAAATGCAATATTGTTATTAAAAAAGTTTAACGGCGACTGGGTATTGCCCAAAGGAAAAGTCGAAGAAGATGAAGATATAGTAGAAGCTTCCGTAAGAGAGGTCTATGAAGAAGGTGGAGTTAAGGCAGATGTAATTAAATACCTAGGAAAGATAAATTATTCTTTTAAAAATAGTTGGAATAATAATGAGATTGTAAACAAAACTGTACATTGGTATTTAATGAAGGCCAGAAATATGACTTGCAATCCTCAAAAGGAAGAAGGATTTATAGATGCAAGGTTTATCCATATGAAAAGAGTTGCAGGTATGGCTAAATATGATGATGAAAAAAATATCATAATAAAGGCTATTACTGAAATCAAAAGGACCTCACTATAAAAGTGAGGTTCCCAATTTTAAATTAGCTATTGATTTGGTTATCATCTAATTGTGATATAAAGGTAGTACATACAGTACCGTCACTTGTTTTAGCATAACCGTCTCCCATAGCATTTACTTCAAGTTTATTTGCAAAGCAGTAATTATCTTTGTTATATTTACAATTTGATACAGAACACTTAACTTCTATTCTGGGATGTTTAGCCATTTTTATTCCTCCTGCCAACGGAAATCCATAAACTTTGTGGTTATCTGTTTTCAGCTTCAAAACTTCCGCAATCTGTAGCTTCTACGGTCCTTGCTTCTCCGTGATGCTTAACAACTTTTATATTGTCTAAACTACAGTATTGTTGAGTCTTTGCATGGAATCTACATTCATCTACTTCACATCCGATACTTCTATTTACTTTCATAGAATTCACCTCCTAAATTTACTCAAGATTATTATTATCTTTTTAAAGGTTATTTATTCTTGATTGTATTTTAGAAAATTGTTGAAACTAAATAAAAGGTATTTTTATAAAGAAATATTCATAAAATTATGATATAATATTGAAATAATATATGAAGCAGGTGATTCAATGTCTTTTTCATCCGAATCAAAGAACGAGTTGGTTAGGAAAACGTTTGAGAGAGAATGTTGTAGGTTAGCGGAAGCTTCAGCATTGATTAGAATGAGCGGGACTATACAATTGGCAGGTCTAAAAAGAGTAAATGTAAGAATTACAACAGAGAATCCAGCTATAGCAAGACTGATATTTACTTTGTTTAAAAAGACCTTTAACGTGCATACTGAGGTATTGGTAAAAAAAAATAAAGTTTTAAAAAGAAGTAACACTTATGTAATTTTAATAACTAAAGCTAATGACATATTGGAGAAATTAGGTATCATAGATTGTAAAGATGATAGCTTTACTATAAATTATAAACTGCCGGAAAAACTTTTAGCTAAGAAATGCTGTCGGAGAGCCTATTTAAGAGGAGCATTTTTAGGTGGAGGCTCAGTCAGTGACCCGGAAAAGGCTTACCATTTAGAGTTTGTAACCCATAGCGAGGAATTTAGTGAAGAACTCATGAAACTTATAAATAGTTACGGTTTAAATTCTAAAGTGATTCTTCGCAAAAATAATTATGTAGTTTATTTGAAAGAAGGAGATCAGATAGTAGATCTATTGAATATAATAGGAGCACATAATGCACTGCTCAATTTTGAAAACGTACGCATAGTAAAACAGATGAGGAATAATGTAAACAGAATAGTAAACTGTGAAACAGCAAACTTAAGTAAAATAGTAGAAGCATCTTTAAGACAAATCAACAATATTGAGTATATACAAAAAACTAAGGGACTTAAAATTTTACCCGATAATTTAAGAGAAATTGCCGAGCTGAGATTAAAACATAAAAATGCAAGCCTGAAAGAACTAGGTCAAATGCTAAATCCGCCGGTCGGCAAGTCGGGGATAAATCATAGATTGAGAAAGATTGAAAAAATAGCTGATAAGTTAAGAGAGAGAAAGGAGAATTTTGATGATAAAAAAGGAATTTGAAATTAAAAACAATTTAGGATTACATGCTAGAGCGGCGGCTCTATTTGTGCAAACTACAAATAAGTTTGCTTCGGACATTTTTGTTGAAAAGGATAATCAAAAGGTTAACGCTAAAAGTATAATGGGAATCATGGCATTAGGCGTTCCTAAAAACAGCAAAATAGTTATTGCTATTGATGGGGTAGATGAAAAGGAAGCTATGGAAAAACTGACAAAATTGATAAATGAAGATTTACTAAAATTATAAGAGCTGCTAATGACGCAGTTCTTTTTTTGTTTGCACTAAATATGAGTGAAATGGACTTAACGCCATTTAAATAGTATAATGATATGAGAAAGGCAGTCATATTTAGGAAGGATGAAATTAAATGACACCAAAATTTGTCCATCTACATCTTCATAGTGAATACAGCCTTTTGGACGGGTACACAAGAATTTCAAAATTATGTAAAACTGTAAAAGAATTGGGAATGGATTCCGTAGCAATAACGGATCATGGTTCAATGTTTGGCGTGATAGATTTTTATAAAGAAGCAAAAAAACACGGTATAAAACCTATAATAGGCTGCGAGGTATATACGGCTGCAAGAAGCCGGCATGATAAGGACCCGGTAAAGGACAAAAATATGGGCCATTTAGTACTTCTTGCCAAAAATAATAATGGCTATAAAAACCTCATAAAGGTTGTATCAAAGGGATATACTGAAGGTTTTTATTACAAGCCTAGGATAGATTATGAGCTGCTTGAAAAATACTGTGACGACCTGATTTGTCTTAGTGCATGTCTTGCAGGAGATATACAGAGAAACATAGAGATAGATAATTACGATGAAGCAAAAAGAATAGCTTTGAAGCTAAACAATATGTTTGGGCAGAATAATTTTTATCTGGAAATTCAGGATCATGGAATAGAAGAGCAGAAAAAGATCAACGAAGGGCTTATAAAGTTAAGTAAAGAAACTGGTATTCCACTTGTGGCTACCAATGACGTTCACTATTTAAGTAAGGATGACCACGATATTCACGATATACTTCTATGCATTCAAACGGGAAAAACCGTTGATGATACAGAAAGGATGAAATTCCCGACAAAGGAATTTTACCTAAAATCACCGGAGGAAATGGCAAATCTTTTTTCCTATGCATCGGAGGCCATAGAAAATACTGTTAAAATAGCAGAGATGTGTAACGTTGAATTTGATTTCAGTCAGATGCATTTGCCAAAATATGAAGTTCCTGACGGATATACTCCTAGAGAATATCTTAGAAAACTGTGTTATGAAGGACTTAAAACCAGGTATTCGGAGATAACCGAAGAGATAAGGGATAGACTTGAATATGAGCTAAAAACTATTGAAAGGATGGGATATGTAGATTATTTCCTTATTGTATGGGACTTTATAAAGTATGCTAAAGATAATGGGATAGTAGTGGGACCGGGAAGAGGGAGCTGCGGTGGAAGCATTGTTGCCTATACTCTGAACATTACAGACATAGATCCCATTAAATATAATCTAATATTTGAAAGATTTTTAAATCCTGAAAGAATAACTATGCCCGATATAGATATAGACTTTGAAGACGAGAGACGTGGAGAAGTAATAGAATATGTAATCAAAAAATATGGTAGTGAAAAGGTTGCTCAAATTATCACCTTTGGAACAATGGCAGCAAGAGGCGCGATAAGAGATGTTGGTAGAGCCATTAACATGCCCTATGGTGAAGTGGACAAGATTGCAAAGCAGATTCCCTTTCAGCTTGGCATAACTATAGAAAAGGCTTTAGAGATGAACCCCAACTTGAAGTCGATCTACCATAGTGATGATAAGGCTAGATATTTAATAGATGTGGCAAAGGAAGTAGAGGGAATGCCACGTCATGCATCAACCCATGCTGCAGGAGTTGTTATATCAAAAAAAGCAGTAGACGAATATGTTCCTTTATATCTCCATGATAGCAATGTGACTACTCAGTTTAACATGAATCTTTTAGAGGAACTGGGTCTACTAAAAATGGACTTCCTTGGACTTAGGAACTTGACTGTAATCAAAGATGCCATAAATTTGATTAAATCCCATAGAGGAATAGAAATAGACTTATCAAAAATCTCCTACGATGATCCAAAGGTCTATGAACTTATCAGTAGCGGAGAAACTCTTGGAGTTTTTCAGCTAGAAAGCTTCGGAATGAGACAGTTTATGAAGGAACTAAAGCCGGAATGTTTGGAGGACATAATTGCCGGGATTTCTCTATACAGACCTGGACCTATGGACTCTATACCGAAATATATTGAAAATAAAAATAATCCTGAGAAAGTTAAATATTTACATCCAAAATTGGAGCCAATACTCAAGGTTACCTATGGCTGTCTAGTTTATCAAGAGCAGGTTATGCAGGTAGTTAGAGACCTAGGTGGATATAGCTACGGGCGAAGCGACCTTGTAAGAAGGGCTATGGGTAAAAAGAAAATGGATGTAATGCAAAAGGAAAGGGAGTATTTCATCAACGGTAAGTTCGATGAAAAGGGTAATATTGAAATACCTGGATGTGTAAGAAACGGTATATCTAAGGAAATTGCAAATACCATATTTGACGACATGATAGATTTTGCAAAATACGCTTTTAACAAGAGTCATGCTGCTAGCTATGCAGTTCTTGCATATCAGACCGCTTATTTAAAGAGGTATTTTCCCATTGAATTTATGGCTGCACTCTTGACCAGTGTTATGGGTAATTCATCTAAAGTTGCCCAATATATTGAAGACTGTAAGAGGATAGGTATTGAAATACTCCATCCAGATATAAATGAAAGCTTTGAAAAATTCACAGTGTCTGACAATAAGATAAGATTTGGGCTTTTAGCTATTAAGAATGTGGGGACCGGTATAATCAATTCTATTGTAAAAGCTAGACAAAGAAAAAGATTTGAAAGCTTTATTGATTTTTGTGAAAGAATAGACTCAAAGGAACTAAATAAAAGGGCAGTTGAGAGTATGATTAAGGCAGGGGTATTTGACAGTTTCAATGTAAGCAGAGCCCAATTACTGGCTGCCTATGAAAGAATTATTGAAGGAATACAACAAGACAGGAGAAGAAATATAGAAGGACAAGTATCATTGTTTAATGCTTTTGATGAGAGTTTGCCTGATGTAATGAAATATGACGTTTTGCCTGATGTTGAAGAATTTTCTCATAAATACTTGCTAGCCTTTGAGAAGGAAATGCTGGGCATATATCTAAGTGGACACCCATTATCTGAATATGAGGAACTCATAGATAAAGTGGCTACAGCTACTTCCAGTGAATTAAAGGAAATGCAGGAAAATGAAGAAAGTTCGGGACTTAAAGACGGTCATAGAGTTATAGTTCCAGGAATTATAACTAAAAAACAAGATAAAACTACTAAAAACAATAATCTTATGGCATTTATTACGATCGAAGACCTGTTCGGCCCTATAGAAGTAATAGTTTTTCCAACGATTTACAATAAATCAATGGAATATATTTATGAAGACAGTGCTGTAATAGTTGTTGGAAGAATAAACCTAAAGGAGGATGAGGACCCGAAGATACTTGCTGACAATATATTACCTTTAAATAAGGAAAGTGTAGACATGATATTAAGTACTAAGAGCCTAAGCAAGAAAAAAAATGTTAAGAAAAAGCTATATCTGAAACTAAAAAAACACGATGAAGCTCAAATAAAGAAGATAAGGTTGATATTACAAAGGAGAAGGGGAACTATTCCGGTCTATTTGTATATAGAATCGGAAAAGAAAAAACTGCAGGCAGACAAAAGTCTATGGGTTAATTTAGATAATAATTTAATCAGTGAACTAAAGGGAATACTAGGAGCAGATTCAGTTAAAATCTGCTAATGAGCTTTTGAATGAGCTATTCTAGCCGATGCAGCGGCTGCAATGCCTGCAACTAAATCATCTAAAAAAGTATGAACACCATTGTTTTTGTTGTTCAGTTTTTTTAGTATTCCTGTTTTTTCTTTATCTAGATATCCAAAGTTTGTAAGGCCAATAGATCCATATACATTTGTTATACTAAGAGCCAGTATTTCATCGATACCATAGAGGGGTTCATCTTTCTTTAGAATGTCGAGTAATGGATTTGGAAGCTGATCGTTTTCGGCCAGCTTATCCAGGGCAATACCGGTCAAGATGGTATTTTGAACTTCTCTTTTTTCCAAAACTTTATTTACACTATAGATACAGTCCTCAATAGATAGATCTACATATTTGGATTGGAGATAATATACTAGTTCAGCTATATCACGGATTGTTACTCCTCTTTCCAAAAGTAGCTTTTTTACAATATCTTTCAAGTTAGAACCTCCTTTAAATCCGATAGAATAATTAAGGTTTATTATTATATTATGTGGCAAAAATAAAAATAACACAAAAAGTTATATTTAGTTCCAAAAAGTAATATTTCCCATTAAATCATTGAAATTTTGTGGAAAATGATTTAAAATAAAGACAAAATTATGTTCCGGAAGGGAAGACTGTATATGTGGACGGTAATATATGTTGCACATGATGAAAAGGATGCTCGAAAGGTATCAGAAAAATTGACATCAGAAGGATTTTTAGTAAAAATTAATGAAAGTGATGGAATGTTTGAATTGCTTGTTCCTGGTTGTGAAGCTAAAGAAGCACATGAGGTTATAGATGAATGCTATTAAGTATAAATAATTAGATAATAACAAAAGAAGGATATCATGTCCATTTAGTAGATTATATAAAATTATAAGGGAAGTACTGCAGTACTTCCCTAAAAATATATTGAAGGAAAGTAAAAATAATTTAAGGAGTGATTCAATGAAAAAAATTGGAGTTTTGACGAGTGGAGGAGATGCTCCAGGGATGAATGCCGCCATAAGAGCTGTAACAAGATCAGCTATTTACAATGGATTGGAAGTAGCAGGAATTAAGAGGGGTTATCAGGGTCTGATTGAAGGAGAAATAGAAGAGATGCAACTTTCTTCAGTTGGTGATATAATACATAGAGGTGGAACAATTCTTAGAACAGCTAGAAGCGAAGAATTTATGACAGAAAAAGGCTTTCAAAAGGCTCTAGATGTACTGAGAATATTTGGTATAGAAGGACTGGTAGTTATAGGAGGTGATGGATCCTTTAAGGGGGCTCAAAAACTAAGTCAGAATGGAATAGCTGCCATAGGAATTCCAGGTACTATAGACAATGACTTAGGATATACTGATTTTACAATTGGCTTTGATACTGCTGTAAACACTGTAGTAAATGCTATAGGAAATTTAAGAGATACATCATCTTCTCATGGAAGAGCCAATATAGTGGAAGTTATGGGAAGACATTGCGGAGATAAAAAAGCTTATTCAGGGAAGGAATAGGGGAAAACTCCATAGTATAATTATTTTGGCTGAGGGAGTAGGTAAACCCTATGAACTGGCTGAGGCTATAGTCGAAAAGACCAACATAGAGACACGTGTAACTGTGATGGGACATTTGCAGAGGGGCGGGACACCAACTGCCCACGATAGAATATTAGCCAGCAGATTAGGAGTAAAAAGTGTTGAACTTCTTTTAGAAGGAAAGGCTGGAAGAGCATTAGGAATAAAAAACAATGAAATAATTGATTTAAGTATAGATAAAGCCTTAAGCGTAGAAAAGAAGATTGATAAAAAACTTTATGATATTACAGGCATACTGTCAATTTAAATGCTAAAAATAAAAAATACAAAGTGAGGAGTGAAATTTATGAAAAAAACAAAAATCGTATGTACTATTGGGCCAGCCAGTGAATCAAAGGAGGTTTTTACTGAACTTGTAAAAAATGGATTAAACGTTGCAAGATTAAACTTTTCCCATGGCAATCATGAAGAACATTTGGCAAGAATAAATATGATCAAGGAAGTCAGAGAAGAGCTTGGTATACCTGTTGCCATATTACTTGATACTAAAGGGCCTGAAATAAGGACAGGGGACTTTATCGATGGAGTTGTAGAGCTGACAGAAGGTCAGGAATTTACCCTCACTACAGAAGATGTTTTAGGTGATGAAACTAGATGTAGGATTACATATGAAGGGCTTCCAAAGGATGTTGAAAAAGGCTCTAGAATATTAATTGACGATGGACTCATAGAATTGGAAGTTGTGAATGTACCTAATGACAAAGAGATAAAGTGTATAGTTAAAAATGGTGGTACAGTAAAAAATAAAAAAGGAGTAAATGTACCTGGGGTAAAAATAAACCTTCCTGCCATAACTGAAAAGGATATAAGTGATATAGAGTTTGGGATTAAAAATGGTATAGACTTTATAGCAGCTTCATTTATTCGTAAGGCAGATGATGTCCATGAAATAAGAAAAATATTGGAAAAAAATGATGGCCATCACATACAGATAATTTCAAAGATCGAAAATCAGGAAGGTATTGACAATATAGACGAAATAATTGAAGTATCTGACGGTATAATGGTTGCAAGGGGAGACCTAGGTGTAGAAGTTCCTACTGAGATGGTTCCTTTAATGCAGAAAATAATGATCAACAAGTGTAATAAAGCAGGTAAACCTGTAATTACTGCTACTCAGATGCTTGACTCAATGATAAGAAATCCAAGACCTACTAGAGCTGAAGTTACAGACGTGGCAAATGCTATCTTTGACGGTACAGATGCAATTATGTTATCAGGAGAAACTGCTGCTGGAAAGTACCCTATAGAAGCTGTAAGGACTATGGCAAATATTGCACAGACCACTGAAAGTTCACTGGATTATGAAGCAATCTTAAGAAAAAGAGGTGCAGGAAAAGAGACAAGCGTAACTTACGCTGTAAGTCATGCAACTTGTACAACAGCTCAAGACTTGGGAGCGTCAGCAATAATAAGTGCCACATCTTCAGGATTCACCGCAAGGATGGTTTCCAAATTTAGACCTAAGGCTCCTATAATAGCTGCTACAACTAGTGAACAGGTTTTAAGAAGAATGCTGCTTATTTGGGGAGTTAGACCAGTTTTAATAAAAGAAGCAAATTCAACTGATGAAGTATTTCAGCTGTCAGTTGAGAAAGCTAAAGAATGCGGTTATATAGAAAATGGTGACCTTGTAGTTATAACAGCAGGGATACCTGTTGGAGTAGCAGGTGCTACGAATCTAATCAAGGTGCATATAGTTGGAGAAGTGCTTATAAAGGGAATGGGAGTAGGGAAGAAAGCTGCTTCAGGAAAAGTATGCGTCGCAGAAAATGCAAATAGTCTAAAGGAAAAATTTGAAGAAGGAGATATACTAGTAACTGTTGCTACTGATAAAGATATGGTACAATATATGGAGAAAGCATCAGCTATTATAGTTGAAGAGGGAGGACTTTCATCCCATGCAGCTATTGTAGGATTGAGCTTTGGTAAGCCCGTTATTGTTGGTGCACAGGATGCAACCAAAGAATTGACAGATGGACAGATAGTAACTGTAGATGCAATAAGGGGACTAGTATATAGTGGTAAAGCCAGAGTACTTTAATTGGCTCACAGATTAGGTTTAAGGAAGGAAAACTAGCTTTATAGATAATTGACTTCTAATGGTCAAATGATTAATTGAGGTGATGGTATAATGTATACCTATGATGCAATGATTAGAGTCAGATACGCAGAAACGGATCAAATGGGAGTAGTTTATCACGGTAATTATTATACATGGTTTGAAGTAGGAAGGTCTGAATTTTTCGAGTCCCTAGGCTATACATATAAGAGACTTGAGGAGGAAGGTATAATACTTCCAGTAATAGAAAGCAGCTGTCAATACATACAGCCTGTCAAGTACTATGATGAAATCATCATCAGAACTAAAATTGATTCACTTAAAGGAATAAGACTGACCTTCAATTATGAAATAATAAGAAAAGAAGATGAGACCGTTTTAGCAAAGGGCAAGACTATCCATGCCTTTGTTGACAAATCACTAAAGCCTGTGCGGATCAAAAAGGTTAATAAAAAGGTCTGGGAGCTTCTTAATAACTGCATAACAGAAAAATGATTAGATATTTATAAAGAGATATTTAAAAATTCTAGAAAATTTTAGTTAAAACTTAGTTAACTAAGTATAAAATACAATAAGTTGTACTATAATCTTATTATGCAGCTTTTATGAGAAGTTATATAATAAGCGTTGTGTAACTGATTCTAATATATTAATGGCGCCCTAGGGCGCCAAACTTTTTTTCTATTCAGTTTCAATATTTATGAAACTAGGTGCCTTTAAAGGCTCTGTTATGTTGATTCCATTAAAAGAAGGGACTTCTTTGCTTTGAACCTTTATAGATATTTTTTCCACATTGGGTATGCTTGTAAAGGAAAACAATATGCTATCCAACATCATTTGTCTAATATCCATTCTTTCAGCATAAGCCTCCAGAAACTCTTTGCTTAGATTTAAGGATAAAATACCGTTATCTTCAACACTAAAATCTATTAATTTTACATTTGCAGGGATTGTAGCAAATAAATCCTCATAATAATGGTCATTTATAATACCGGATTTTAATGAACTAAAGATCTCATGGACTAAAGTATTTGCCTTTGACTCTCGATTATTTAACCTAATTGGAACGAGTAAAAATTTCTTAGTGTCTGTTTCGAGTCCCAGATAAACCTTGGTAGAATTATCCTTCGTAAAGGGCTCATCTACAGATGTTCCATGAAAAAGAGATTCTACTTCCTTGCCCGCCTGTAAAAACTTAACTTTTTCTACACCATAGATAGAAGTTAGGGAATTAACAAGGGTGTCTAGAGCAATTTGACTTATAGTCGAACCTTGGTCGTATTTACCTATATCTCTAGGCATGTTAAGATATGCAACGCCTCCCCTAACCCATATACTAGGCACCTCCGGTATGGGTGAACCTTCAGCTAGTCCTAAAGATTTACCTGGTCCCATCTGAAGATTTGTTATAGTAGTTCTAATAGTCTTTCTTGTAAAAGGAACCTTACGGGAAACGGGAATTAAATATTGGGCTGATTTATCAGGGAAATAAAGGAGAAGATACATAAAATTTTCTTCTACGTTATTTTTTGAGCCCACATATTTGGAATCGCTTAAGTATATTACCTCAGTGTTATAAGGAGAAATTTGAGAAAGTTCCTCTAAAGTAGAATAAATTTTAAGTTTATAATAGCCACTAGTTAGATTTAAATTTTCCTGGGAAATATCCAGAGTATATACTAGTTTTAATTTATCGTCGTCATAGTTCTTCAAACCCTTTACAATTTCAGTATTCACATACTTTTTTATTAGTTTATCACCCTTATATGCTTCTAGAATTATTTGATGGTCTTCAGTAAGTACGATTGGGTCTTTATCAAATCTTCCGAAGATGATAAACTCTATATTAGTTGGATTATAAATTAAATTGCCAGTTAAGCTAGTATCATAACTATAAACAATATTTTTAGTATAGTTATTATCGGAAAATGTTTTTAAAAAGTCTTCGGACCAATCAAACCATGACAAATTAAGAGGGATAACAGAAGATGAAAAACAAATAATAAGTACTAAGAATAAATTTAGTAATGCTCTCACGTTAACACTCACCCCCTGGACAAGATTATATAAATATTATAAAGTATTTTCGATGAATTTGCTAATTGATATTATAATTTTAAGAATTATATAACAATTATATTTAATGAATTAACTTACCCAGCTAGTTTATTATAAATATCCTTCAATAATCCTCTTCTGGCTCCGTAGAAGATCTGTTTTAATATAAAAAATTTAGAGGGAAAAACAGCACTTCAAAGTCGCTTCAGAGGAAACATTGAAGGATATTTAAAAAGCCATACTGTTAGATTAACTAGAACAAGAGATTAAATTAGAAAGAGGGATGGTTATGGGGAATATACCTGTAAAAGTAGGAGAAAAGTACTTTATGGACATAGAGGATATTGGAGATAGTGGAGAAGGGATAGGAAGAGTAGATGGTTTTACGGTATTTGTTGAAGGAGGAGTACCTGGAGATAGGGCTATGGTAGAAATAATAAAAACTAAAAAAAGCTATGCCATGGGGAAGATTGTTGACTTTATTGAAACCTCTTCCTTTAGGACGGAAGTAAAGTGTCCTATGGCCGATGAGTGCGGCGGATGTCAATTGCAGCATATAAGCTATGAAGCACAACTAGAATTAAAAAAGAAAAAAGTACAGTCAGCCATCGAAAGAATTGGAAAGCTCAAGGGAGTTCTGGTACATGATGTAATAGGAATGGATGAGCCCTATAGATATAGAAATAAAGCTCAATTACCTATCGGAATAATAAAAGGCAAATCTATTATAGGTTTTTATAAAAAAAGAACCCATGAAATAGTAAATATAAAGGGTTGTCAAATACAGCATGAAATCAATGACAAAGTGATAGAAATCTTCAAAAAACTAATAGATAATAAAAGGATATCGGTATATGATGAGAGGACGGGTAAAGGTCTGCTAAGGCATATAATGACAAAAGTGTCCTACAGTACTGGAGATTTGATGGTAGTCATAATAACCAATGGAAATAAACTACCTTATTCAGATGAGATTATCAAAGAGCTTACTGCTAAAATGCCAAGTATAAAAAGCATAGTTCAAAACGTAAATACTAGAAAAACAAATGTAATACTGGGAAGAGAATGCAGAACCCTTTATGGACAGAATACCATAACAGATTATATAGGGGACCTTAAATTTGAAATCTCTCCTATTTCATTTTTTCAAGTTAATCCATTTCAAACAGAAAAGCTTTATAATAAAGCTTCAGAATATGCAGAACTTACAGGAAATGAAACAGTATTCGATATATACTGCGGTATCGGAACTATATCTTTGTTTCTAGCAAGAAAGTCTAAAAAGGTTTATGGGATAGAAGTGGTCAAGGCAGCTATAGAGGATGCCATTAGAAACGCTGAAATAAACAATATAAAGAATGCAGAGTTCTTTACGGGAAAAGCCGAGGAAATAGTACCAAAACTTTACGGAGAAGGACTCAAAGCAGAGGTAGTGGTAGTAGACCCTCCAAGAAAGGGTTGCGATAAAAAGGTACTAGAAACGATAGCAAATATGAATCCTCAAAGAATAGTATATGTATCTTGCAAACCAAGTACATTGGCAAGGGACTTAAATTACTTAAATGAACTAGGCTACAAAACTATAGAAGTTCAACCAGTGGACATGTTTCCTCACACGACACATGTGGAG